>RCUK01000609.1_pt1 | contig 29536 bp, 30 predicted proteins | sample 2166381 | NCBI WGS metagenome assembly RCUK01 (sample SAMN09932809, study PRJNA488358) | compost metagenome | isolation source: compost soil in an enriched community | place: Germany: Experimental Botanical Garden | reverse complement strand
CTAAAATCTAAAATCTAAAATCTAAAATCTAAAATCTAAAATCTAAAATCTAAAAGTGTTTGAAATAATATCCACCAAGCATAAAAATGAAATTTACCACGGCAATGTTCCAAATGACTTTCTTATAATTTCTAGATTTATCTAAGAAATGAAATGCTATAAAAACGAAGAGTAAAAGGCAGGTGTAAATGGCTGGATACATTTTAAAAGCGCCAAAAAAATCACCTTGAAAAAGTAAGAATAAAGATCGCTGAAATCCGCACCCTAAACAGTCATAACCCAACACGGTTTTGAACAGGCAAGGCAACATGTATTTCTCTAAAGTCATAGCTGATCTTTTTTGCAATTTTACTAAAAAAATATGACAAACGTTTGGAGTAGTGTAGAACAAGTATTTGAAAGTTTTATACTTTTGAAATCTTAAAATACAGGAAGGATGAAAACTTTTAAAATTATAATAATGATTCTTGCGATTTCGGTTGCACTTTACGAGCAGGTTTCGGAAGAAAAAAACATCTATATCATGATTGCCGCAATTGTGGTTTTTATGTTTGGAATGATGCAGCTGAGCGCCAAAACACCAAGTAAAAATAACGATAAAGAAGAGTAGGATGCTTGCAAAAGGAGATAAGGTTTCTGTACTCGATGAAGCCATAAACGGAACGGTAGTTTCGGTCAAAAACAATGAAGTTTTGATTGAAACAGAGGATGGATTCATGATGACATTTTTAGTCAACGAACTACTTAAGATTCATGAAACCAGTAATTTAATGAATTCTATTAAAAGAATTGATTTAGATGAAGTTTCGAAAGAGAAAACAGAGCCAAAACCGCGAAGTTTTGTTAAAGAAAAGAAAGATAAACGCGATGTTGGCGTTCCAGAATTTGATTTGCACATCGAAAAATTGGTTAAAAATAAACGCGGAATGTCCAACTATGATATTTTAACACTACAGACGGAAACAGCAAAAAGACATATCGAATTTGCGATAAAAAATCGCATTCCCAAAATCGTTTTTATCCATGGTGTAGGTGAAGGAATTTTGAAAGCCGAACTTGACTTTTTATTGGGGCGTTATGACGGAATTGATTTTCAAGATGCCAATTATCAGAAATACGGTCTCGGAGCGACTGAAGTTTACATAAGACAAAATAATAAATAATTAAGGCTTGTTTTAGGTAAAAAAGCTTCATTATCAAACATAAAAAAAACGTCTGTTTTTGTCCTGATTTATTTCTAAAATCATTTCAAAAAACAGACGTTTTTTTGTAAGAATTATTTTTTGTGAAAAATATGCTTTTAGTTGGTTACTTGTCGTTCAATTTTTCCAAGAACGAAGCTGTTTCCAAGTTTAAAATTACTTTTGCCTTTTAACAAAGTTACATTTTTAAGCACAATGGTGTGCGTGTAAACTTGACCTAATGCATTAGGTGATACAGTAGTGGTTACTTCTATAATTCCGCTTGTATTAGCTACACCCAGTTGGCCTGTCCATGTTTCATCGATTGCAGGAGAACTTGGCTGTACTTGAGCGCAAATAAAAGCTGGTGTAATAGATCCAGTTTCTGTCAATGCGGTTCTGTAAAATACTTTGTTTTGTGTTGCTGTTATTAAGCTTGTACGTGGCTGGTTGCTAGCTGTCACTTCATTGACAAGTAGTGCAGGATCAATATCTTCAATCGATAAATAAAATGAATTGTTGTAATTGTAAGTCTTGTTGCCACATTCATAAGCCGAACCATTAGGATTAGTTTTGAAAGTCAAATCAGCCTTAGTTATAGTTGTGTTGTATGTTCCAAACACAAATTCAGCTTCTGTTTGATTTCCTGCTGGTTTTGCAAATGTGATATTTCTAAAAATAATACTATGTTCGTAACCCTTTATTCTTGTGCTTCCGTCAGTTGCACTTGAATCTACTAGCTGAGTTGTTGCAACTTCAATCAAACCTTCAATTCCATTCCATTCCTCGGTTACTTTTGGAGTGGTAGGAGGTATTGTACCACAAATATTATCTTTTGCTACGGTTCCGTCATAAGCTCTATAAACTACACGGTATGATCCTTTTCCATTTGCGTCAATAGTATACGTGTAGGTTCCTTGATCATTAATGATTGAACCTTCTGGCATTTGAAGTAAAAGTGCTTCTTGAGATTTTAGTTTATAAATCAAGGTATTTGTTAACGGATCACAGGCTGTTGACTCTTGAACATCTGCAAAATCTATTTCGTCTACAGTTAAATCTCCATCATCGCATCCATTCAAAAAAAGAGCAAATAATAGGAGGGCAGCATATTTTTTCATCGTAAAATTTATTTGGGTCAAAAATAGTGAAAAAATTGCCAAATGATATTTAAGATTTGACAATTGATATTTCTTAACTTTGCAGCAATGAAAAAAGTATATCTAGATAATGCCTCAACAACTGCCATGCGTCCTGAAGTAATTCAGGAAATGACAAAAATAATGCTTGAGGATTACGGAAATCCATCGTCTACACATAGTTTTGGGCGAAATGGCAAAACAATATTAGAGCTTTCAAGAAAGAGCATAGCAAAGCATTTAAATTGCACAGCTCAAGAAATAATTTTTACTTCTGGCGGAACTGAAGCAGACAACTGGATTTTGCGCTCTGCCGTTGAAGATTTAAAAGTAGAAAGAATCATTACTTCAAAAATTGAACATCATGCTGTTCTGCATACCGTATGGGCACTTCAGGAAGAATATAATATTCAAGTTGATTACGTTAGTGTAAATCAAGATGGAAGTTTGGATTTAACGCATTTATCTAATTTATTGTCCGACGAAAAAAGGACTTTGGTTAGCTTGATGCATGTAAACAATGAAACAGGAACTATTTTAGATTTAGATCGCGTTGGTTTAATTTGCAAGCAATACAATGCTTTGTTTCATTCAGATACAGTTCAGTCTGTTGGTAAAACCGAAATCGATCTGCAAAAGACTCCTATTGACTTTATTTTAGCGAGTGCGCATAAGTTTCACGGACCAAAAGGAATTGGTTTTGCTTTTGTCCGAAAAAATTCTGGTTTACAGCCATTGCTTTTTGGAGGCGAGCAAGAAAAAGGCCTTCGCGCAGGAACCGAAGCAGTACATCAAATAGCTGGAATGGCAAAAGCTTTGTCTATTTCTTATGAAAAGCTTGATGAAGAAAGAGCTTATATTTCAAGTATAAAAAATTATCTTATCGAACAATTAGAAATTCATTTTCCTGATTTTAGAGTCAATGGAAAGAAAGATGATTTCTATAACATCATCAATATTATTCTTCCGTTTTCATCAGATAAAACATCGATGCTGCTTTTTAGTTTAGATATGAAAGGAATTGCAGTTTCTAGAGGAAGTGCTTGCCAGTCTGGAAGCATAAAACCTTCGCATGTTTTAAACGAAATGCTTTCGGAGACCGATTTAAAATTACCAAATCTCCGAATTTCATTTAGTCACTACAATACCAAAGAAGATATCGATTGGCTGATTGAGAGTTTGAAAACTATCTAAGATGTTAAGGTTCTGATATTCTAAGTTTTTTTAAAAACTTGAAACTTGAAACAAAAAAATTATTTACGAATTACTTTTACTTGTGAGTCGTTAGTTATTTTAATTATCGTAGAGGATTTTCCATTTATTTTGTCTTGATTTAATTTCACCACATAATCAACGCCATTGATAATTTCAGGACTGATGTTTTTGAAAGCAATTGGCGTAGGTTGCCCCGAAATATTGGCAGAAGTTGAAACCAGAGGTTTTTTCATTCTTTCCATCAATTTATAACAGAAAGGTTCTTTTACCAAACGAACTCCCAAAGATTTGTCAGCGGCGATAATGTTTGGCGCTACGTTTCTGGCATCGTCAAGAATTAATGTAGTTGGTTTGTCTGATAAATCCCAAATTTGCCAGGCAACTTCAGGAATGTTTTTAAATACATTGTATATCATCTTTTCGCCATTCATTAAAACAATCATGCTTTGCGTTTCTGCGCGCTGTTTTAATTTGTAGATTTTAGCAACAGCATCTGGGTTTGTAGCATCACAGCCAATTCCCCAAACGGTATCTGTAGGATATAAAATTATTCCTCCGTTTTTGATTACTTCGTATGCGTTGGTGATTTCCTCGTTCATTATTTTACTGTAATTATCTGCTTCGTTTTAAGAGATTTTGATATTGGAGCTCCAGCCAAAATTAAAAAAAATAAGGACCAGTTTTTAGGTTTAAAAATACTGCTAAAAAAATATTTTAAAGCCAGAAAATACAAAACAACTTTATACCCGAAAAAACCGTAATGTTTTCGCATTATATAAAGTAGCGAGATTTTTAATTCTTTTTTGATGGCTAATGATTTTTCAGTACTGCCTCCGTGTAAATGGATAAATTCTGCCTCAGGAATTAAATACGCAAACTTTGACTTATTAGCTAATCGAATACACAAATCAGTTTCTTCATAATAGAGAAAAATATTTGAATCAAAGCCTCCTACATCATAAAAATCTTTACTCCTAAGGAACATAAAACTTCCAGGAACAAAATTAACTTGTAAGGGATGTGAATATTTTTTTTTTCGGTTTGGGTATTTTTTTTGATTAATGATTTCTAAAAAATTTCTCCCTAAAATTTCTCTCACTGGAGATGCAAAATGATCTAATGAGCCTAAAAAATCACCATTCTCTTTATAAGCCTGAGCACCAGCAATGCCAATATTTGGGTTGCTCTCTAAAGCATTTTTAAGAATTGATAAACAGTCATTTTTAAATAATGTATCGTTGTTGACGAAAGCTATATATTTAGCATTAGCAAATTGAATTCCAAACATGTTTCCTGCACCAAAACCTGTATTAATAAGGCTTCTATGAAGTTCTAAATTGGCTAAGTCTATTTCTTTGCAAAACAACTGTAGTCTCAAATAATCCTCTGGTTTGGAACAATTATCAGTTATAATTATTTGGTAATTAATGTTTTTTGAAGTCTTTTCAATTATAGATCGAATGCAGTTAATACTGTGGTTACTGGAATTATAATTGATTAAAATTATGGCTATGTCGAACATTATAAATATTGATTAATTCCTTTTTCTATAAAAGTAAGTTTCTTTTCGATGGTTTGTCTTTCAATTTCCTCATTGATTTGTAGGCGACTTTTAGATTGTTCTGTATGGTAAATATGATAGGCAATTCCAGAGTATTTCAATCTTTTTCCTTTAATTCCAATGTTATGCAACCTTTGAATCATTTCGGAATCCTCCTTTCCCCATCCCATAAAATCTTCGTTAAAACCGTTGATTTTAATAAAGTCCTCTCTCCAGAAAGACATATTGCAACCTCTGAGTTTTCGGGAACGATTATTAACACTTTTTGCAAAATTCATCAAAAAAGGTATACGGATAGTTCGGCCTCTCTTTTTAATTCCTTTAGAAAATGGGCTGAAATAAATATTTTTTTTTGAAAATAATTCAGGTAATAATTTCTCTTGAATATTTACACGTGAACCGAACAAATAGTGTCCATTTTGAGCAAAAGTCAAATGATCTTCGACAAAGTGTTTATTCATGATAATATCCCCATCAATTTCAACTATGTATTCGTATTTTGCAGCAGCAATAGCTTTATTCATTATGCTAGCCTTTCTGTTCTGTATATCTTCATGCCAAATATGAATTAAGGGAACTGGAAAAGTTTTTTGAAATTTATTTATTAGTTCTTTAGTATCATCTTTTGATCCATCATCAGCGATGATGACTTCATTAGGTAAAACACTTTGGTTTAATATACTTAAAAGCAGTAATTCTAAGGCTTCTGGCCAATTATAAGTAGGAGTTACTAATGTGCAGCGGTTGTAGGTCATGAAAGTGAAATTTGTCGTAAAAATACATTAAAAATCTGAAGTCTAAATGCATTAGAATGTTTTTTGGAATTTAATCAATGATTTAATATAATATTTTTAGGTGTCTTTTAAAAAAGAAGAGAGTAATATTATCTTCCTAATAAGTAATTTATTAATAGGTGTTTTTTTTTAAGAAAATTTTGGATAGTAAAATTCAGATTTAATAGATGAATGTTTTTATTATAGAATGAAAGCATTTAGTTATTTTTGGACTTTAATATTACTGATATCGCTATGCCTTTAAAAATTAATGAAAAATATAAGTCTGACGAAAATAATATAATGCAGATTATCAATGGTTTTCAGACTTCTGGTCAACTCTTTGGAAATGGTGATCGAAATAGAATAAAATTGTTTGAACTGAACGAAAAGACAATTAATATAAAGTCTTTTAAGATTCCAAATATCGTAAACAAAATTGCTTACAAATATTTTAGAAAATCAAAAGCCAAACGTTCTTTCGAATATGCCACTATTTTATTGGAAAAAGGAATTGGCACTCCAGAACCAATAGCTTTTCTTGAAAATTTTAGTTTTATTGGTTTAAAAGACAGTTACTATGTAAGCGAACATTTGGTAACCGAATTGACGTACAGAGAATTGGTTGAAATTCCAGATTATCCAGACAATGATACTATTTTAAGACAGTTTTCTAAATTTTGTTTCGATCTTCATGAAAAAGGAGTGGAGTTTTTAGATCATTCGCCAGGAAATACTTTGATTAAAAAAATAGACGACAATAAATACGCATTCTTTTTGGTTGATTTAAATCGAATGAACTTTCATGATGTAATGAGTTTCGAACAAAGAATGAATAACTTTAGCCGTTTAACTCCAAAAAAAGAAATGGTTGCGGTAATGAGCAATGAATATGCTAAGTTTTATAAAGAAAAAAGCGAAGCTGAAATCTTTGAAAAAATGTGGCAAGCAACAGAAAATTTCCAAGAAAGTTTTGCCAAAAAGAAAAGATTGAAAAAGAAACTTAAATTCTGGAAGTCGCAGTCTTAGATCTTATTTTTTTTAGTTCTTGAAAACGAACACTAACGCTAAGTGCGTTTAAATAACAGATGATTAATCCTGATTTTCTGTCCAGAAAACCTAAACGAATGATATATTGATTTAAAAATTGATAGGCTGGACGAATATAGAAATGGAAGAAATTTGGCTTCGTGTTTTTAGCCAGTTCTTCTTGAGCTTTTAGTTTTCCGTAAAGAATCATTTTTTGCTTATAATCTTTAAAAGAAGAGTAAGAAAAATGAATGAGTTTGTTTTTTAATTTGCCTATTTCGCCGTTTATAATCAGTTTTTCGTGAACGATTTTTTCTTCATTATAAAATGCATTTTCTTTCTTAAATAATCGAATAATCTTATCAGTTTGCCATCCACTAAATAGCAATCTTTTGTTTTTAAACATAAAGGTTCGATAAATGAAATAAGCAGAAATATTTTTTTTTTGATTAATAGCAAATTCAATTTCTTTTTGTAGCTCAGGAGTCAGTCGTTCATCTGCATCTATAAAAAGAATCCAAGAGTTTGAAGCTAGACTTATGGCATAATTTCGTTGTGCGGCAAAATTTTGAAAAATATGCTGAACTGTTTTTACGTTTTTAAAGGAAGCAGCAATCTCAAAAGTTTTATCAGAGCTAAAGGAGTCTACAACAATAATCTCATCAGCAAATGAAAGGTTTTCCAAAACAGGATTAATGTTTTGTTCTTCATTATGCGTAATGATTAATGCTGTCAGGCGCTGCTTTTCTGAAAAAATCATTCTGTTAATTAAAATCCGTTTTGCTTTAAAAATAATTTAATTCTGTCTTCAAAAAATTCAGGTAAAAACTTTTCATACAAAGGCAAAGCTTCTTTTTTAAGCATTTTCTCTGTTTTATTTTGAAATAGTACTGGACAATAATCTTTTAAATGAACAGAAAGATGCTGAATTCCATCTTCAAAAGTTGCCCAGATTTTCTTTTCAATCCATGGAGAAAAAATAATGAAGGAAGGTTTGTCTAATGCTTTTGCCATATTTATTGCCCCGCCATCGTTTCCGATTATGGCGTCACATTGATTCACTAAACCTATAAAAGATCTTAGGTCGCCTCCTAATAAATCAAAATAAATCTTGTTTTGCGTAGAAGGTTTGCAGGCATTAAAAACAATTTTAGCTTCTTCTGATTGTTTTGGAAAATAATTAAAAAGAATATTTACATCGGCATTGTCGGCAATGTAATCAACCACTTTAGCCATAAACCCCAAAGGATAGGTTTTAAGTTTTTCGCTGCCTAAAAGACTAATCATGATTGTTTTTTTATCTTTCCGAACCTGATGTTTTTCGAATAATGCAATAGCTTCTTTATTTTCTTTTTCAGAAACAAATAATTTAGGAATCGGATCTATCTCAATTTTAAGATCAAGAGGCTCTAATAAAGAAAGTCTTCTTTCGATTGCTAAACCTAAATTGGTTTTAGGAAAAGGTTCAAACGGAACGTTGTTAGTATATAAAAATGTTCTTCCTGGCTTTTTGTATGAAATTTTTCTTTTAGCGCCACTTAAAAGAACTAGTATCCAGCTTTCTAATTTTGAATAAGCATCGATTAGTACATCATAATTTTCTTTTCGAAGCTGTAATCCCAATTTTAAAAGTTCTTTTTTGCTTTTTCGGTGTTTCTCTTCAAACAAAATAATATTGTCGATACTTGAATTTCCTTCTAAAACTGGTGTTGTTGAGGTATAAACCAAATAGTCGATCTGTGCATCTGGATATGCAACTCTAAGGTTGTTGCAAATAATGCTGCTGACCAAAACGTCTCCAATCATTTTTTGCTGGATTACAAGTATCTTCATGAAAAATAATGTTGTATTAAGGGACTGCAAATTGAAGCAAAAAAAATCCAAATTCCAATATAAATAATTAATTGGAATTTGGATTTGTACTATTTAGACTTTCTAAAATTTATACAGCAACATCGTATTCACGAAGCGCATTGTTTAAAGAAGTTTTTAAATCTGTAGATGGTTTACGAGTTCCGATGATTAAAGCACAAGGAACTTGGTATTCTCCAGCAGCAAATTTCTTAGTGTAGCTTCCAGGAATAACTACAGAACGAGCCGGTACATAACCTTTCATTTCAACTGGCTCATCACCAGTAACATCGATAATTTTAGTAGATGCTGTTAAACATACGTTAGCTCCAAGAACTGCTTCTTTACCAACGTGAACACCTTCAACAACAATACAACGAGATCCGATAAAAGCACCGTCTTCAATAATTACTGGAGCAGCTTGCAATGGCTCAAGAACACCACCAATACCAACACCACCGCTTAAGTGTACATTTTTACCAATTTGAGCACAACTTCCTACAGTTGCCCAAGTATCAACCATTGTTCCTTCGTCTACATAAGCACCAATATTTACGTAACTTGGCATTAAGATTACACCACTTGAAATGTAAGCTCCGTAACGAGCAACAGCGTTTGGCACCACGCGGATTCCTTTTTCAGCATAATTTCTTTTTAGCAACATTTTATCATGGTATTCGAAAATGCCAGATTCCCATGTTTCCATTTTCTGAATCGGGAAATACATCACAACTGCTTTCTTAACCCATTCATTTACCTGCCATTTGTCACCAACTGGTTCAGCAACACGTAATTTTCCTGCATCTACCAATTCGATAACTTCTCTAATGGCATTTGTAGTTGTAGTTTCTTGCAATAAAGCTCTGTTTTCCCAAGCTTGTTCAATTATAGTCTGTAAAGAATTCATACGTTTAATTTTTTGGCAAAGATAAGGTATTTGTAGAAATGCAAAAAAGCAAAACTGCTTGAAAATGTTACAGATTTAACTTTTTGTTTCTTATTTGTAAAACGATAAAATGTTATTGCGATATGGATATTATTTATTACCTCTAAAAGTTTTTTTTATGTCAAAATATGACAAAAGTCAGGGTTTCTGCTTTTTCTTCGCTTTAATTTCGCAGTGTTGATCAACATTCCATTCCATAAATAAATCATATAAGCAGTAAAATATGAATCAAGAAAATCACCTTCAAAACAAAGTAATTATAGACAAAGAAGTAAGCTGGGATAAAACTCAGGTTATTATGAGTAAAACAAATGCATACGGTATTATTGAATATGCCAATGAAGTATTTGTAGATGTTTGTGGTTACGAAGACTATGAGTTAATGGGGCAGCCTCATAATATCATACGCCACCCTGATATGCCAAAAGTAATTTTTAAAGTGCTTTGGGAAAATCTTAAAAACGGGAAAAACTTTCACGCTATTGTAAAAAACCTTGCAAAGTCTGGAAGATACTATTGGGTAATTACAGATTTCGAAATTGCCCGCGATGAAAACGACGTTATTGTAAATTATTTCGGAAGAAGACAAGCCGTACCGCAAGAAGTAATTGCGATGCATATTGAGCCTTTGTATAAAAAGTTATTACAGATCGAAGCAGCAAGTGGAGTAGAATTTAGCGAAAAGTATCTAATAGGATTCTTAGAAGAGAAAAAGAGAACTTACGTTGAATATATTAAGGAGCTGATTTACGAACATGAAAAGTCACAATCTAAGTTTGCTAATTATTCTGATGAAGAGGATGCAGGAGAGGAAGAAGAACACAGAGGTTTTTTCAGCCGTTTGTTCGGAAGATAAATTGAGTTATTTTTTAGGTTTGAATATTTGGATAAAAGTCCGTCTTGAGTTAATCGAGACGGATTTTTGTTTTTAAGTTTAATTTAAAAAACATGAATTTAAAAAGGTTTATATTTGTACTGTAAAATGAAAGCATTATGGAAGCGATTAGATTAGAATTTCAACCAGAAATAAGAGAGAAAGTACTTAAATTATTAAGTGAATTTTCTCCTAGCGAATTGACAATTATAGAAGAAGATTCTGATTTTGAAAATGATAAAAGAAAAGTGCATGCAGCTTATGCTAAATTAAAAAGTGGTGATGAAAAGTTGTATTCAATAGATGAAGTGGATTCAATTTTAGACAATACATTTTCGGAATATGACAATTAAAATTTCGAATGAATTTTTAAAATTATTAAAAGAACAAGTTCATTATATTTATAAAGACAAACCTAGAGCAGCGCTAAAGTTTAGGAAAGATTTGCTTAGAAATATTAAAAAAGATTTAAAACATCCTTTTCATTTTACTAAGTCGAAGTATTTTGATGATGAAAATATTAGAGATTATGTTTTTAAAGGTTACGTCTCTGTTTATGAGGTTGATGCTGAGAAGAACATTGTTTTCGTTTTCGGTTTTATAAAATATAAAGAATCCCTTTAAAGAGTATAATTTCACCTTCCTTCTTTTATAAAAATTAAAACATGCCAAGAATCCTTTCGATAGATTACGGACAAAAACGCACAGGAATTGCTGTTACAGACGAAATGCAGATTATTGCTTCGGGTTTAACCACAATTCCTACCCATACTTTGATTGACTTTTTGAAAGATTATTTTGCTAAAGAAAAAGTCGAGGCGGTTTTAATTGGCGAACCCAAACAAATGAACGGTCTTCCGTCTGAAAGTGCTTCTGTGATTAATGGTTTTGTAACTCACTTTTCGAATATCTTTCCAGACATGAAAGTTATTAGAGTAGATGAGCGTTTTACTTCAAAAATGGCATTTCAAACTATGATCGACAGTGGTTTAAGTAAAAAGCAACGTCAGAATAAAGGATTAATAGACGAAATTTCTGCCACAATTCTGCTCCAAGATTATCTTTCCGCAAAAAAATAGCGCTGTTGGTCGTATTTTTTATTTATAATTTAATGGTTTTTAGAAAATCCTAACTTTTATCATCTAAAAATTAGTTTTTTTTTGCAATTAAAAAAGTACCTTTGCACTTTAAATAAAAATACTGTTATGCCTGACGAAACCATACGTTCAAATAGTGATGTAGTACTCATTGGCGCTGGAATAATGAGTGCCACTCTCGGAGTAATTTTGAAAGAATTACAACCAGATATAAAAATTGAAATTTACGAAAGATTAGATGTTGCCGCAGCAGAAAGCTCTGATGCTTGGAATAATGCCGGAACAGGACACTCTGCTTTTTGTGAACTAAATTATACTCCAGAAAAGGCAGACGGAAGCATAGATCCTAAAAAAGCAATAAGCATTGCAGAATCATTCGAGATTTCTCGTCAGTTTTGGTCTTATTTAGTACAGCAGAATAAAGTGCCGTCTCCAGATAATTTTATTAAAAGCGTGCCTCATATGAGTTTTGTGTGGGGAGAAAAAAACGTAGATTATTTAAAAAAGAGATTTGAAGCGCTTCAGAGCAACCCAATCTTTGCTGACATGACTTTTAGTACCGATTTTGAGCAACTTCAAAAATGGATGCCATTGGTAATGGAAGGCAGAAATGCTGATGAAAAATTAGCTGCAACACATATGGAAATTGGTACCGATGTTAATTTTGGTGCTTTAACAAGAAGTATGTTTAATTATTTAGAAAAACTAGACGGCGTTTCTTTATTCTTCAATCATGAAGTTAAAAAACTAAGACAACGTGAAGATAAATCTTGGAGAATTAAAATTAAAGATTTGTCTACAGGAAATACTCGCAAGGCTTATACTAAATTTGTTTTTATTGGTGCAGGAGGAGGTTCTCTTCCTTTATTAGAAAAAGCAAATGTTCCTGAAGGAAATGGATATGGAGGTTTCCCTGTAAGCGGACAATGGCTGAAATGTACAAATCCAGAAGTAATTGCAAAACACCAAGCAAAAGTATACGGAAAAGCAAGTGTTGGAGCTCCTCCAATGTCTGTACCTCATATTGATACTCGTGTAATTGATGGCGAAAAAGCGCTTCTTTTTGGTCCATTTGCTGGATTCTCAACTCGTTTCTTAAAAAATGGTTCTTATTTAGATTTGCCATTGTCTATTAAACGCAACAATTTAATTCCGATGCTAGCTGCTGGATATCATAATATTCCTTTGACGAAATATTTAATTGAACAGGTGCGTCAATCCCCAAAAGACAGAATGAAAGCTTTACGCGAATATCTTCCAACAGCTCGTTCAAAAGATTGGAAATTGGAAAAAGCAGGACAGCGTGTTCAGGTGATCAAAAAAGATGAAAAAGAAGGTGGAGTTTTAGAATTCGGTACCGAAGTAATTAACACGCACGACGGAACTTTAGCAGTTTTACTGGGAGCTTCTCCTGGAGCTTCTACGGCAGTGGCAATTATGGTCGATTTAATCAGTAGATGTTTTACACATCAAATTAAAACGCCAGAATGGCAAACCAAATTAAAAACAATGATTCCTTCTTATGGTCAGACTTTAAATGATAAGCCAGAACTTTTAGAAGAACTTAGAAAACAAACAGCAGAAGTTTTAAAACTAAATTAAGCTTCTCCTTATTTAAATAAAAAAACAAATCCAGATGAATTAATCTGGATTTGTTGCTTTTAAGTCGGTTGTGTTTTTTAGAATTTTTTCTGACAGATTGCTCATCCAGATCAATTGTTCAATAACCATTTGTGCCTCCTGCATTTTGGCCTGACGTGTTTCTTTATCTAAATCATCATCTTCGGCTAAACGGGTAAAATGTCTGCGCTTTAATTCTTCAAATTGTAAAGTCACATCTTCTTTTTCAAAAAAAGTATCTTTTATAATAACTTCATTTCTTAAAACAGAAATAGAGTGATCCAGATTGGCTAGAATAGATTTAATAATATAATTAAAAGAATCGGATGCAGAAGTGGTTTGATGCGACTGAATGTAAGTTGAAAGTGATGCCAAAGCAGATAATAAAGAGTGATTTAAAACAACCAGTTTATTTACCAAAGGCATTGTTTTTTGTTTCGATTTAGGTTCTTGCATCATGCGCTGAAAAGAAGTCATTAAATTTCCTATTTCAACAAAGGCATTTTTTCGTGCTAAACGATACGAAGTAGGAACTTCTCCTTTTTTATTATAAAAATCTGCAATTTCTTTGAGGTAATTTCTGTTGGCTCGAATAGTATTTTCAATATGAATTGGTGTATTAATGAATTCCCAAGCTGGCCATAAAAATTGATTGGCAATAAAAGCTAAAACTGCTCCAGCAAGCGAATCTAAAATTCTGTATTGAATTACTTCATTAATATCAGGTGTTAGAATTCCGTAAATGAAAACCACATACATCGTAACAAATGTTGCGCTGACTTTATAGTTGATTTGGGTAAACGAAATCCCTAAAAGCATGCAAACAATAGAGAAAATGCTCAGCGCTACATGGTTTTGAATTACCGATACAATTCCGAATGCTATAAAGCCTCCCAAAACAGTTCCGAACATTCTGTTGTAAGAACGTTCTTTTGTTAAACCATAGCCAGGACGCATGATTACTACAATTGTAAGCAGAATCCAATATACATTTTGAAATGGTAAAACTTGTCCGACAAAGAAACCAATCAAAATAGTAATGGTTAATCTGATCGAATGTCTGAAAATCGAAGAAGAATAACTTAGGTTTTCAATTAAAGTTCGAAGTGGATAATATTGTGGTGTAAGGAATTTTTCGAGTTCCTTGTCTTTGTCTTTTAATTTATATGATTGCATTGCCAAAGAAAGCGCACGCTGAATGGTTTTGATTTTCCCAACCTGATTTTTAGCATATTTAAGCATATTGGTAAGCATCAATACACCTTCTGCGGCTTCTTCTTTTCCTAATGTTTTTTCATAATCAAAAATTGCAAATTCGAGAGCGTCCAATTCATTCTTTAAATCATGTTTGTCAACATAAGTGCTAAGATGATTAACATTTTTGGAGAGTTTTTTAAGGGTTGAAGCCAATTTGTATGCTACATTCTGATATGTTCTTAAAACATCAGGATGCTTGGCAAATTTTTCATGAAGTTTGCTGTGATCAAAAGAGGTGTACAACGCCAATTCTTGAATTTCAACCAAAGTGATAAAAACTAAAAGCATTTTTCGGTTCTGACTCGTAGTTCCAGATGCATTTTGGTTTCCAATCAGCATTTTTCTCAAATCTTCGTGAATAAGATTTAATTCTACCTGTACGGCCAGTTGTTTCTCTATAATTGCTTTTCTATTGGCTTCTGGACTCCACAAATCACCTCTTAATTTAAGGTATTTGGCAGTGAGTTTTATTCCTTCGGCAATTTGTAATTCTACATATTTATAGGGCTGTACAAAATGGAAAACAAGAGATACTATTAAATATAGAATTCCACCAATAAAAATAAAACCTGAATATTCAAAAGCTTCCCAGCCTTCATGCAAATGTCCAAAAGACAGAGAAATTGATAATAGGGCAGAGAAGGAAATCAAAGTAGCTCGCTGTCCATAAACTGAAATCATAGAACATAAAAACAGCAAAAAGCCTAGAAATATGTAAAAGAGTAAAGGATATGGATAAACGAGATTGACTAAAAGATTAACTCCAGAAACAATGAATGAAGCTGCAATTAATCCTTTTATTTTATGACTAAGAGAACTCGGAATATCGCTAGGATAGGTATAAAAAGCACCAAGTGCAATGGTAAATCCAATTTCAAAATGACCTAGAAAATTTAAAACTAAAACAGGTACAACAGAAGCAATGGTTACTTTAGAAGCATTGAGAAAGGAAGTGCTGTTTGTAAATTTCGAAATCTTATCAATCATAAAAAGAGGTTTACTAACAAAGGTAAGAATTGTAGGAGTGATTTTGGCATAATTATGGATGAGATTTTTAGTAGTAAGTAAAAAATATGATATAATGACCTATAAGAATTATTCATTGACTATTTTTTACTATTTTTGCCAGCTGAAATATCAGAACTTTAATTCTGTTTTTGCAGCACATTAAAACATAAATAAAAACAAATGATTTTACCAATTGTAGGATACGGTGATCCTGTTTTAAGAAAAGTAGGACAAGATATTACACCAGAATATCCAAACCTAAAAGAAACGATCGCAAACATGTACGAGACCATGTACAATGCGTATGGAGTTGGACTTGCAGCACCGCAGGTTGGACTGCCAATTCGTTTGTTTGTGATAGACACAACGCCTTTTAGTGATGATGAGGATCTTCCTTCAGAGGAACAAAAAGATTTAAAAGGTTTCAAGAAGACTTTTATCAATGCTAAAATCGTTAAAGAAGAAGGAGAAGAGTGGGGATTTAATGAAGGCTGTTTGAGTATTCCAGATGTGCGTGAAGACGTTTATAGAAAACCAACTGTTACAATCGAATATTGTGAAGAAGATTTCGTTATGAAAACGGAAGTATTTGACGGATTAATAGCGAGAGTTATCCAGCACGAATATGATCATATCGAAGGAATATTGTTTACAGATAAAATTTCTTCTCTTAAAAAGCGTTTGATCCAAAAGAAATTGAAAAACATTACCGAAGGAAAAACGTCTCAGGAATATAGAATGAAATTTTTTGCAGCTAAAAAAGCAAGATAAGTTTTCTAAATACTTAGAAACAAAAAATAAATAAAATTCTTAATACTAATTTTAATAAAAATGAATTTAACGAAAATTTTAGCCATTTCAGGAAAACCAGGTTTATACGAATTAAAAGTACAAACTCGTACTGGTTTTGTGGCGGAATCATTAATTGATGGGAAGAAGATTACTGTAAATCTAAAAAGCAATGTAAGTTTATTGTCTGAAATTTCGATTTATACTTATGAAGGCGAAAAACCGTTAACTGAAGTAATGCAGCAGATTGCCGTTAAAGAAAACAAAGGACAAGCTATTTCTCACAAAGAAGATAATGCTACTTTGTCTGCTTATTTTAAACAAATTCTTCCAGATTACGACGAAGAAAGAGTTTACCCATCAGATATCAAAAAAGTATTAAGCTGGTACAACACGCTTCAATCAAAAGGTTTGGTTACAGATTTAGCTCCTGCAGCTGAAGAACCAAAAGAAGAAGCTCCAGTTGCTGCAGAAAAACCAAAAAAAGCTCCAGCAGCTAAAAAAGCAAAAGCTAAAAAAGAAGAGTAGTAATTTTTCTTTAAACATAAAAAATCCTGTTAAGATGTTTTCTTAGCGGGATTTTTTATTTAAAATTAGTTGGATTTTGATTTTTAAAGCATAAATTTGTAAGAAAAATAATATCTAAAAGTAACTTCTGCAGTTACAGATTTAAAATCTTTTACATTTGTAACTATTTGTTTAGGAGTGGTTTGTTTTGTGATAGATTGTCAACTTTAAAGCTAAATTTTAAATGATAGGAAAAATGAAAAAGGAAATGATAAATTTCGCTGTAATTACAGTTTTAGCATTAGCAGCATCATGCAATAACAAATCTAAAGAAACAGAACAGTCCGTAACTTCTGCTGATACAGTCACAACCATAGAGCGTCATACGCATTGGAATTATGAAGGTGAAACAGGGCCAGATCATTGGTCAGAAATGGATAAGAATGATTGTGGAGGAAAACTACAGTCTCCAATTGATATTGTTGAAACTGAAACGGATAAATTTCTAAAACCAATTGAATTTCATTACAATCAAAAAACAAAAATTCACGATGTTATAAATAACGGGCATACAATTCAGTTTGATTTTGAGCCAGGTGATTATATTGTAGTCAATGGAGAGCAGTATGAGCTTAAGCAGTTTCATTTTCATGAATCGGCAGAGCATACTATAAAAGGAGTCCGATATCCATTGGAAATTCATATGGTTCATAAAAACAAAGACGGAAAATTTGCTGTAGTTTCAATTATGGCTCAGGAAAACAAGAAAAGCAATGAAACTTTTGAATTTCTTGACCAATATCTGCCAACAAAAACTAATGATACTGTAAAGGTTAATAATGACTTTAATATCAACAAAGTTCTTCCTCAAAATAAATCGTATTACACCTATTGGGGTTCATTGACTACACCGCCTTGTACAGAAAGTGTTCAGTGGTTTATTTTTAAAGCCCCAATAGAAGTTTCTATTAAAATGATAACAGATTTAAAAAAGATAATGCCTTTGAATAATTTTAGAAATGTTCAGGAATTAAATGGCAGAAAAATTAAAGAGTCAATCTAAACTAAAAAAGAAGGTATTTTGCCTTCTTTTTTAGTTTATGAAAGAGTTATTTAATCAGCAAATTATTTTAATTTTGATATCTTAAAATAAAAAAATGAGCAAAGATTTTCAACTCAAAGCCTTCGAAAGATTATTAATTATCATGGATGAACTTCGTGAGCAGTGTCCGTGGGATAAAAAACAAACTCTGCAGACTTTAAGACATCTCACAATTGAAGAAACTTATGAACTGGGAGATGCTATTTTGGACAATGATTTAAATGAAGTTAAAAAAGAATTAGGAGATTTACTGCTCCATATTGTTTTTTACGCTAAAATTGGTAGCGAAACCAATGATTTTGATATTGCAGATGTTTGTAATGAAATCTGCGACAAACTAATTCATCGTCATCCACATATTTATGGAGATGTAAAGGTGGAAAATGAGGAAGAAGTAAAGCAAAATTGGGAAAAGCTAAAACTGAAAGAAGGCAAAAAATCTGTTTTAGAGGGTGTTCCAAGAAGCCTTCCGGCTTTGGTTAAAGCTAGTAGAATTCAGGACAAGGTTAAAGGCGTAGGATTTGACTGGGAAGAACCGCATCAGGTTTGGGATAAAGTTCAAGAAGAATTACAAGAATTGCAAGTTGAAGTGAAATCTGGAAACCGAGATAAAATCGAAGACGAGTTCGGAGATGTTTTGTTTTCAATGATTAATTATGCGCGATTTTTGAATATAAACCCAGAAGATGCATTAGAAAGAACCAATAAAAAGTTCATTAAACGTTTTCAGTACCTAGAGAGCAAAGCCAACGAATTAGGGAAACCATTGATGGATATGACACTTACAGAAATGGATGTTTTCTGGAATGAGGCTAAAAAACTTTAGTTGTCTGCCAATTTCTTTAATGCGCGAACATCTTTAAGCATGATTTTTTTACCAACTAACTCTATTAATCCTAATTTATTAAAATCAGATAATAAACGAATACAGCTTTCTGTAGCTGTACCGATAATACCAGCAAGTTCTTCTCTTGTTAGCTGTACCTTTAGTGTTTTATCTGCATCTTCGCCAAATTCATCATGTAGGTGCAGTAAAGTTTCCGCAAGTCTCTGTTTAACAGTTTTTTGAACTAGGGCAATTTTTTCGTTCTCAGACTCCTTTAAATCTTCGCACACGGACTGCATCATATTTAAAGAAAACTGATTATTATTATTAAAGAAGTTGATAATTTCAGCTTTAGGAATAAAACAAACTTCCATGTCGGCAATCGCTTTTGCAGTTAAGTTTGCCGGCTCGTTGCTAATCATAGAGCGTTGTCCAAGAAGTTCACCAGATTTGACCAATTTTACAATTTGATCTTTTCCGTTTGCACTCAATTTTGAAAGTTTTCCAACACCGTCTTTCACACAGAAAACGCCATTGGTTACTTCGCCTTCTTCAAAAAGAGCATCACCTTTTTTAATTTTATAGGTCGTTTTACTGCTGGCTAATTTTATAACTTCTTCTTTGTTAAGGGCTTTTAATGAGCTTAGCTGGCGTACAATGCATTGATCACATTTGTTCATGACAATATTTGTTTGCTGCAAAAATAAGGATATTTAAGGGTTTTAACCACCTTTATACAGTAAATTTATTATAAATTAAGGTTAACTGTAATTTGAGCTTTTTATTTTATAAATTTAGGAATCCGATTTCAAAATAACATGACAATTATCATCTTAATAATTGTGCTTAAATTGGAAATTTGCATCAAATAAAAACAAGTTTATGAGGGAGCAAAGTTGTTTTCATTGTGGTTTAACTATTGAACAAAATGAAGAAATTGATTTTGATGATAAGAAGTTTTGTTGCACAGGCTGTAAAACAGTTTACGAAATTTTCAGCATCAATGACCTAACATCTTATTATGATTTTGAAAAGTCTCCAGGCGCCACTCCGCAAGACATCAAAGGAAAATATGATTTCTTAGAAAATGAAACCATACTTGCAAAAGTTTTGGAGTTTCAAGAAGGAAACACATCGATTGTTTCGCTTAATATTCCGCATATCCATTGCAGTTCTTGTATTTGGATATTAGAAAACCTAAATCGCCTTCAATCAGGAATTAGCACTTCTCAAGTTAACTTTCATGAAAAGAAAGTTAGAATTACCTTTAATTCTGATGTGGCTTCTTTAAAAGAAATAGTTTACCTCTTAAGCTCTATAGGTTATGAACCGTATATTAGTTTAGAAAATTACGGAACTGCAAAAGCAAAAGTCGACAGAAGTTTAACCTATAAATTGGGTGTTGCATTTTTCTGTTTTGGAAATATTATGTTGCTTTCATTTCCAGAATATTTCGAAATGAAAGAGTTCTGGCTCGATAGTTACAAGCCGTTTTTCAGATTGCTTATTTTTCTTCTAGCATTGCCAACTTTTTTGTATTCAGCGAGCGGATATTATGTTTCTGCTTATCATAGTATTAGAACAAGAATGCTTAATATTGATATTCCGATCGCATTGGGAATTATCGTGATGTTTATTCGTAGCACATATGATATGCTGATGGATCATGGTCCAGGATTTTTTGACAGTTTGGCCAGTTTGATATTTTTTATGCTTCTTGGTAAAATGTTTCAGATTAAAACCTATAGTTTTTTAAGTTTCGAAAGGGATTTTAAATCCTATTTTCCAATAGCTGTTACCAAAATCAATAAAGATGCTTCAGAAGAAAATGTCGCTATTTATGATGTTCTAAAAGGAGATCGATTATTAATTAGAAATCAGGAGCTTATTCCTGTTGATGGGATTTTAATCAGCGAAAGCGCAGAGATTGATTATAGTTTTGTTACAGGAGAAGCAGTACCCATTACCAAAAAGTCTGGAGATAAAATTTTTGCAGGAGGGAAACAGATTGGTAAAGTGATCGAAATGGAAGTTTTGCACTCCGTTTCTCAAAGTTACTTAACCCAATTGTGGAGTAACGAAATTTTTCAGAAAAAAGTAGACCAAAAGCACAAAACCATAACAGATGCGATAAGCCGATATTTTACCCCCATATTATTGCTCATTGCATTTGCTGGTTTTGGTTATTGGATTTTTATAGATGCAAATACTGCTTTTAATGTCTTTACAGCGGTGTTAATTGTGGCTTGTCCTTGCGCGTTGGCTCTTACCGCTCCGTTTACTTTTGGAAACATATTGCGAATTTTAGGTAAAAAGAAATTTTACTTAAAAAATGCTGTTGTGATTGAGCAACTTGCTAAAGTTGATACAATAGTTTTTGATAAAACAGGAACCATTACAACCAATAAAAAATCGAATATACTATATGAAGGGAGCCTTATTTCAGATTCAGATATTATATTGATTAAAAATGTATTGCGAGGTTCTAACCATCCGTTAAGCCGAATGCTATATGATTTTCTTCCAGAAGCTAAACGTGTTAATATAGAAGATTTTCAAGAGATTACAGGAAAAGGAATTTTAGCTATTGCTGAGGGTAAAGAAATTAGAGTTGGTTCAGGACAATTCGTAGATGATATAGTTGCGGATGGTTCGGAAATAGAAAAAACAGCGTTACATATTAAGATAGGAGGGATATATTTTGGAAAGTTTACGTTCCAGAATCAATATAGAGAAGGTTTAGAGAAACTTTTCACCAATCTGAGCAAAGATTACCAAATAAAAGTGCTTTCTGGTGACAACGACGGTGAAAGATTGAATTTAGAAGCTATTCTGCCAAAAGGCACAGAATTGATATTCAATCAAAAACCGGAGCAAAAACTTGAATATATAAAGAAGCTTCAGGAAAAAGGGCAAAATGTAATGATGGTAGGAGATGGATTAAATGATGCTGGAGCTTTGGCTCAAAGCAACGTTGGTATTTCGATATCAGAAAATGTAAATGTTTTTTCACCTGCATGCGATGCTATTTTGGATGCCACAGAATTTTCACGTCTCAATTACTTTTTAAAGCTTTCGCATAAAGCAATTTCAATTATTAAAATGAGTTTTGGGCTATCATTGCTATATAATGTTGTTGGGCTTGCATTTGCGGTTACAGGAAATCTGCTTCCGTTGGTTGCGGCGATTATTATGCCGTTGAGTACAATTACGATTGTAAGTTTTGTGACTTTTATGTCTAACTATTTCAGTAACAGAAATTTAGAATGATTATAAATTATTAAAGGACATATTTTATTAAATTTAACATAACTAATCGTCTATGATAATTATCATATTTTATGCGCCTTTAACAAACTAATTTTGTTAACATAAATCTAAGGTATGAGTGTTATTTATCTATTAATTTCAGTAAGTATTTTTGTGGCAATCTGTTTCTTTATTGCCTTTATCGCAGCTGTCAAGTCTGGGCAGTATGATGATGATTATACCCCTTCAGTCAGAATTCTTTTTGATGACGAAACCAAAATTAATTCCCAAAATAATAATTCACCAATCGAAGAAAAACAAGTATAATTATGGAAATGGAACAGTTTTATTACGACAACAAAATTGTAAAAAAATTCATTTACGCCACAATACTCTTTGGTGTTGTGGGTATGTTAGTGGGGCTTACCCTTGCGGTAATGTACCTTTTTCCCAACATGACAGATGGGATTTCGTGGCTTAGTTACGGCCGTTTGAGACCGTTACACACCAATGCAGTTATTTTTGCCTTTGTGGGTAATGCTTTCTTTGCCGGTATGTACTACTCGCTGCAAAGATTGCTAAAAGCCAGAATGTTTAGTGATTTTTTAAGTAACCTTCATTTCTGGGGATGGCAGTTAATTATTGTAGCAGCCGCAATTACACTTCCGTTAGGTTATACTTCTTCTAAAGAATATGCAGAGCTAGAGTGGCCAATTGACATTGCAATCGCTTTAATTTGGGTGGTAATGGGAATCAATATGATTGGAACCATGCTGCGTCGTAGAGAGCGTCACTTGTATGTTGCAATCTGGTTTTATTTAGCAACATTTGTAACGGTAGCAGTACTTCATATCTTTAATAATATAGAAATTCCGGTTTCAGCTTTAAAAAGCTACTCTGTATATGCAGGTGTTCAGGATGCGCTTGTACAATGGTGGTATGGGCACAATGCGGTGGCATTCTTCCTTACAACTCCATTCTTGGGATTAATGTATTATTTCGTTCCAAAAATTGCAAATAGACCTGTTTACTCGTATAGATTATCTATTATTCACTTTTGGTCTTTAATCTTTATATATATCTGGGCTGGACCACACCACTTATTGTATTCTGCATTGCCAAACTGGGCTCAGAATTTAGGAGTTGCATTCTCAGTAATGTTAATTGCTCCATCTTGGGGAGGTATGATCAATGGTCTTCTTACATTAAGAGGAGCTTGGGATAAAGTTCGTGAAGAACCAGTTTTAAAATTCTTCGTAGTAGCGATTACTGGTTACGGTATGGCAACTTTTGAAGGTCCGATGTTATCTTTAAAAAATGTAAATGCTATTGCGCACTACACGGACTGGATCGTAGCACACGTGCACGTAGGAGCTTTAGCTTGGAATGGTTTCATGTCATTTGGTATTATCTATTGGTTGATTCCAAGAATGACAAAATCGGAGTTATTCTCTAAGAAATTGGCGAACTTCCATTTCTGGATTGGTACTTTAGGTATTATTGTATATACAATTCCGTTATACGTGGCTGGTTTTCAACAAGCTTCAATGTGGAAACAATTTAACCCAGACGGTACTTTAACTTATGGAAATTTCCTTGAAACGGTAACGGCTATTATGCCAATGTATTGGATGAGAGCTATTGGAGGTAGTTTATATCTAATTGGTATGCTGACATTAGTTTACAACATTATTATGACTGTAAAAGCTGGTAATACAATTGAAGATGAATTGGCTCAGGCTCCAGCACTACAAACAATAAAAAGCGGTAGATTGAGCGGAGAGAAATTCCACTCTTGGTTAGAAAGAAAGCCTATTCAGTTAACTATCCTAGCTACAATTGCAATTTTAATTGGAGGTATTATTCAGATTGTGCCAACAATTATGGTGAAATCAAATATTCCAACTATTTCGAGTGTTAAACCATATACGCCATTAGAACTTGAAGGACGTGACTTATATATCAGAGAAGGTTGCGTTGGTTGTCACTCACAATCAGTTCGTCCTTTTAGAAGTGAAGTAGAGCGTTACGGAGTTCAGTCAAAAGCTGGAGAGTTTGTTTACGACCATCCATTCTTATGGGGATCTAAACGTACAGGGCCAGACTTATTAAGAGTAGGTGGTAAGTACAATGACAACTGGCACTTTAACCACATGTGGAATCCTCAAAGTACATCTGCAGGATCTATCATGCCAGGCTACAAATGGTTGTTCGATAACGAGCCGATGGACATTTCATTGACTCAAAAGAAAATGCAGGCAATGATTTCTTTAGGAGTGCCATATACTCCAGAAGATGTTGCAAATGCACAAAGAACTTTAAGAGAGCAGGCTGTTAAGATAGAAAAAAGCTTAGAAAGTGACCCTGATTTCGTTAAGAGTTATGAAGACAGCCGTAAAAAAGCTGCTGCAAAAGGCGAGAAATTCATTCCGATGAATGAAAGAGAAATCGTTGCTTTGATCGCTTATATTCAAAGACTTGGTACTGATATTAAAGTAAAAGAAACTAAATAACAGCATTATGTTTGAACAGATAAAACACAATATGGAAACAATATCGGGTATAGAAATTTACCCGATTATTTCCCTCTTAATTTTCTTCTTATTTTTTGTAGGATTAGGCATTTGGGTGTTCTCTTATAGAAAAGAAAAAATTCAAGAAATGAGTAATATACCTTTAGATGAAGGACTTAGTGTAATCACAAAAGATAGATAAAAATGAAAAAGTTTTTCCCAGTATATGTTAGAGTACCGTTGATTTTCTTCATCGTATTTGCTTTGATGGAATATTTTATAGATTCAGGTGATAAACCAGCTTTCATAAAGTATCCTATGGTATCGCTCTTTTTATTTGTCTTTTTGTTTATCCTGATTGCGATTGAGATTACGCTTAGCGCTGTAAATCGAGTGATGTTCCAATTATTATCACCAGAAGAAAAAGCACAAAAAGAACTTGAAGAAAGTTTAAGTTTCAAAGAAAGCACTTGGTTTAAAAACCTAATGCATAAATTGACTAAAACGGAGCCAATTGAAAAAGAAGGAGACTTATTGATGGATCATGATTATGACGGAATCAAAGAGTTAGATAATAATTTGCCGCCTTGGTGGGTTTATTTATTCTACATCTGTATCATTTTTGGAGTAATTTATGTGGTTCGTTATGATGTTTTAGGAGCTGATGATCAGGAAATGGAGTTGAAAAAAGAAATGGCGCAGGCAAAAATTGATGTTGAAGAGTACATGAAAACTGCTCCAGATTTAATGGATGAAAAAACGGTCGTTTTGCTTACTGATGAACCAAGCTTAGCAACAGGAAAAGAAATCTTTACAACCAATTGTGCTGCCTGCCACCGTGCAGATGGAGGAGGTCAAATTGGACCAAACCTTACAGATGATAAATGGATTTTAGGAGGAGGAATTAAAAATCTATTCCACACTATTACAAACGGAGGTAGAGACGGTAAAGGGATGATTGCTTGGAAAGGAACCCTTAAACCAAAAGAAATCCAAAAAGTGGCAAGCTATATTCTGTCTTTACAAGGAAGTAATCCAAAAGATCCAAAAGAAGCAGAAGGAGAAGTTTGGGTAGATGATAGTGCTCCTAAAACCGATGCCGCTGCAGCAACCACAAAAGATACCACAGAAGTTAAAAAATAATTAGAATATCATGTCAAATTTACCAGACGAAGCTTTTAGAGACACCATTGGAACAATAGATGAAGGTGGTAAACGAAAATTTATATTTCCTAAAAAACCGTCTGGTAAATTTTATGATTATAGAAAAATTGTCAGCTATGTTTTATTGGCAATTTTATTCATAAATCCTTTTATTAAGGTCAATGGGAACCAGTTTATGATGTTCAATATCTTAGAACGTCGTTTTAATATTTTTGGATTCCCTTTCTGGCCTCAGGATTTTTATCTCTTCGTAATTTCAATGCTTATCGGCGTTGTGTTTATACTCTTATTTACTGTTGTTTTTGGAAGGATATTTTGTGGCTGGATTTGCCCACAGACTATTTTTCTGGAGATGGTTTTCCGCCGTATTGAATATTGGATTGATGGGGACCGTGGTTCTCAGTCTCGTTTAGCAAGAATGGAATGGAATGCTGAAAAAATTAGAAAACGAGTTTTTAAATGGACTATATTCTTCCTGATTTCTTTCCTTATCGCTAATGTTTTTCTTGCTTATTTGGTAGGAAGCGACACTTTATTTTTAATGATTGAGCAAGGTCCTGTAAAGCAAGCAAGCAATTTTATTGCACTCTTAATATTTACAAGTGTCTTCTATTTTGTTTTTGTCTGGTTTCGCGAACAGGTTTGTATAATCGCGTGTCCTTACGGAAGATTGCAAGGCGTTCTTTTAGACAATAAATCTATAAATGTTGCTTACGATTTTGTTCGTGGTGAAAAAGAAGAAGGACGTGCAAAATTCAAAAAGAATGAAGACAGAGCATTAACTGGAAAAGGAGATTGTATTGACTGCCTTCAATGTGTTCATGTTTGTCCAATGGGAATCGATATTAGAAACGGAACGCAGCTAGAATGTACAAACTGTACAGCTTGTATTGACGAATGCGATCATATTATGGAATCAGTAGGATTGCCAAAAGGTCTTATTCGATATGCTTCTGAAGATGAAATTGCTAAAAAAGAACCTTTTAAGTTTACTGCAAGAATGAAAGGTTATACAGCGGTTCTCTTCATTTTATTGAGTATTTTTGTTGGAATGCTGTTTTTAAGAACAGATGTTCAGGCAGTAGTTTTACGTTTGCCTGGCCAATTGTTCCAGCATGATGGAGAAAAAATCAGTAATGTTTATACTTATAAGATTGTGAATAAAACAATGAAAGATTATAATGATATTCATTTTGAATTAATCGATCAAAAAGGAGAAATTAAAAATGTAGGGAAAAGACATTTTAAAGTCGCTAAAGAAGGAATCTCTCAAGGAACATTGTTTATTGAAATTGATGAAGTTTTATTAGAAAGTGATAAAACAAAAGTAAAAATAGGAGTTTATAATGGTTCTGAACTCATAGAAACAACAACAACAAATTTCTTAGGACCACGTAGTTTTAATTAAAAAATATAGTATTATGAAATTTAATTGGGGAACAGGAATTGTCATTGCATTCGGATTGTTTATGACATTTATTTTATATTTTGTTTTTGAAGTACAATCAAATTCTAAATATGACAATGATTTAGTTGTTGAAGAGTATTACAAACACGATACGCACTTTCAGGAAGAAATGGCAAGGATTCAGAATGCGCACGATTTACAGCATAAACCATCAATAAAATATACAGAAAATGGTGTAGCGGTAATTTTTCCTGCAGGATTTGAAAGTGATAAAGTGAAAGGAAATATTCAATTGTATAGACCTTCAAACAAAAAATTCGATTTTAATACTCAAATAGCTTTAACCAATTCGGAAATAATTATTCCACAGAAAAAATTATTAAAAGGACGTTGGGATGTTAATATGGAGTGGCAGTACGAAGGCAAAAAATATCTCACTAAAGAAGTTATTTACGTAAACTAAAAATAAAATGTTATTCTCTGCTTTCTTTCTAGGTTTAATTAGTAGTCTGCATTGTGTTGGAATGTGCGGGCCAATTGCTATGATGCTTCCTGTAGATAGACAAAATGAAGCTAAAAAGGCAACGCAGATTATGACTTATCATTTAGGTCGACTAACAGCTTATTCGACAATTGGGTTAATTTTTGGATTGCTCGGAAGAGGTTTTTTTCTGGCTGGACTACAACAGAAAATGTCAATAATTATTGGGGTAATCATGATTGTTGTGGTTTTGATTCCTGAGAAAAAATTTGCTCAATACAATTTTTCTAAGCCTATTTACAAAATCATTTCAAAAGCTAAAGCTAATCTTGGAAGTCAGTTTAAAAATAAGAGCTATAAATCTCTTTTTACAATTGGTCTTCTAAACGGATTTTTACCATGCGGAATGGTTTATGTAGCTTTATTTGGAGCAATTGCAATGCAAAGCGCTGGTTATGGTGTGCTTTACATGCTTTTATTTGGAATAGGAACTATCCCGCTAATGACAGTTGTGGTTTATGTCAATTCATTATTAAAATTGCCTTTCAGAAACAAAATCCAAAAGGCAATTCCATATGTAGCAGTTATAATTGGGGTTTTATTTATCCTTCGTGGATTAGGATTGGGAATTCCATACATTTCTCCTTCAAACATGAGCTTATTTGTGCAACAGACTCCAAACTGCCATTAAAAAGGATATTTCTAAAGATTAATTTATACAGTCATCGAAAACAGATTTGTTTCCGGTGACTTTCTTTTTAGATGTAAATCGAATGCCATGCAGATATTACGAACAAAAGGTCTGCCTTCTTCTGTAATTTTTATTTTATTACTTTCAATAACAATTAAATTGTCGTTTTCGATTTCTTTCAAAGCCATTAAAACTTCTGGAAGTTCAGCAAAATTTAGAGACTCTGCTGTCCAGGAAGTTTCTAATTCGCAAGTTAAATTTAGAATGTGTTTTCTAATAATTAGGTCTTCATCGGTTAAAATATGACCTTTTACAACAGGTAATTTATCTGATTCTAGAATTTCATAATATTCTTCCAGGCTTTTTGTGTTTTGCGCAAAACTGTACCAGCTGTCACTTATTGAAGAAACACCTAGACCAATCATAACTTGGGTTTTAGAAGCACTGTAACCCATGAAGTTTCTATGCAGATTTCCATTGTGAGCGGCTTTATATAAACTATCATCTGTTAAAGCGAAATGATCCATGCCAATTTCGTGGTAACCGTTCTGAATAAGAAGTTGTTTGCCAATTTCATATAGTTTTCTTTTTTCTGCATCTTTTGGCAAGTTCTCATCATTAAAGCCACGCTGTCCGTTTCCTTTTATCCAAGGCACGTGTGCATAGCTGTAAAATGCCAATCGATCTGGTTTTAAAGAATTAGTTTTTTCAACCGTATCGACTATATCTTCAATAGTTTGAAATGGAAGGCCAAAAATAATATCGTGTCCAATTGAAGTATAACCAATTTCTTTTGCCCAAAATGTAACTTTAGCAACATTATGAAAAGGCTGGATTCTATTAATAGCTTTTTGAACTGTAGCAGAATAATCTTGTACGCCAAAACTCACTCGGCGAAAGCCTAAATCATATAACTTTTTAAGTTGTTCGTAAGTAGTGTTATTTGGATGTCCTTCAAAACTAAATTCATGTTTTTCTGCTTTTACAGCATGATCAAAAATTCCGTTAATAAGACATTCTAAATTTTCTTTTGAAAAGAATGTTGGAGTTCCTCCGCCTAAGTGGATTTCTTTAATTACGGGTTTTTCGGGAAGCAAATCACAATACATTTTCCATTCTTTAAGAACTGCTTGAATGTATTTTTCTTCTACTGAATGATTTTTAGTAATACGCTTGTTGCATCCGCAAAAAGTACACATGCTCTCACAGAAAGGAAGGTGAATGTATAAACTTATTCCGTTCTTTGAATTGCTTT
>RCUK01000608.1_pt1 | contig 29600 bp, 27 predicted proteins | sample 2166381 | NCBI WGS metagenome assembly RCUK01 (sample SAMN09932809, study PRJNA488358) | compost metagenome | isolation source: compost soil in an enriched community | place: Germany: Experimental Botanical Garden | reverse complement strand
ACATTCCTGAGGCAGGAAAAACAGTTGCTTTAACAAATGAGTCTCTTCCTTTCTATAAAGAGATTATCACAAATTATGAAGGAAACACATTAGAATTGCAAGGTTCAAAATTCATAATTAACGGAAAACCTGCAACAACATACACCTTCAAACAGAATTACTACTGGATGATGGGAGACAACCGTCACAACTCTGAAGATAGCCGTTACTGGGGTTATGTTCCAGAAGATCATATCGTAGGAAAACCAGTATTCATTTGGATGAGCTGGGATACTAACGGAAAAGGCATCAACAAAGTTCGCTGGAGCAGAGTATTTACAACTGTAGATGGCGAAGGACAGCCTCAATCTTACTTTAAATACTTCTTAATACTTCTTGCTATTTATTTCGTAGGAGATTTTATCTGGAAAAAAAGAAGAGAGAATAAAGCATAATTAAAAAAAAGTTATTTTTGTGTCAGGTTTCAAGTTTCGCGTTTTTACGTCAACTTGAAACCTGAAACTTTTAAACTTGAAACAAAACAAAAAAATGAATTCCTTAATACTTCCAACTTATTTCCCATCTATTAGTCATTTTGCTGTTATAGCACAATCTGACAGTATTACTTTTGAAATGGAAGATAATTTTCAGAAACAGACCAATAGAAACAGAACGTATATCTATAGTCCAAATGGAATTCAATTATTAAATATTCCTGTTAAGCATTCTAAAGCAACACATCAAAAGACCAAAGACATTTTGATAGAAAACGAATTTGATTGGCAGAAACAGCATTTTAAATCGCTTGAAGCGGCATACAGAAGCTCTCCTTTCTTTGAGTATTTTGAAGATGATATCGTTCCTATTTTCGAGAAAAAGCACCAATATTTAATGGATTTAAACTTCGAAGTCTTAGACGTTGTAACCAAATGCCTTCGAATGAAACTAGAATTCGGAAAAACTACAGAGTATTTTCATGAAGTTGCTAATCTTACCGATTTCAGATATTTGGCAAACGGTAAAAAAGACACCAATTCGTTCGAAAAATACACTCAAGTATTTGATGACAAACACGGCTTCATCAACAATTTAAGTGTTTTGGATTTGCTTTTTAACGAAGGTAAATTTGCAGTGGATTATTTAAAGACACAGAAAATCATATAAGTTGTGAATTACACTTTTGACTTTCGACTTTTGACAAAAAAAATCATTCAACCGAAAGTCTTGTCATAATAGGATAATGATCTGAATTCTCAAAATCAGAGAAGCTTTCAAATTGCTTTACTTTCATTTTACTGTCTGTAAAAATATAGTCAATTCTTGCAGGATAATATCTAAACTTATAAGTTGCACCAAAACCTTCTCCCGCTTCTTCAAAAGCATCTTTCAGCTTACCTTTAATACTTCTATAAACATAAGAAAACGGACTATTATTCATGTCTCCACAAATAATAATTGGATAATTGCATTTCTTAATATGTTCTTTAAAAATTTCAGCCTGCTCTTGCTGCTGTGTAAACCCTTTACTAATCCTAGCATAAATACGTTGTGATTTTTTCTGATTTACATTATCAATATCATCAGAAATCTCGCTTACATCTGGAGATATCTTAATGGATTGCAAGTGCATGTTATAGACACGAATAATATCTTTTCCGCGTTTAATATCAGCATAAACTACATTATTGTCTGACTTAGGAAAAATGATATTCCCTTGATCAATAATAGGAAACTTAGAAAAAATAGCCTGCCCTGTTTTAATTTTCTTCCCATCGATAAAAATGTAACGGTGCGGATATACTTTTAAATCCAAATGCGCCGAATTTGAGTATTCTTGAATACACAAAATATCAGGATCTTTTTCGTCTATAAAAGCTTTAATGTTTGACGGGATATCATCACGATCCAGCCATTTAAAAACATTAAACAGACGTACATTATAACTCATTACAGAAAAATCCTTTTCGTCTTTCACATATTCTTTTCCAGAAAACTTATAAAACTTACTTATGAATGTAATTCCTGTTAGCAAAACCAAACCAGACAAAATAAGGCGTTTTTTAAACTGAATTCCCCAATAGATAAAAAACAATATATTGGCCACAAAAAAAGCAGGCATAAACAAAGTAAGCACCGATAAAAGCGGAAAACTTTTAGGTGCTAAAAAAGGTAAAACATAGACGCTAAATGTAAGCACAGTAAGCACTATGTTCAAAAAGAACATTATTTTATTAAACCAAGAAAGGTTTTTCATATTTAAGTCTCCTACAAGTTTATTTTCCAGCTTTAAATAAAAACTCTTTTTCTTCTTTTGTCAAACAATCGTATCCCGACTGACTAATTTTGTCCAAAATCTCATCAATCTGTTGTTGCGTCTTGTCTTTTGTAACAATTCTTGATGTCGTTTTTTCTGTAGGTTTTTTGTAATTTTTATGAACTTTTGTAAATGGGGCCGTAGGAGATTTTCTAAAAAGATTCACAAAGAAATCTAAAGTTTTAGAAACAATTGTACTTAAATCGGTACCGTTCTGGAGTAATTTAATATAAGCAAATCCGAAGAAAGCACCAGCTAGATGTGAAATGTGTCCGCCCATATTTCCTAAGCGAAACTGCATTAAATCTAAAATTAGAATAACAGCTGTAATATGCCAAAGTTTCACATTTCCGAAAAGAAACAATCGCACATTCATTAAAGGAGAATAAGTCGTTGCCGCTACCAAAATAGCCATAATAGCCGCCGAAGCTCCAACAATGGAACCGCTTATATTAGAAAAATAAAAGCTCAGCGCAAAAGCAACTCCTGCAAAAAGAGCGCTTAAAAGATACAATCCTAAATATTGCTTTTGAGTAAAATAAGTCAAGAACAAAGTGCTTGCAAAATTAAGCACCATCATATTGAACAACAGATGTAAAAATCCGTCATGGAAAAAAGCATAGGTTAAAAAAGTCCACGGTTTAAACATAAAAACCTGAGGATCTGAAGACAAAGCAACCCAACTTGGGAAATTGAACAAACCATTTGAATAGTTATAGAAGAAAATAAGCGATACAATAAAACATGCTATATTCCAGTACATGACACGCATGGCAATACCTCCTAACCTATATTGTAATTTTAAATCGTCCAAAATATTCATAGAAACTCTTCTGTTTTAGAATTTGTACTTTAAAGTTAAAAATTAATTCCAACGGTTGTTATTAAACTGATTTTTTTTCCAGTACCACATCATTAAAAAACCAGTAATTGCACCTCCGACGTGGGCAAAATGCGCTATACCTGTACCGCCACCGCCAAACAAAGAAGTGCCTTTAACGCCTAAAAACAAATCCATTAATAAAAGCCCAGGAACAAAGTATTTCGCTTTGATTGGAACTGGAATAAACAAAAGTGCCAATTCTGCATTAGGAAACATAAAAGCAAAAGCAGTCAGCAAACCATAAATAGCACCAGAAGCTCCAACGACAGTTCCAATGTAAGCACTTGTAAATCCATCAAATTGGGCTGGACTTACCAAGTTTTGCCATCTCGTATCGATTTTTCCCTGACTTAAAATATTTAAGATATCAGCTTTATGATAACCATTAGCGGTCAAAACATTAATTGTATCTTCAAAAAAATAATAATTTACCGCTGTATGGAGCAATGCAGAACCTAAACCACAAGAGATGTAAAAAAATAGAAACTTTTTGCCTCCCCAAAAATGCTCTAAAGCAGATCCAAAAGAAACCAATGCAAACATGTTAAATGCAATATGCATAATCCCGCCATGCATAAACATATGCGTAATAGGCTGCCATACTCGGAAACTTGGATTTTCTGGAAAGAACATCGCAAAATACTCGTAAGATATTGGCACCAACTGAGAGCCAATAAAAAAAATAATATTAATAATTAGCAGTTGTTTAACTACTGGAGTCATATTCATCATACGGCAAACTTTTTATCTATATCTTCAACACGCATGGTAATGAAGGTAGGTTTTTGAAAAGGTGAAATATTTGGATCTTTACAGGCAAACAAACCGTTTACCAAATTATCTTGTTCTTTTTCGGTTAAATAAGATCCTGTTTTAACCGCTAAACTTTTCGCCATTGATTTGGCAATTGTATCATTCTGACTGTAGCTGTTTGCTGGAATTCCGTCCTGCAAATCACTTAACAATTGTTCTATTACTTGCGAAACTTCGCTTTCTGTAATATTTACTGGAATTCCAGAAATCACAACATGATCGGTTTTACTTTCGTCAAAAACAAATCCAGTTGTTGCTAGCGAAGGTTTTAATTCTTCGATTAATTCCATTTCAGATGCCGAATAAAATAAATCTAAAGGAAAAAGCAACTGCTGGCTTGAAGCTTGATTAACGGTCATATTTAGCAAAAATTGTTCATACAAAATTCGCTGATGCGCGCGCTGCTGATCCACAATAATCATTCCTGATTTTATTGGCGAAACAATATATTTTTTATGAATTTGATACGTCTTCTGTGTAGCTTGTTCTATATCTTCATCATCAAACAAAGAAGAAGTCACTTCTTCATTTTCAAATGTAAATGGCGAACTTTCTATACTTTCAGGATTTTCGACATCTAAACCAACATATAAACTTTCCCAGCTTGCCGTTGGCTCTACCTTCTTAGAATACCCTGAATACGATGCCCCAGAATAAGATGAACCTGACGAAGAAGATGAACCTGAACTATATCCAGACGATCCCGACGCAGCTTTACTATAATGCTGATTGGTCTTATCATCAGTAAAAGGATTAAAAGTTCCATCTACCTGAATGGTCGGAATTCCAACTTCTACATCTTTATAATGATATGGCGTATCCAAATTGGCATCGCGGTCAAAATCTAAAACAGGAGCAACATTAAATTGTCCTAAACTATGTTTGATAGACGCTCTTAAAATAGCATATAATGCTTGTTCATCATCAAACTTAATTTCTGTTTTAGTCGGATGTATATTGATATCAATTGTATTTGGCGGAACTTGCAGATACAAGAAATAACTTGGCTGAGAACCATCTTTCAGTAATCCGTCGTATGCAGACATTACTGCATGATGCAGAAAACTGCTTTTTATAAATCGGTCATTTACAAAAAAGAACTGTTCTCCTCTATTTTTCTTTGCAAATTCAGGTTTGCATACAAACCCCTGAACATTTATAATTTCAGTATCTTCATTTACAGGAACTAATTTTTCATTTGTTTTACCAGACATGATACCCACAATTCTCTGGCGGTATCCTGCTGATGGAAGATTGTACATTTCGCTTCCATTATGATAAAAACTAAAATGAATATTGGGGTGCGCCAATGCCACACGCTGGAATTCATCCATTACGTGACGAAATTCAACCGTATCTGACTTTAAGAAATTACGGCGAGCTGGAATATTAAAAAATAAGTTTTTAACGGCAAATGAAGTTCCTTTTGGCAAAACCGCTACCTCTTGCGAAATAAATTTACTCCCTTCAATTACAATATGCGTACCCAGTTCGTCCTGATCCTGTTTGGTTTTCATTTCCATGTGCGCAATTGCCGCAATAGAAGCTAAAGCCTCTCCGCGGAAACCTTTTGTTCCTAGCGAAAATAAATCTTCTGCTTGGCGGATTTTGGAAGTCGCATGACGGGCAAAACACAAGCGGGCATCTGTAACAGTCATTCCAACTCCATTATCAATTACCTGAACTAGCGATTTACCAGCATCTTTTATAATTAATTTGATATCAGTTGCTTTGGCATCGACAGCATTTTCTAACAATTCTTTTACGACTGAAGCTGGTCTTTGAACCACCTCTCCAGCAGCAATTTGGTTAGCAACGTGATCAGGAAGCAATTGAATAATACTCGACATTAAGCAAAAATAGTTTTAAAGTTTAGATTAGTTTTTTTTACAAACCAAGAAGTACAAATTTAGTGAATTTTGATTGGCTTTTAGAATAAGAATAATCATAAAAAAAACAAAAACTACAACAGTCTATAAAACAGAATGATTGCAGTTTAGACACAAAAAAACTAGTCCATTTTCTTAATTTCATCCAAGGTATAAACCTTGTATTCCATTCCCATTTCTTTTGCATTTTCTTCAACTGTGGTTGTAAAACCCGCTTTCTTTCTTCGATCGTTAACTTTAGTAGGATTTTGAATTGGTGAAACATAATTAAAAAACTCTTTTTTTCCTGTCTGCTTGTTTGTTATTTGTTTCATCTGGCCCTGCGTTCCATAAATCTGTTCTTTTCCTTGCTGGGTTAGATAACGATCTTGCATTTTAGCAAAGTAAGTAAAAGGTATCTCCTTCTTTTTCGCTTCTTGCTCAATTACTGGCAAATATTCTCCAATTTTCGAACTATGCTGAATAACGTACCATGCAGCAATATTGGTTGGTTCGCCAACTAAACTTTTTCCTGGATAGCCATACTGCTTAATAATTCCTTCAATCTTAATCAAGTTAAGAGAATCTCTTTTTTGCATTTCAAGCCAAATGCCCTTTCTAAAATTCGGATCATTTTCACACCCGAGTTCTTTTACTATTTCCTTTTTTCGATCTTCAGAAGTATCAAAATTGATATATTCTCTAAGAATCTGATCCGATTTCATGATAGAATCTAGCTCTTTTTTCAAATTTTCATTGATTCTATTCTGAGCATGACTTAAACCGAAACATAAAACAAAAGCGTAAAGTAGATATTTTTTCATAGAAACTTAATTAAAGACTAATTCAAATGTAATATAATTCCGAATTTGACAGAACTTAATAGAATCACAAAAAAAGCATAAAAAAAACCTACACTTTTAACAGTATAGGTTTAATATTTTTAAAACAAATGTATTTTATTCGTTCTCTATTTTTCTAGGAGAGTCTTCAATTTGCAATGCCCCAGAAGTCAATAAAGGCTGATTGAAAGCATGAGACATTGAAGCTTGCTGACGAATATAAGCCATTTTTATTGCTGCAATTGCCGCTTCTGTTCCTTTGTTTCCATGAGCTCCCCCACTTCTATCGATTGACTGTTGCATATTATTATCTGTTAACACACAGAAAATAACAGGAATATCAGTTTGAACATTCAAATCTTTAATTCCCTGTGTAACGCCTTCACAGACAAAATCAAAATGTTTAGTTTCTCCTTGAATTACGCATCCAATTACAATAACTGCATCAACATTCTGCGTCTGAAGCATTTTTTTAGCCCCGTAGATTAGCTCAAAACTTCCTGGAACATTCCAACGGATAATTTGCTGAGCAGGAACATCGCAATCAACTAGAGCGTCAAAAGCACCATTATAAAGTCCTTCTGTTATAGTATCATTCCATTCAGAAACAACAATCCCAAACCGAAAGTCTTTCGCGTTTGGGATTGTGTTTTTATCGTATTCTGATAGATTTTTATTTTCAGTAGCCATCTTTTATATTTAAGATTTTAGATTTTTAATTTCAGATTGTAAAAATACAAATCTAAAATCTAAAATCTTAACTCTACAATAATATTATTGCGCTAATCCAATCAAAGCATCAACAGATGCAGCTTCTGGAGTACTGTCGTAATTATCTTTAATATCATTAAAATATTTCAATGCATCTTCTTTTTGTCCTAAAGCTAGCGCAGTTTTTCCTGCTTTCAATAAGAAACGAGGCGTTGTAAAATCGTTTTTGTTAGACTCAGCAGCTTTTACATAAAAATCAAGAGCTTCTTTTTGTTGATTTTTTTGAGAATAAGCATCTCCTGTAGCACCTTTAGCTAAAGCACTTAAAACTACATCTTCTGATTTGAATTCACCTAAATATTTAATTGCCTCATCAAATTTACCAGTATTTAAGTAAGCGATACCAGCATAGTAGTTTGCCAAATTTCCAGCATCAGTTCCAGAATATTCGTCAGCGATTTTGATAAATCCGAATTTACCTTCTGAACCGTTTAATGATAATTTGAATAATGAATCGCTAGAAACACCGTTTACCGCTTTTTCAAAGTTTTGCTGAGCAACAAACATTTCGCTTGCAGCCTCTTCTTGTTTAGGAGTTGCAATAAATTTTTGGTAAGCCAAATATCCAATAGTAGCAACTGCAATACCAGCAACTAAACCAATAATGATTTTTTGATTTTTAGCCACCCAATCCTCAGTTCTTGAAGCAGTTTCGTCTAATTTTGAAAAAACTCCAGCCGTTGTACTGTCTTTTTCATCAATAACTACTTGTTGCTCTTCAGTAACCACCTCTTTTACTTCCTTTTCTTTTGGTGTCTTATATCCTCTTTTATTGTAAGTTGCCATTTAAAATTTATTTAGTGAACGGCAAAAATAAAATTTTTATTGAAACTGAGGTAAAAAATTTCAATTTTATCACTATTTTAAAAGAAATATTTTCCTTATTCGCTTATCCTTTCGCGGAAGCGGTAAAATAAATAAGTCTAAGAAAGCGCTAAAGCCAATTATATCGATAATTTTCGGTAATTTGCAGCCTCAAATTTTTGCTGCTCAAAAACAGTAAATTTTATACATGGAGTTCCTAAAAAATGCATTTAAACAAAATCTCATTATTCAATTATAAGAACTTTTCTGAAGCAAGTTTTGATTTTGATATCAAAATCAACTGTTTTGTCGGTAAAAATGGCATTGGAAAAACCAATGTACTCGATGCTATTTATCATTTGGCTTACGGAAAAAGTTATTTTAATCCGCTTGCTGTACAAAATATAAAACACGGCGAAGAGTTTTTTGTGATTGATGCCGAACTCGAAAAAAATGAGAGAACCGAACAGATTGTCTGCAGTTTAAAAAAAGGACAAAAAAAGGTTTTAAAACGAAACGGAAAACCTTACGATAAATTTTCAGATCATATTGGGTTTATTCCGCTCGTAATTATCTCTCCAGCCGATCGTGATTTGATTATTGAAGGAAGTGAAACACGCCGTAAATTTATGGACAGCGTGATTTCTCAACTAGACGCAACTTATCTGCACGAATTAATACAATATCAAAAAGTAATCACACAGCGAAATGCACTCTTAAAGTATTTTGCCCTGAATCATGTTTTTGATAACGACACCTTATCTATATATAACGAACAGTTGCAAGGTTACGGAAAATCGATTTTTGAAAAACGAAAAGATTTCCTTGAACAGTTTATACCTATATTTAATAGACACCATCAAGCCATCACGGGATCTGAAGAAAGTGTGCAATTGGTTTACGAAAGTCATTTATTTGAAAAAGACCTTTTGACACTTTTACAGGAAAACATCAACAAAGACCGAGCGCTGCATTACACAACTGTTGGAACTCATAAAGATGATTTGTCTTTTGAAATCGATTCGCATCCGATAAAAAAATTCGGATCGCAAGGTCAGCAAAAATCTTTTCTGATTGCTTTAAAATTGGCACAATTTGAATTCCTGAAAAAACAAAGTGGCGTAAAACCAATTCTTCTGTTTGATGATATTTTTGATAAACTAGACGAAACGCGTGTTGCCAAAATTGTAGAAATGGTAAACAGCGAAACGTTTGGACAGCTTTTTATTTCGGACACGCATCCAGAAAGAACCGAAGCGATTGTAAAATCGACACATCAGACTTATAAAATATTCAATTTGTAAAGTTTTTTTGCCACTAATTACACGAGTTTTCACTAATTAAAAACTTTGACAAAGTTCTAAACTTTGTCAAAGTTGATCGATAAGCAATAGGAAAATTAGTGTAAATTCGTGTAATTAGTGGCAACCTTAAAAACAACTGCAATCAAAAAACACAGATTATGTTAGCGAAAGAATCATTGCAATTTTTAGACGATTTAAAAAAGAACAATAACCGCGAATGGTTTCAGGAAAATAAAAAACGATATGAAGTTTTCAAGAAAGACTATCATCAGTTGGTAAGTGATTTTCTGGATGCCATGAAACCGCTTGATCCTTCATTAGAATTATTGGAAGTCAAAAACTGTACTTTTAGAATCAATCGTGATATTCGTTTTTCTAAAGACAAATCACCTTATAAAGCACATTTGGGCGTTTGGATGTCAGCTGGTGCAAAAGGCGCAAATCGCGCCGGATATTATGTGCATATTGAAAAAGGTGCCAGTTTTATAGCAGGCGGATTCTACTCTCCGGAATCAGAAGATTTGAAAAAAGTTCGCAAAGAAATTGCTTTTTTCTACGATGATTTACAGGAAATCTTAAACGATAAAAACTTTAAAAAGGAATTTGGAAGTTTAGATTTTAACGAAAATAATTCTTTAAAAAGTATGCCTCGAGGTTATGAAAAAGACCATCCAGCTATTGAGTTTTTAAAATTGAAGAGTTTTACAGCTACTCAAAAATATGATATTTCAGAAGTTACTCAGAAAGATTTTGTTTCTAAAATAAGCCAAAAACTGATTGCTTTAAAACCACTAAACGAATTTATCAACCGCGCTTTGGATACTGAAGAATTTTAGAGATAAAAAAAATCGCCACGAATTCACAAATTATTCAAAATTAATTCGTGAATTCGTGGCGAAAAAACTTTTATAATGAAAAGGAAAATACTTTTTCTTGGAGAATCTTATCGCGCCGATGCTATCACTTGGATGAAAGGCCTGAAAGAATTTGGTGATTTTAAAATTATCACTTGGGAACTTCAAACATCAAACAGCCACAGATCTAAACGTATTTTAGAGTATTTCTTCGCTCCTATTTCCATTCGAAAAATAATTAAAAAAGAAAAACCAGATATGGTGATTGCCGAAAGAACCACTAGTTATGGTTTTCTTGCAGCAATATCAGGCTCTAAAACCATTGCCATCGCACAACAAGGCCGTACCGATTTATGGCCGGAAGAATCTAAATTGTATCCTTTTAAAAAATTCATTCAAAAGTATGCTTTTAAGAAAGCGCATTTAATTCATGCTTGGGGACCAGTAATGGCAGTTCATATGAAAGCAACTGGTGTTGACATGAACAAGGTTTTGGTTCTTCCAAAAGGGATTGATTTATCGCTTTTCACTCCTTCGACAAACAATTCAGACAAAATTGAAGCCATTGTAACACGTTCGCTGCAGCCAGAATATCGTCATGATTCAATTTTAAAAGCTTTCGGAATTTTGCATCAAAAAGGAATTGATTTTTCATTGACAATTGTTGGCGATGGAAACAGGTTGCAATTTTTAAAAGATTTAGCAAAAGTACTCCAAATAGAAAACAAAGTAATTTTTACAGGAAGAATCCCGAATACAGAGCTTCCAAAATTACTGCAGCAATCTAATACTTACATCAGCATGCCAATTACCGAAGGCGTTTCTGCTTCTTTATTTGAAGCGATGGCTTGTAATTGTTATCCTGTAGTTTCTGATATTCCTGGAAATCAAAGCTGGATTACGCATCGAGAAAACGGACAACTAATTACAATTGACGATATCGAGATGTTAGCAGAAGAATTGATTTGGTCTTTTGAAAATCCCAAATTACAAAATGAAGCAATTATTCGAAACAGGAAATTTGTGGAAGAAAATGCGAATTATGATATTAATATGAAAATTATTTCGAAGAAGTATGACCAACTGATTGATTCTCGGAATAGTTAATTTTTATTTTTCGGATAAGCCAAAGAAACTTTTTTGTTGACAGCATTATAAACCAAATAATAAAAATTTTCATTTTCTCTTAAAAGAAAAACATTCCCGTAATTTTCATTCTTAGAAGACACAATTTTATAATTAGATAAATCAATTTGTTTCCTTTTGTCTTTACAATCTTTCAAAATTTCATCTGGCTGATTTCCATCTGTATTATTCCAAACAAAATCATACAATTTCCATTCTTTTCCAAAAGAATCCAGCATTTGAGCATAAAGCATTTGATCTCTATCCTTTTGAAAGTCACCTTTACTAGGAATTAATCGAACTGCATCACCTTCTTTATAAATATAAAAAACACCTAAGTCTTTACTCTTATTTTCCTGTTGCGCTCTAAGATTGCCACAATAAAACCCAACAAAACGCACATTTTCAACAACCATACGTATATGGTCATTATCAACCATCTTGTATGAACCTGAAGTATAAACAGAGCATCCATTAGGGCATATCATTGGTTCGCCACATGAAAATGTACCATCTAAACTAAATATTACACTTCGCCCTTCATTTGGTTGCTTTTCTTTTATTAAAGAATATTCGAAAACATTAGAATAACCAATTATATCCTTTGTACTCCATTCTCCTTCAATACTGACAACTTGTGCAGAAGCTGATATTGACAAAAACCACCCTAAAAAGAGTAAAATCTTATTCTTATGGAAAATTTCAGCCATAATTATAACATTACAATTCTTTCAAATCTACAAAAGAAATCAATTTGTTTTTTGAATCCTGATATTTATTTAAAACCCGTTTCAAATAAATTATAATCCTTACTTTTGAACCATATTAAAAAGCCTTTTATTTATGGAAATCCAATCCAATTTTTCTTTAAAAAAATATAATACTTTCGGCATTGAAGCCAATGCAAAACAATTTGTTGCAGTTCATTCGATTGCTGAATTGAAAACCATTTTAGAAGAAAATAAAAACGAGAAAAAATTTATTCTTGGCGGTGGAAGCAATATGCTTTTAACAAAAGATGTTGACGCTTTGGTGATTCATATCGATTTAAAAGGCAAAAAAACAATTAAAGAAGATGATGATTTTGTCTGGGTTGAGAGTCAAGCAGGAGAAACTTGGCACGATTTCGTTCTTTGGACCATCGACAATAATTTTGGCGGATTAGAAAATATGTCTCTTATTCCTGGAAACGTTGGTACAACACCAGTTCAAAATATCGGCGCTTATGGAACCGAAATTAAAGACACTTTTGTTTCTTGCGAAGCCATGAATATTGAAACTCAGGAATTAAAAACTTTCAATAATGCGGACTGTAATTTTGGCTACCGAGAAAGTATTTTCAAACAGGAAGCAAAAGACCAATACATTATTACTTCGGTTATTTTTAAATTAACCAAACGTAATCATAAAATCAACACCTCTTACGGAGATATTTTGGCAGAATTGGCTAAAAACAATATTACAGAACCAACTTTAAAAGATGTGAGTAATGCTGTAATTGCCATTAGACAAAGCAAATTGCCAGATCCGAAAGAATTAGGAAACAGCGGAAGCTTCTTTAAAAATCCAATTTTATTAAAATCTGATTTTGAGAAAATCCACCAAAAATTTCCAGAAATGAAATTTTACGAAGTTTCGGAAACCGAGGTAAAAGTTCCTGCGGGATGGCTGATTGAACAAGCTGGTTTTAAAGGAAAACGTTTTGGCGATGCGGGAGTTCATAAAAACCAAGCTTTGGTTTTGGTAAATTATGGAAACGCGACAGGACAAGAAATTTTATCCGTTTCAAAAGAAGTTCAGAAAACCGTTTTTGAAAAATTCGGTATTCAGATTGAGGCAGAAGTGAATGTGATTTAAAACACAAATTTCACTAATTGTCACGAATTTAACTCACTGTCAGACTGAGCGGACTCGAAGTCTTTGCTATAAAGCATTTCGACTTCGCTCAATGTGACAAATTGTATAAACAACAAGAACATGTACACACCAGATTTATACAAAAATGAAAATCAGGAAGAAATCAGAGCTTTTTTGAAAGAAAACAGTTTTGGAATTTTGATTAATCAGACTAACGGAAAATTGTGTGCAACACATATTCCGATAGAATTGGAAATGAATGCTGAAGGAAAAGAAATTCTGCAAGGCCATATTTCAAAACTGAATCCGCAAGCTGAAGGTTTTGCGGCAAATGATCAGGTTTTGGCCATTTTTACCGGTCCGCACAGTTACATTTCTTCATCTTGGTACGATCACGAAAATGTTCCGACTTGGAATTATATAGCCGTACATGTTTACGGAAGAATTAAGATTGTTGATTACGAAACTTCTGTAGAACAACTGAAAAAGCTTGTAGACAAGTATGAAGCGCATTCTAAGAATCCAGTGCGCGTTGAAGATTTATCTGAAAAAACAATGCGTGAAGCTCGAGGAATTTTTGGCTTTGAAATCGAAATAGAAGAAATTCAAGCCACAAAAAAACTCTCCCAAAACCGCGACGATCACAATTACAAAAACATAATTTCGGAATTGGAAAAAACCGAAAACGCTCAGTCTATTGCTGTTGCAAAAGAAATGTCAAAATGCCGAAAGTAAATCTGCTTTAGCTATTGAAATTATCGAATTGATAAGTACATTTGCAGTCGCAGAACGTGAAAATTAATAGAATCAAATAAATCAGATGCTTATATACATATTTTACTTTTTTATTGCTATTGTCGTAGTTCAATTATTTTATTATTTAGGAGTTTTTGGGAAATTTGCTTTTGCCAAACCACAACATGTGAAGCCTAAAAATCTTCCTGTTTCTGTTATTGTGTGCGCTAAAAACGAAGAAGAGAATGTTAAGAAATATATTCCGCTTTTGGCACAGCAAGATTATCCAGATTTTGAAATTGTCTTGATTGACGATGCCTCTAGCGATGAAACTCTTGAAGTTTTTGAAGAATTTGAAAAAGAATTCTCTAATATTCGTTTGGTAAAAGTCGAAAACAATGAAGCTTTTTGGGGAAATAAAAAATATGCTTTAACACTTGGAATAAAAGCCGCAAAGAAAGATTATTTACTTTTTACAGATGCAGATTGTTTCCCAAGTTCTAAAGATTGGATTACCTCTATGACTTCACAGTTTACCATGAACAAAACAATCGTTTTGGGCTATGGCGGTTATGAAAAAGTAGAGCGCTCTTTTTTAAACAAAATTATCCGCTTTGAAACAGTTTTAACTGCAATTCAATATTTTTCATGGGCAAAAATAGGACTTCCATATATGGGAGTTGGAAGAAATCTTGCCTACAAAAAAGAAGAGTTTTTTAATGTAAATGGTTTTATCGACCATATACAGGTTCGTTCTGGCGATGATGATTTGTTCATTAATCAAGCAGCAAATAAAGCGAATACTACTATTTCTTATACTCCTGAAAGTTTTACCTATTCAGAACCTAAGAAGACGTACAAAGAATGGTTTACTCAGAAAAGAAGACATATTTCTACTGCAGAACATTACAAGTTTTTTGATAAAATGCAATTAGGATTATTTTTCGTTTCACAATTATTTTTCTTTTTATTAGTTATTATACTATTAGCATTTCAATTCCAATGGATTGCCGTATTAGCAATTTTAGCAACACGCTACACTATTGTATGGACAGTTGTTGGATGTTCAGCAGGAAAATTAAAAGAAAACGATATTAAAATTTGGTTTCCGGTTGTTGAGATAGCGCTTATATTAACGCAAATTAATATCTTTATAACTAATATCTTTTCAAAACCGGTATATTGGAAATAAATTCTAAAATAGAAAAAGCAAAAAAAGGCGATCAGATCGCCTTTACTTTTTTATTAGATCATTATTGGAATGAGGTGTATTCGTTTATGCTCAAACGTACTGAAAACGAAACCACAGCAGAAGATATTACAATAGAAACCTTCTCTAAAGCTTTTGACAAAATTGCTTCTTACAATTCAGAATTTCAGTTTAATACCTGGCTTATCGCCATTGCAAAGAACGTTTATATTGATTTACTTCGAAAAAAGAAAACTAGTCTTTTTATAGAAATCACAGACAACGAAGACCAACAGGCCTACAACATTGCCGACCCTACTCCATCTGCAGAAGATGCCTTGATTAAAGAACAGAATCTTTCTCGTCTGCTTCTATGCATCAAAGAACTTAAACCACATTATCAAGAAGTAATTCAGCTTCGTTATTTTCAGGAAATGTCTTATCAGGAAATTGCCGCTAAGATAGATGAACCACTAAGTAGCGTAAAAGTAAAACTTTTGCGCGCTAAAAAATTATTAGCGGAAATTATTGAACGTAACAGATAATTTACTACCTTTAATCAAAGGATAAATTATTCTCATATTTATTCTTAAAAATGACATATTTCCACAACATTAAAACTACAACTTTTACGTTGTTAGCTCAAACCTAAACCTTTCTGCGTATGATTTAAAGTTACTTAACCTTAAAACCCAAAAATTATGTCTAAATTAAGCATTTATGAAAACAAGTGGACCGATCTTGTTTTCGAGAACAAAAACAAAGAATACGGCGCATATCAATTACGTCAGGAGAACTCCAAAAATTCTGTTACAGCTCTCTTTATGGGTTTATTGTTAATAACGGCTTTAGGAAGTGCACCGGTACTTATTAGTAAAATTATGACTTCATCTGTTGAAGTTGATCAAGAACCTCAAATTTACGAACCAACGATTGTAAACGTTGACCCAATTGTTGTGCCACCGCCGCCAGCTCCGCCTGCACCAATAGTTGAGCAAAGCGCTGTAAAATCAACAGATGCAACTCAATTAATCAATCCAGTGGTGACAAATCCAGAAGAAGCAGTTGATAAAATTGCTTCAAACACAGAAAATGTACCAGCTGTAGACAATGCAAATGGAAATGGAACTGCGGTCAATCCAATGCCTACAACAGGAGGTAGAGAAGGCAATGGAGTTGTCGCTTCAGTAGCTCCTAAAATCGAAGGACCTGTTTCTTCTGCAATTTTAGACAAACAACCTGAATTTCCAGGAGGTATCGCTCAGTTTTACAAGTATGTTGGAAACAATTTCCAAAGACCAGAACTTGACGTAGAGAAAACACTAAGAGTGTATGTTTCTTTTGTAGTTGAGAAAGACGGATCGCTTACAGACATTATTGTTAGAAATGATCCAGGTTACGGAATGGGGAAAGAAGCCATTAGAGTTCTTAAATCATTAAAAACAAAATGGGCTCCAGGAATTCTCGACGGAAAACCAGTTAGAACTGCATACAATCTTCCTATTACAATAAAAACAGAAGTTGAATAATATAAATATTTTAAGAAAATGAAAAAGCAGAACTTAAGTTCTGCTTTTTTGTTACATTTAATTCCTAACTCAAAATTAAAAATCAACTTAATGCCTTTTACTTTTTCACATCCTGCTATAATTCTCCCTTTGAGATATTTACCAAAATCATGGTTCTCCATAACAGCATTAGTAATCGGAAGCTTAACACCAGATTTTGAATATTTTCTACGTATGAAAGTTAAAAGCGATTATAGCCATACTTTAAATGGTGTTTTTTGGTTCGATTTACCCCTTTCCCTTTTGTTAACTTTTCTCTTTCACAATCTAACCCGAAATCTTTTATTTAAAAATCTACCGTCATTTATCAGAAATCGGGTTTTAGCTTTTACAGATTTTAACTGGAATAATTACTTTAAAAGAAATTGGCTTATCGTCTTAATCTCTTTATTAATTGGAATATTTTCCCATATTTTCTGGGATGCCTTTACACATAAACACGGTTATTTTGTCAATCAAATTGCAACTTTACAAAACACGATATCAATCTTTGGAACAGAAATCCCGATGTGGAAATTGACTCAGCATTCAAGCACATTTATTGGAGCTATTATCTTATTGATAATTTTCTTTAAGCTTCCAACAACATTTACTTCTCCAGCTTCAATTAACAAACTCTATTGGATTTCTGTAATTTTATTCACCACAGCGATTTTATTTATGAGATTTATAATAAATCCAAAAGCTTTAAACATTGGGAATTTAGTTGTGACTTTTATAGCATCTTTTCTACTTGCAATAACAGTAATTCCACTCACAATTAAATTCAAATCAATTCCAAAAAACTAACAAAATCCACTACATTTACTTCTTCAAAACGGAAATCATTTTAACTAAATTAAAACAAAGTAATGGGAATATTTTCAGCAATTCTTGGCAATGCAGGTTCTGTAAGTCAAGATGATTTAATTAAAAAATACGGACAGCTTTTAACAGCAAATGAAGAAATCGAAATGGGTTTTAAACTTATTCGTGACACTTTCATTTTTACCAATAAAAGATTAATCTTAGTAGATGTGCAAGGAATTACGGGAAGCAAAACAGAATACAAATCTATTGGCTACAAAAGCATCACAAGATTTAGCGTAGAAACCGCAGGAACTTTTGATCTAGATGCCGAATTAAAAATCTGGATCTCTAGCGAACAGCACCCAAGCATTGTAAAACAATTCAATAAATCGGTTAATGTTTATGAAGTGCAGAAGATTCTCGCTTTTCATGTATTAGGATAAAAAAACAAACCCAGCAAACAGAAATTTGCTGGGTTTTATAATTTAAGAAATAACTCTTATTTCTTTTTTGTAGTAGTCGTTTTCTTTGTGGTTGTAGTTGTTTTCTTCGTAGTAGTTGCAGGAACTGTGTTTACAATCTTCTGCTGCACATACGGTTTATACAAACCATCTTTTTCTGCTCTTTTCTTAGCATCGTCAGCTCTTTTCTGAGAGTCTGGATGCGAACTCATCATTTGATCAATAAACGAAGCTTGAGCACCTTGGCTCATTTTTGCTAAAATTCTAAACGCCGATTCTTCAGCATTTACATCATATCCGTTTTTCTTCATGAAGTTGTAAGCAAACAAATCTGCTTCTGATTCTTGTTTACGACTGTATTTGCTATCAATAATTGCACTTCCAATTTTTCCAAGTTGGCTGTCTGTAACTGTTGCCACAGTCGCCGACTGAGAAGCTGCTCCGTCCATTAATGCCTCTTTCTGGTAAGCTGCACGAATAGCATCTCTAGAATCGTTGTTTGCTACGTGTCCGATCTCGTGTCCAATTACAGCGATTAATTCATTATCGTCCATAATATCCATTAATCCTGAATAAACGCGAACGCTTCCGTCTGCAGTTGCAAAAGCATTTACTTCTTTCAATTTGTATACTTTATAATTTAAAGTAAATCCGTCTCCAGCTGCATGTTTTCCAAAAACTCGATTTAATCGTATAGCATAGCCATCTGTTGGCCCTGCAATTTCATGCTCCGCATCTAATTTATCTACAGCTTCTTTAGATAATTTTGCTGCATCTGCATTACTAAAAGTAAAACCACTAACTCCCTTCTGAACTGCCCCAATTGCTTTGTCTCCAAAATTAATCTGTGCAGTCATTTTAGTTAAACCAAATGCTGTAAATAAAAGCCCCAGTATTATAAATTTCTTTTTCATATTTTTTATAATTACAATTTAACAACAAATGTAGCATAACAAAATGCTATTTTAATTTCACACAAAACTTGTTTTTCAACAAATAAAGATATAACATTTTTATGATCTGATAATCAATCTATAGTGGATTTTGCTTCTATCCTAAAAGAAAAAACCGGCAAACTCTTTAGATTTACCGGTTTTGAATCATGTATAGCTTATTTCTTTTTTGCTGTACTTTTTTTCTTTGCTGTTGTGGTTGTCTTTTTAGTCGCAGTCACGGGAGCTGTATTGACAATTTTCTGCTGCTCGTACGCATGATACAAGCCATCTTTTGTTGCTCTTTTTTTGGCCGCATCTGCTCTTTTCCCAGAATCTGGATGCGAGCTCATCATCTTAGTCATAAAAGATGCTTCTGCCCCTTCGCTCAAATTTTGAAGAATTCTAAAAGCAGATTCTACGGCATTGACATCATAACCGTTTCTTTTCATAAAATCATAAGAGAAATTATCTGCCTCAGATTCTTGCTTTCTACTGTGCTTGCTATCAATCATAGCACTTCCTATTTGACCCAATTGAGATTGAGTAAGAGTTTCTACTTTTCCTGATTGAGATGACGCTGCATCTAACAAAGCTTCTTTTTTATAAGCCGCTTTTATGGCATCTCGCGTATCATGATTAACAACATGTCCGATTTCATGACCAATAACAGCCAACAACTGATTATCATCCATAATATCCATTAAACCGGCAAACACACGTACGCTTCCGTCAGCGCATGCAAAAGCATTTATATCTTTTACTAAGTACACTTTATAGTTTAAACTAACTCCTTCACTAGCAGTATGTTTTCCAAACAAGCGTTCTAAACGAATTGAATACCCATCTTTTGAATCTGCAACTGGATTATTTGCATCCAACTCTGCAATAGACTGCTTTGCCAAAGCTGCTGCATCTGCATCACTAAAAGTAAATCCCGAAACACCTTTACCTATAGCTCCCATAGTTTTATCTGAAAGTATTTGCGCATTTGTTTTGGTAAAACTTAGAATTGCAAATAAAGCTCCTAGTACAATAACTCTTTTTTTCATAGTTTTAAAACTGTTAAATTAACAACAAAATTAACACAGCATGAATTTTGCGAGTTCCTACAGAAGCCAATATTGTAACAGATTAAGACTTAACTTTTAAATTCGCTAAAAATCAAATCGAACATCTGAAGATTAAATACAATCAAAAAAAAACAACCTCCAAATATATTTAAAAGCAATCCATTAACACTTCAACTCTATTATCTTCAATATCCCTAGCAAACATGATATGTAAAGGAAAAGCAAATAAACATCTCAAAATAAACTACATTCCGTATCTTTGCACTTTGAACATTGATATATGGAAACAGTCACTGAAAATATACAAACCACAAAACCAAAGTGGTTAAAAGTAAAATTACCTATCGGACAAAAATATACTGAACTTAGAGGTTTAGTTGATAAATATAGTTTAAATACCATTTGTACTTCTGGAAGTTGTCCAAATATGGGCGAATGTTGGGGTGAAGGAACAGCAACTTTCATGATTCTCGGAAATGTTTGCACTCGTTCTTGCGGATTCTGCGGTGTTAAAACAGGAAGACCAGAAACAGTAGATTGGGACGAACCAGAAAAAGTAGCTCGTTCTATTAAAATCATGAATATTAAACATGCTGTAATTACTAGCGTTGACAGAGACGATATTAAAGATGGCGGTTCAATCATTTGGATGGAAACTGTTAGAGCTATCAGAAGAATGAATCCTCAAACTACTCTTGAAACTTTAATTCCAGATTTTCAAGGAATTGAAAGAAATCTTGATCGTATTGTAGAAGCAAATCCAGAAGTGGTTTCGCATAACATGGAAACGGTACGACGTTTGACTCGCGAAGTTCGTATTCAGGCAAAATATGATAGAAGTTTAGAAGTGCTTCGTTATTTGAAAGAAAAAGGAATCAATAGAACAAAATCTGGAATCATGCTTGGTCTTGGCGAGACTGAAGAGGAAGTTTTCCAGACTATGACCGATTTAAGAAATGCAAATGTTGACGTTGTTACTATTGGACAATATTTACAGCCTAGTAAAAAACATCTTCCTGTAAAAGAATTTATTACACCTGAACAATTTGCCAGATATGAAAAGTTTGGTCTTGATTTAGGTTTCAGACATGTAGAAAGCGGACCTCTTGTTCGTTCTTCATATAAAGCACAAAAACATATTTTATAAATTTAGGTTAATCGTTTAATTGGTTAATCGTTTAATCGCAAAGACGTTTAACGGTTAAAAAAATTAAACGGTTTTAACGATTAAACGAATAAACCAAATAATTGAAAACAAGAATTGCCATTAATGGATTTGGAAGAATCGGGAGAAATTTATTCCGTCTTCTTTTAGATCACCCTGAAATCGAAGTCGTTGCTATAAATGACATTGCAGACAACAAAACCATGTCGCATTTAATTAAATATGACAGTATACACGGCGTTTTGAAAGCTGAAGTAAGTCATGACGAAAACAGTATCATTGTAGATGGAAGGCATTTTTTCTTTTTTCATGAAAAAAATATTGCAAACATAGACTGGAAATCGCATTCGATTGATATTGTGATTGAATCTACTGGTAAATACAAAACGCATGAAGAATTAAATGCGCATCTTGAAGCTGGAGCAAAAAAAGTAATTCTTTCTGCTCCTTCAGAAGTTGATACTATAAAAACAGTAGTTCTTGGTGTAAACGAACATATTTTAGACGGAACCGAAGATATAGTTTCAAATGCAAGCTGTACGACAAACAACGCTGCTCCGATGATTAAAATCATTGAAGAATTGTGCGGAATTGAACAAGCATACATTACGACTATACACTCTTTTACGACAGACCAAAGCCTTCACGACCAGCCACATAAGGATTTACGCCGTGCGAGAGGCGCTAGCCAGTCGATTGTTCCAACAACTACGGGTGCAGCTAAGGCATTAACAAAAATTTTTCCTAAATTGCACAATAAAATGGGTGGCTGTGGTATTAGAGTCCCAGTTCCAGACGGTTCATTAACAGACATAACCTTCAATGTAAAACGTGCCGTAAGCATTGAAGAAATAAATAAAGCATTCAAACAAGCCTCAAAAACAAATTTAAAAGGAATATTAGATTACACCGAAGATCCGATTGTTTCGGTTGATGTAATTGGCAACACACATTCTTGTTTATTTGATGCTCAGCTAACTTCGGTTATCGATAAAATGGTAAAAGTTGTAGGCTGGTATGACAACGAGATTGGCTATTCATCAAGATTGATTGATTTAATTTTACTGATACGAAAATAATAAGATTCATTGTAAAAGCATTGCCATACATGAAATACTGTCTTTTTATTGTTGTTTGTTTTTTTAACTCGTTTTTGTATTCTCAAACCAAAAAGAATACGGATAGCCTTACCTATTATAACAAGCTAGCAAACTCAAATCTTAACAATAAAAAGTACAATCAGGCAGTTTATTATACTGAAAAGTCAATTAATTTTTGCGAAGAAAATGGCAAAAAAGAGAATTTGGCCAATCAGATTTTCAAGCTTGGTAAAATTTATTACAACCAGAGAAAGTTTGAAGATGCTTTAACAAACTTCCATAAAACAGTTTCTTTATATGATACCTTAAAACCAAGCTGCACAAAGGCTTTGGCATTGCATTATATTGGCGTAACCAATACGGCAAAAGGCGATTATAAAACTGCAGCCATTTATTTTTTAAAAGCAAAAGACTTACTAAAGGAACTGAATATTAATGATAATGCAGAAGTACTAGATTATCAAAAAGCTTTGGCATTTAAAACTAATAACGATCTCAAATCGGCAGTAAAAACTTTTAACTCCATAGCTAAAAAACCTGACAATAATGCAATCCTAAAAACCAAAGCAGATGCATATTACCAGCTTGGCTTAATCGAAGGTCAGCTAAAAAGAAATGATTCGGCCATTATATATTTTAACAAAGCCCTAGATTACAATGATAAACTCAGTGATCTTCCAAAGAAATCGAAAATTGTTTTAGCGATAAGCCAATACTACAAACAAAATAAAAATTACGATCTGGCCTATTCTTATTTAGATGAGCATTATCAGCTGGAAAATTATCTTTTAAAATTAAAAAATGCTAAAATTGATTTGGACGAATATGAAAAATTCAAAAAAAATCAATCTATAAACAATACCCTTAAAAAAGAAAACGAGGAAAAGTTTCAGCTTAAAACCTACCGTTATTCTAAGTTGGTCAGCATTCTGGCTATTGCCTTGATTTCGATTCTATCTCTTTTGAGTTTAGCTTTATACAAAAACAACATCATTAGAAATCAGAATAATTTATTGCTTCGCGAAAAGAACAAAGAATTGATTTTGGCTAAAAACAAAGCAGAAAAAGCATCAAAAGCTCGATCTGAATTTTTGTCGACCGTAAGTCATGAGCTCCGGACACCATTGAATGCTATTAATGGAATTACACACATCTTGCTCGAAGACAAACCAAAGAAAAGACAATTAAAATATCTTGAATCTTTAAAATTCTCAGGAAATTATTTAACCACTTTCATCAATGAAATTTTAGAAATTAATAAAATTGATTCGACTAAAGCCGAAGTTGAAAATATCAGCTTTAATCTGAAAGAGTTACTTTTTAATATTCAAAGCTCACTAAAAGAGCTAGCTACGGCCAACAAAAACTATTTTAACTTAGAAATAGACAAAGCGATTCCCGATAACTTAATTGGAGATCCCACAAAATTATCTCAGATCATCCTCAACTTAATCAACAATGCATTAAAATTTACTCAAAACGGACATGTAAATGTTATTGCTAAATTGTATTCGCAAGAAGAAGATAACGCGACAGTGTATTTTGAAATTGTTGATACTGGAATTGGAATTCCTGAAGACAAACTCCAAACCGTATTCGAAAGCTTTTCTCAAGGTTCTATTGAAGTAAATAGAAAATACGGAGGAACTGGTCTTGGTCTTACTATCGTAAAAAAACTGATTGAACTTTTAGGAGGCGAAATAAAACTGAAAAGTGAAGTAGGCAAAGGTTCTACTTTTACTTTCAAATTAAATTTCAAAATCAACAACGAGCCATTGGAAGTAATTGAAGAAGTAAAACTTTATAATGACAAACAATTGAAAAACAAATCTATTTTACTGATTGAAGACAACAAAATCAATCAAATGATCACTCGTAAAATGTTGGAAAATAAAAACATTACTTGCGAGATTGTTGACAATGGAGAAGATGCTGTCGAGCTTTTAAAAGTCAAACGCTTCGATATGATTCTAATGGATGTTCATCTTCCTGGCATTAACGGAACTACTGCAACTAAATTAATTCGCGAATTTGACAAAGCTACTCCTATTATAGCATTGACGGCGATATCTCTTGACGAAAACCGTGACATGCTTCTTTCTTACGGAATGGACGATGTGATTACAAAACCGTTTGTTCCAGACGATTTCTATAGTACTATTGCTAAGTTTTTTAATTAACTAAGTCTGAAATATCGAGATTCTAAGGCTCTAGGTTTTTCTTGATATATTCTAAAATTGTCGCGTCAAAATTTTGCTGATGATTGATAAACGAGCTTTTTATTGGCAGATAATACAACTGTTCTAACAACTCCGAATCTTTCAATCTCACATAATCTTTTTCGGTTGTAATTATTTTTCTCCCATTTGCTTTATTTCGAATTGCAACTAAATCTGCATCAGAAAAATGATGATGATCTGGAAAAGTAAGACAATCATCGCTTTCATTTTTTAAATAATCAAAAAACGGTTTTGGTTTTGCTATTCCAGCCAGCAGCAATTTTGATTCTGATTTTATTTCACCAATAGTCATTTTTTCGTTTTTACTGTAAATGAATATATCGTAATCTATAAAAGTAAAAAAGACTTGCTGACCGGTTTTCAACTTCAGCTTTAATCTGATCTCAGTCTGTTCTTCTTCCGTTAAAATTTTCGGACATTTTGTAACAACCACTATACTGGCTCTTTCTGCTCCACTTCTACTCTCTCTCAAATTTCCTGTTGGCAACATAAAATCATCTGAGTATAAATCTCCATAAGAAGTTAGCAAAATATAAAATCCAGCTTTTACTTTTCGGTGCTGATAGGCATCATCCAATAAAATAATTTCTGGTTTTTCGTTTTGAGAAAGCAATTGCTGAATTCCATTCGTGCGATTGGCATCAACAGCAACCATAACATCTGGAAATTTTTGATAAAACTGAAATGGTTCATCTCCCAAAATTTCAGCATTCGAATTTTCGTCAGCCAAAACAAAACCTTCTGACTTTCTTTTATAGCCGCGGCTCAAAGTAGCCACTTTATATTTATCAGATAATAAACGAATTAAATATTCGATTTGAGGTGTTTTTCCAGTTCCGCCAACACTAAGATTTCCAACCGCAATAACAGGAATATCAAACGAAGTAGATTTTAAAATTCCTTTATCAAAAAGGAAATTACGGATTGAAGTAATGAATCCGTATAAAATGGCGAAAGGGAAAAGTATTTTTCGAAGTATATTCATTTTACGAAAGTATAATTTTTTATACTATTATTAGAATTGTAAAAATATAAAAATTGATAAAATTGCACACAAAACAGCTTTTAGTTACCTATAAAAATCAGAAAGAAATATCAGAAAAAAATCTAAAAACAATAAATTATTATACTATTTTTAGAACGAATTTTCTTTAACAATTTAAAATCTAATCAAGAGAATCCTGATTAGAAAACTAATAGATCATGAAATTTTATTTTACGCTATTCTGTGTTTTACTTTTAAATCTAACTTTTTCACAAAATACAATATCAGGCAAGTATTCCAAAATCGAAAATAATGACTATTCGTTTTTAGACACCATCCTTAAAAATAAAAAAATCGTTTTACTGGGAGAACAGTCTCATGGTGACGGAGCTACTTTTGATGAAAAAGTGAATATCATAAAATATCTGCACGAAAAACAGAAATACAATACTATTGCTTTTGAAAGTGGAATTTATGATCAGTATAAAGCGTTTCAAGAATATTCGAAAAAAAAGACTGAAATCGAGATTTTCGACCAAAGTATTATAGATATATGGTCTGATACCAAAGCATTTCAAAATTTACTTCTTTATATTGAAGAACGTGCCAAACAAAAAGACACTATAAAAATCATAGGTTTTGACAGCCAGGAAGGAGTTCTTTTTTCTAATCATTTTATGAATGATCTAACTGATTTGATTAAAAACAGAAAAATCAATATTGCAAAAAACAGTTTGACAAGGATAGAAAAAGCCTTTGTTTTTAGAGACTTGGAAAGCATCGCCAACAGCAAAAAAGATTCTATCGATTTGTATCAAGATTTTAATGTTCTGGTAAACGCTCTAAAAGAAATACAAAATCCGACTTTCCATGAAAAAATGCTGAAACAGGTCATCAATAGTAAAATTTCCGATGTCAATTTTGAAGTCATGCAATTGCAAAACCAAAAAATTGCGGTTCAAAATCCGAGAGACGAGCAAATGTCAAAAAATTTGATTTTCTTATCTGAAATGTATCCAAATGAAAAAATGATTTGCTGGGGAGCTTCTTATCATTTTTCCAAAAATATCGACCAAACAGAATTTACTGAAGTAACTGAAAGTTATTTGCAAAAGCAGTCAAACATTGAGCTTAAAACCACTGGCTTTACAGATTATATTCCCGGCGAAGGAGCTAAACTCCTTGAAGGCGCATTACCAATGGGCAGTTTTCTAAAAAATTATTTTAATGATGGAATTTATAGTATTGCATTTTCTTCTTACGAAGGATTGTATGGACGTGTAGACGGTAAAACTCTTCCTATTCTTACTCCTCCTGAAAATAGCATCGAACAACAAAATGCAAATAAAGGTTATAAGAAAGTTTTTTTCGAATTTGACAAGAAAGAAACTAATCGTTATTACTGCTCTACATTAGGAAACATACCAATAAAAGCAAAATGGAATACTATTTTTGATGGTCTCCTTTTTATTAAAAAATCATATCAGCCTGAAGCAAGATTATTTGAAAAAGAAAATCATGTACAAGCTCAAAACGATGCATTTATAATAAATGGAAAAATAAACGATTTTAAAAATCATAAAATAATCGCAAATGCTGACGTCTCAATACTACAAACAAACAAAAGTATTCTGGCAAATAAAGAAGGTGAATTTTCGATTCTAATAGATAAACCCAATTTTAATTACAAAATTATTGTATCGGCTTTTGGATATATTTCGGATACGATTTCAATTAAAAATCTTGTTGATGCTAATAAACATTTTGTAAAAGTAAAATTAAGACCATTTCATTTTCAAACTATTAATTTAAATGAAGTTGTAGTAAGTTCGACCTCAAAACCATTATCTGCAGAAGAAATAGTAGCAAAAGCTCAGCTCAATATTGAACTTAATTACGATCAAAATCCATACAATCAAACATTTTTCTTCCGCAATCAAGTGATTAAAAACAATGAAGTTATTTCTCATGACGAATCAATTATAGCAACCTTTAATTCAATAGGAATGAAAGGCGTTAATAATCCTGAGGAAAAAATATTTGGAGAAATACAGCAAACTCGCGAGATTATTAAAAATAATTCGAAAAACAAACTAGGCAGCATGGCAACTTTTGCTTTTCTGTTTGATCGTGATCTTATTCTAAGCAAAGCCAATGTACTTTATAAACCAGCTTCTTATACGTTAAAAAAAGAAGGCATTGTTCCTTACAACAACCAGAAAGTCTACAAAATAAGCTTCCAGAACAATGAACCAGGTGCATATTCTACAGGTTATGGTTATCCTGCACCAAAAAAATCATCGGGAGTTTTATATATCGACACGCAAACATTTGCTGTATTAAAGTATGAACATTGTGTTACCAGAGAACCATTTGAATTAAAAAATCAGGTTGGTAAAACTGCACAAATGAATCATAAAATCACAATAACCTATAAACTATCAGATGGAAAATATTTTATCAATTATCTAAATGTAATAGACAAATCGATCATCACTTCAACGGCTGATAATTCCTTTTTATACGACACCTACAATGTCAACAATCTAATGTCTACAGAAGTTAAGACAATGAATATTGAAAAACTTAATCGACCACTTTTAAAAATTGGTTTAAATAATTCAGTTCCAGAAAATTTAGATTTTTGGAAAAATAACAGCTTTATTCTTCCTGATGAAAAAATCATTTTCGATTTATGTTATTAATTGAAAATCATTTAAAACTAAAATTCACCAGAAATCTCAATTAGTAAAAGTGACATTATTTCTTTGATTGTAATAGTTTAGAATTTGGATTACTTTTGTTGTTCACCTTTAACCTTTTGAAATACGAATGAAAATTAAAGAAATAATAGCGGTTCTTGAAGAAATGTCCCCTTTGGCTTATGCCGAAGATTTTGATAACGTTGGACTTTTAGTTGGCAATTCGGAAACCGAAAGCACAGGAGTTTTAGTTTGCCACGATGCTTTAGAAAATGTAATTGACGAAGCTGTATCTAAAAACTGCAATTTGGTAGTTTGTTTTCACCCGATATTATTCTCTGGTATTAAAAAAATTACGGGTAAAAATTATGTGGAACGCGCTATTTTAAAAGCAATTAAAAATGATATTGCTATTTATGCCGTTCACACTGCTTTAGACAATCATTCGCAAGGAGTAAATAAAATTTTCTGCGATGCATTAGGATTGACAAATACTAAGGTTTTGATTCCGAAACAAAATTTCATTCAAAAATTAGTCACTTTCACTGTTCCAGATAATGCAGATAAAGTTCGAAATGCCATGTTTGAAGCTGGAGCCGGAACAATTGGCAACTATGACAATTGTAGTTTCAACACTCAAGGCTTTTTTACTTTTCAAGGAAACGAAGACAGCAATCCCGTAATTGGAGAAAAAGGAAAACTGCACACAGGTGATGAAATCAAAATTGAAGTAGTTTTTGAAAAACATTTGCAGTCACGAATTTTAAAAGCACTTTTTGCCAATCATATTTACGAAGAAGTCGCTTACGAAATTTATAATCTTGAAAATTCGCATCAAAATATTGGCTTAGGAATGGTTGGAGAATTTGAAACTGAAATGGATGAAAAAGACTTCCTTCAGTTTGTAAAAGACAAAATGATTTCAGACGGAATTCGCCATTCTGCTTTTTTAGGCAAAAAAATCAAAAAAGTGGCAGTTTTGGGCGGCTCAGGAAGTTTTGCCATAAAAAATGCAATTCAAGCTGGAGCCGATGCTTTTTTGACAGCCGATTTAAAATATCATCAATTTTATGAAGCCGAAAACAAGTTACTTTTGGCAGATATTGGTCATTTTGAGAGCGAACGCTATACAAAAAATTATATTGTTGATTATCTTCGAAAAAAAATTCTTAATTTTGCAATCATTTTATCGGAAGAAAATACAAATCCAGTTAAGTACTTATAGAATATGGCGAATACGAAAGAAT
>RCUK01000607.1_pt1 | contig 29633 bp, 29 predicted proteins | sample 2166381 | NCBI WGS metagenome assembly RCUK01 (sample SAMN09932809, study PRJNA488358) | compost metagenome | isolation source: compost soil in an enriched community | place: Germany: Experimental Botanical Garden | reverse complement strand
TCAAAGTAAATATCCAGATGAAATTTTAATCATTGATGGATCATTAAATGAAGAAGCAAAAAGAGCTTTAGATAAAAATGATTTTAAGAATTTAAAATATTTTTTAGTTTCAGAACAAGAAAGAGGATTAACCAAACAGCGTAATTTTGGAATTTCTAAGGTCGGATATGATATAGAAATTGTATGTTTTTTAGACGATGACACGGTATTGGAGCCTGATTACTTTGAAAAATTACTGCAGACTTATGTTTTATTTCCAGAAGCTTTAGGTGTTGGAGGTTATACTTCGAATGAAATTAAATGGGAAAAAGTTCCTGAGAACTATAAGGCCAACATTACAGAATTTTATTATGATGGATGGAAACGTAAAGATGGGAGTCGTTTTATACTTAGAAAAAAATTGCATTTAGATAGCGACTGCCCTCCAGGTTTTGCGCCTAATTTTTCTCATGGAAGAAGTGTTGGCTTTTTGCCTCCTAGTGGAAAAATTTATCAGACAGAGCAGTTAATGGGAGGTATATCTTCTTTTAGAAAAACAGTTTTTTCACTATTTTCATTTTCAACTTATTTTGAAGGTTATGGTTTGTATGAAGATGCAGATTTTACATTACGGGTTTCAAAACAAGGGAAATTATACTTAAATACAGCCGCAAAATTATATCATTTTCATGATGAATCGGGCAGGCCAAATAAGTACAAATATGGAAAAATGGTTGTAAGAAATGGATGGTATGTGTGGAGAGTAAAAAATCCTAATCCAAAATTTAATGATCGTCTAAAATGGAATTTGATAACTATTTTATTAACTCTTATTAGAGGTACAAATATTATTACAAGTTCTAACAATAGAAAAGAAGCTTTGACTGAAACATTAGGACGATTGGCTGGTTTTTTTAGTTTATTATTCAATAAACCTCGTTTAGAAATATGAAAAAAACAATATTCATTTCTTTTTCTTTAGGAAACACTTCAATATCAGATTATTATGTTTCATTAGCTGAAAAGTTTAAACAAGATTATCAAATAGTTGTATTCTCAGATGTAAAACTTAATGAAACTATTTCTATAAGTGAAGACATTATTATTAAATATTGGCCTTCAAAGCGTCCAACAAAATTTGCTGATGGAATCTTTTTATATGAAAACATTAAAAAATATAGGCCAATAATGACAATATCAGTTTTTGGTTCGGTTAATATTTTTTTAATTGTAGGTTTTTTGTGCAGGGTAAAATTTAGAGTTGCTTGGATCAGTACAATATCAACTCATTTTAAACAAAAAAAAAGTTTGCTGTATAGAAAATCCTTTGCTTACAGACTAGCTACGACAATTGTCACAAACTCTAAGGCGACTAAAGAAGATGCAATAAAAAATTATTATGTCTCTGAAAGCAAGATTAAGGTTTTACCAAATTCAGTCAAAGATTTATATTCGACAATAAATGAAGATGAAAAAGAAAACTATAAAACAATTGTTTATGTAGGACGTTTATATAGCCAAAAAGGTGTTGATGTTCTTATTAAAGCATTTTCTATGGTTTGTCTGCAGTTTCCAGATTTTAAGCTTATAATTCTTGGAGGAGGTCAAGAAGAAAAAAAATTGAAGAAGTTGGTTGATGACCTAAAAATTGGTCAACGTGTAATTTTTAAAGGGAATCAGCCTAAGGTTAAAGTATTAGAAACTTTTAAAAACTCTTATTTGGCTGTGGTTCCAAGCCTTTCAGAGGGTTTTGGTTTTACTGTAATTGAAGCTATGAGTATGAAAACAATGGTAATAGGTTCAAACAATACCGGTATTAAGGAAATTATTCAGGATAATAAGACTGGCTTTCTTTTTGAAACAAGTAACGAACATGACTTAGCAGAAAAAATTATTAAATCAATAAAACAGCCAGCTTTAAGAGATGAATTGGCATTAAATGGATTTAAACACTTTCAGAAAAATTATGAAACAAACTTCGCTGTAGAAAGAGATTGGTCCTTTTTTAATAGTTTAATCAGATAGATTATGAATAAATTTCTCATAATTACAAGTGTTATTCATGCGAAAGACAAAAATCGATATTTTGGTTATGGACCATACATTAATGAAATGAATGTTTGGTTACAATATGTAGATCAGTTAGATGTTTTGGCCCCTCTTGAAAATAGAAATATAACTCCTATTGATTTAGCCTACAAGTTTGATGTCATTAATTTTAAAAGAGTTGCGAGTTTTAGTTTTACTACTATAAGGAGTAGATTTTTTGCGCTTTTTAAACTGCCAATAATATTTTGGCAAATTTTTCTTGCAATGCGTCAAGCGGATCATATTCATTTAAGATGCCCAGGAAATATAGGCTTAATTGGATGTATTGTTCAAATTTTTTTTCCGTATAAAAATAAAACAGCAAAATATGCTGGAAATTGGGATCCAAAAAGTAATCAGCCTTGGACATATAAATTACAAAAACGTATTTTAAATAATAGCTTTTTGACTAGAAATATAAAGGTTTTGGTATATGGAGAATGGGAAAATCAATCTAAAAATATAAAATCATTTTTTACAGCTACTTACTTGGAGTCTGAGAAAAAAGAGGTCGAGAAAAGCAGATTGGATTTGGGAGTTAAATTTATTTTTGTTGGGAGTTTAGTAATTGGAAAAAATCCATTGTATGCAGTTGAACTGATAGGTCAATTAATAAAATTAGGGCATAACGCTACATTAGAAATGTACGGAGAAGGCCCAGAGAAAAATAATATAGAAAGATATATTCAAACAAATCATTTAGAAGATTATATTTTCTTAAAGGGAAATCAGAATAAAGAGGCTATTAAAGAGGCTTATATAAAAAGTCATTTTGTAATACTGCCGTCTAATAGTGAAGGTTGGCCAAAAGCAATTGCAGAAGGAATGTTTTGGGGATGCTTGCCTATTGGTACAAAAGTTTCGTGTGTCCCTTATATGATTGATAATGGTGAAAGAGGTATATTGTTAGAAATGCATACCGATAAAGATATTCAGCAGCTGGAAAAAATAATATTTGACAAAAAAGTTTTTGATCTTAAAAGCTTGAAAGCACTAAATTGGTCACGAAGATATACTTTAAATGTATTTCAGGAAGAAATTAAAAAGGTATTATTGCCGAAAACAATAACAGATTAATGAGAATTGTTCAAATAATAGATTCTTTAGAAGTAGGTGGGGCAGAAAGAATGGCAGTAAATTATGCTAATAAACTTTCTGAAAAAATTGAGTTTTCTGGTTTAGTTGCAACCCGTTGTGAAGGATCACTTTTAAATCAAGTAAATAAAAATGTAAGTTATTTATTCTTGAATAAGAAAAGCAGTCTTGATTTGAAAGCAGTTTTTCGATTAAAAAGTTATATAAAAAAAAATAAAGTAGATATAATTCATGCACATAGCTCTTCCTTCTTCATTGCTGTTTTAGTGAAATTTATTTATCCAAAAATTAAGATAATTTGGCATGATCACTATGGGCCGAGAATAAGTGAATCAAAAAAAGAAAATAAGGTTTTGAGGTTTTCTTCTGTATTTTTCATTTCGATTTTTGTTGTAAATAAGCAATTAAGGGAGTGGAGCCAAAAATATATGCACTGTAAAAAAGTTGTTTTTATTCCTAATTTTATTCAGGAAACTCAATTTGTTGAACAAACAACAGTTTTACAAGGCTCAGAAGGGAAACGAATAGTTTTTCTTGCCAACCTAAAAAAACCTAAAAATCATTTTACAGTTTTAGAAGCTTTTTTTGAACTGAAATTATTTGATTTAGGCTGGAGCCTTCATTTAATTGGAAAAGATTACTTTGATTTATACTCGCAAAATCTAAAAGATTTTATAAAATCTAAAGATTTATATAATCATGTGCATTTGTATGGAGCAAGAAATGATGTCAGTTTTATTCTAAAGCAAGCTTCAATTGGTATTTTGGCATCAACTTTCGAAGGTTTTCCCGTTACATTAATAGAGTATGGTAAAGCTAAGCTTGGTGTAATTAGTACAAATGTTGGTTTTTGTTCAGAAATTATTAAAGATAAAGAAACAGGGTTGTTATTTAATCCTTTATGCAAACAAGAACTGCTATCTCAACTTAAAAAAATAACCGAGAATGAAAGTTTACGAAATAATATTGCTGTTAATTTGAAAAAAATAGTTGCGGATAATTATGAAGCGGATAAAGTTATTGAAACAATAATTTTAGAATATAGTAAGATAGAAAAATGAAGAATACAAAAATTATTTATCTAGTGTTAGTTTTACTGCATGCTTTAATTGCATTATTGGTTTTTGTGCTTCCTTTTATATCAAAAATGTATGCATTTTTAATTCTAATCGTTGGTATTTATTATGTTTATAAAAGTAAAAATAAAAATGACGAAGTACTTTACGTTTGTGCTTATTTAATAGGAGCAGAGGTTTTTTTACGTATGACAGGAGGGAATTTTAATAATGAATATGTTAAATTTTCTGTAGTTTTTTTTATGCTCTTAGGGATGATTTATAATAATTTTTCTAGAAATGGTTTATTGTACCTTCTGTTTTTAATGTTATTGATTCCTGGTCTCTTTGTTACGGTAACTGAAGCAGATATTAATTTAGATTTTAAAAAAGCCTTGATTCTTAATTTATCTGGACCGGTTTGTTTAAGTATATGTGCAATGTATATGTTTAAAAGGCCTATTTTGTTTGATAAACTTCAAAAGATAATATTGATGATCGGGTATCCAATCATAACAACAACAGTTTATTTGTTCTTATATACTCCAAACATTCAAAATGTTGTAATGGGAACCCAATCTAATTTTGAAACTTCAGGAGGATTTGGACCGAATCAAGTTTCAACAATATTGGGATTAGGAATGTTTGTTTTCTTTACTCAATTAGTCTTTTTTTCAAAATCTAAATTTGACATTATTATTAATGGAGGCCTGCTAGTATTTATAAGCTTTAGAGGGATTGTGACATTTTCTAGAGGAGGTATTATTACAGCTGTAGTTATGATAATTCTTCTTATGGCGGTAGTATACTACTATTCTACTATCGCAGGAAAAAGAAAGCTAATATTCGTTTTTATTTTAACAGCCTTGTTGGGGATTGGTATATGGATGTATAGTTCGTTGCAAACCAAAGGGTTAATTGATAAGCGATATGCAAATGAAGATGCAAGAGGTAGATCTAAAAAAGATCGTTTAGGGGGAAGGGAAGAGATAATGGATGCTGATTTTTCTCTTTTTACAGACAGCCCTATTTTTGGAGTTGGTGCAGGAATGGGTAAATCTAAAAGACTAGATAAAATAGGAGTTGAAGTGGCAGCACATAATGAAATTACAAGATTATTAGCGGAACATGGTTTATTTGGTATTCTGGCTTTCTTAGTATTGTTGATTACTCCATTTGTAGTTTATATTAACAATAGGCAACACTTATATTTTCTGTCATTTTTTATCTTTTGGCTCCTAACAATAAATCACGCGGCAATGCGAACAGCTGCCCCAGCTTTTGTATATGCATTATGCTTACTTTCTGTTCAGGTTAAAATTCCTGAAGAAACAGAAAATTAATAAATTAGTTATATTTTTTTGCGATACATTTGCTTTGCCCTAACCAAATTAAAACCTACAAGAATGTTATCAAAAAAGAAAATGCATTTCGAAATTTCGGAGAGGAAGATATTGCTCCTTACTTTCGATGCTGTTTTTATTCTATTTGCTTTATATCTATTAAGCGCAATCTTTGATTATCATTATTTCGCCTTTCATTTAAGTAGCTCGCTCAGTATACTTTTATTAGTCAGCTATCTTTATGTTTTTGGTGTAATATTCGAAATCTACAATTTACAAGTAGCAAGCAATCATCTTCAGATTTTGCAAAATGCCGTTTTTACCGCTACGGCCACTGTTTTGGCTTACTTATTTACACCTGTTCTTTCTCCTGTACTGCCCAAACAAAGATTGGTAATCGTAATATTTTATTTTACAATACTAATTACATTATTGCTTTGGCGTTTGTTTTATTGTTACTTTTTAGCATCTCATCGATTTTCACAAAATGTTGTTTTGATTTGTGATCAGAGTGAAGTTGGAGAATTAGTTTTAGGATTGGAAAATGTAGATCCGCATTATAAAATTATTGGTTTTGTTAGCCCGGATTCTATTGAAGATGAAAATTTAGATTTTCATTATGTAAACGAAATAAAGAAGGAAGATTTAGAACGTTTTGTGTCTACACACAATGTCTCAGAAATTGTAATTGCTTCTCAGAAAACAGATGGTATAACTCCAGACCTATATCAGCAGTTGCTTCATTTATTAGAAAAAGGAAATATTATACGCGAATATACACAGGTTTACGAAAACAAAACGCAACGAATTCCTGTTCATCACATAGAAAGAGATTTTTATAGATTTTTTCCTTTTAGCAGAAGCAATAGCAATAAGCTTTACTTGTCTTTTGTTCGACTTATAGAAGTTATATTTTCTATTCTAGGTCTTTTAATATCATTGGTTTTTATTCCAATAATTTTTCTCTGTAATCTATTTGCTAATAAAGGTAGTCTTTTCTATACTCAAGAAAGGGTTGGCAAAAATGGAGCTGTTTTCAAGATCTACAAGTTTAGAACCATGACTGAGAACTCAGAAACAAATGGGGCTGTTTTTGCCGCTCATAATGACAAAAGAGTAACTCCGTTTGGTAAATTTATGCGAAAGTCTAGAATAGACGAATTTCCTCAATTTATTAATGTCTTAAAGGGAGATATGGGGGTAATTGGACCAAGACCTGAACGACCATTTTTTGTTGAAGAAATTGCGGCTGTAATGCCTTTTTATGAAACACGTCATGTAATAAAACCGGGGCTCACGGGTTGGGCGCAGGTTAATTACTCTTATGGGGAGTCAATCGACGAAAGTTTAGTAAAGTTGCAATACGATCTTTATTACATCAAACACAGAAGTATATTTCTAGATTTAAGTATTACTTTCAAAACGATTACTACGGTTTTATTTTATAGAGGCCAGTAAATTTTAGATTATAATCGGAATTGGTTTTTTGTTGCGAATTCCAGTTCGCACTAAAACCACTCCGCTTGTAATGATCAATGGTAAAGTGATGAAGAAATGTGCCTTATTGATTAAAAACAAAAAGTAAATCACTAAAAGAACAATATTGATTAGTGAAAATCTATAAGTCCATAATTTGTTTTTGAAAATGGAAAACAAAACTAAAACTAATAACAGTGGACTGAAAAGTAATACGTTGTAATTCATCGCCAGTTCTTGGTGAAACGAATAAAATCCCATAATAACGAAGAATATCCCAATTAAAGAAAGAATTAAAAAATAGATTTTATCTACCGTTTTGTTTCTAGCAAAAATTACAAAAAGTAAAATAAAAAGATACGTGTAAATGTTATTCCACCAAGATTTAGGGGTTTCTTTTGTAAATTCTAATAACGTTTTGCTTTTGGCCGCTAGAGGTTTGCTTTGGAAAGTAGTTTTATCTAAACTGTTTTTCAATTCAAAAGGAAGAAAAATTCTAGTTCCCATTTGATCCACTTTAGTTCCAAAAATAATACTGGTGCCTAATTGATCATAAAAATGTCCGTCAAAATAAGGGAATAGGATAGAGCGGTAGGTTTTGTCCGTGTCTTCTGTTTTTGCAATTATATTTCCGCCTAAAGTTTTATTCACCACATCAATAACCATCGAAGTGCAGTTTTTATCAATAAACTTATAAGTGTAATAGCGCTCTTCAGAATCTAAAACAGCATTTAGTTGATTAAAAAGTTTTTGTTTTAAATCTTGAGAAATTAGTAATTCCTGCTCATAAATGCTTCTTTTTTCATAAGTGTATTCATTAAAAAAATCTGCATAAGAATGAACAGTTGCAAAATATTGTAAATCTCCTTTCGCAAACTTTAGAACAAAATTCGGAGTTCTAAAATCAAAAGTTCCATAATTGTAAACAACGTCAAAATTATTTACGGGATCTAAAACTCTAATCCCGGTATGTCCAAAATAAGAATAAGTTTCGTTTCCAAGTCCGCAAGTCAAAATACTTATTTTAGCATCTTTAGATAAAACCAAACTTTGGCTGAAACCAATAAAACTTAATAAGAAGAATAAAATAAAAAGTACTTTTTTGAACATGACAGTTTTCATGATTTTAAAATTTTAAATGTTTTTAGAGCTTCTATATATTATCTAAAGATACCCAAATCTACTTTTAACGAAAAAATATTAGAATATAAGGCAGTACTTTGATTTCCTAAATCGGTCAAAGCATAATCAATTTGTATGCCTTTATATCTAAACCCCAAACCAATATTGGGCTGAAAATTTACTTTTTCAGTATTATCTAATTGCGTTACATTCTGAAAGTTTCCTGCGCCCGCACGCACAAAAACCATATCAGTATAGCCAAACTCAAACCCTAGAGCTGGGTCTATACTTGCAGCTTTTGAAGAAATGATGTCGTTTGTCTGTTCAAATCGCATATTCAGATTTGCAGATGTTACAAGACTGCATTCATTATGAAAATCAAATCTTTTTGAAACTCCCAACTGTGCTTTTGGCAATGTTATCTCTGTACTTTCTGGCAAAGTGTTGTTTTCTCCCGGAATTGCATTGGCGATTTTTTCATATTCTTCTTCGTCAATATTCCATACATTGTAAGTTGTAGTGATGTCGCGAAGCATTAAACCAAATTTCCAGTCATTCCTTTCGAACTGAAGGCCAATATCAAATCCAAAACCCCACGAATTGGCAAATTTTCCAATTACTCTTCGAATTACTTTAGCATTTACACCATATTGAAATCCGTCAACAGGAAGTTTTCTGGCATAAGAAAAAGTAAAACCATAATCTGCAGTAGAAAACAGGCTGATTCTGTTATAATCAATATTCCCTTGGTTATCGATTAATTGCGTAGTATCCATGATGTCATCGACTCCAAAACGAATCATCGAAATTCCCCAAGCACTTCTTTCATCAATGGGACTTGCGTAACCAATGTAATCGTATTGCGCAATATTGGCAAAATAGCTGGCATGCATCAAAGCAATTTGATGATCTTCAAGATGTGTTAAACCTGCTGGATTCCAGTAGACAGCATTTACATCATTTGAAGAAGCAGTTACAGCGCTTGCCATTCCAAGAGCAGCGGCATCGACCCCAATGTTCATAAATTCATTCGAATATTTTCGAACAGTTTGCGCATACTGAAAAGTACAATTCCAGAATAATAAAAACACTAAATATTTCTTCAACGTATATGTTTTTGCAGATCGAGGCCTATTTTTAAATTTTTATCAAAAATATAATATTTTACTCATCTAATAAGTTCCTTTACTTAAATATTCCCAAAGTGACACTTAGAAATAAAAAACTCTCGAAAAAACTCGTTTTTCATCGAGTTATTATACTAAATTTGTTCTCTGCCATAATCAAAAATTTAAACGATGAACATTAAAAAGCATATTCCAAATCTAATTACATTAATTAATCTTTTCTGCGGTTGTGTCGCAATTGTTTATGTCTCTAAAGGAGATTTTTTAATGGCTTTTTATATGGTTTGTTTAGGAATCTTTTTTGATTTCTTTGATGGTTTTTTTGCAAGATTATTTAAAGTATCAAGTCCGCTTGGATTACAATTAGATTCTTTGGCAGATATGGTAACCAGCGGTGTTGTGCCGGGTTACGTCATGTACAGTATGTTTGCAAGAGGCGGTGATCAATTAGGAAATCAGGCAATTGTTCCTTTTTTAGGATTTATTATAACTTTAGGAGCCTGCTACAGATTAGCCAACTTTAATATCGACACGCGTCAGACAGATTCGTTTATTGGTTTGCCAACTCCTGCAAATGCTATCTTTATTATTAGTTTGCAAATAGTTCTGGATATGTATGCAGATTCGTCTCTTATAATTCTTGAATTATTGACAAATCAGTGGGTTTTATTGCTTATTACTTTGGGCAGCGCTTACATTATGAATGCTGAAATTCCATTATTTTCTTTAAAAATTAAAAAGTTCAGCTTAAAAGACAATGCGCTTCAAATCGTATTTTTGATTGTTTCAGTATTGTTAGGGGTATTGCTTCATTACATAGCGATTCCGCTGATTATTGTTTTCTACGTTTTGCTGTCTATTATTAATAATTTGTTTTTGAAGAAGTAGTTCGTATTGTAATGGCAAGAAAAACGACTTATCGTAAAACATATTCAAGAAAACCAGCTGGAAGATCTTTCCTCAGCAGACTTTTTCGAGGGCTTTTATTGATTTTTTTCGGACTTTTATTCATTGGGATAATTTACCATTATCGCAAAGGACTTGCCTATTATTTGGGTTTTAAAACTGAAAAAGTTTTAGATGAAGATGAGGTAGATAAACATCTTTCTGATGTGCGAAATATTCGAGTTCTAGAAAATCATAAAGGAAAAGTAATCGGAATCGACGTCTCTGAATTTCAGGGAAAAGTAGATTGGGAAGAAGTCGAAATTCTCGATGAAAAATATCCGGTTCAGTTTGTTTTTATTCGTGCAACAGCAGGAAATGATCGTGTAGATAGACAGTTTAAAAGAAACTGGGAAGGCGCAAAAGAAAATAAAATAATGCGTGGTGCTTATCATTATTATCGTCCAAACGAAAATTCGATAGAGCAAGCAGATCTTTTTATCAAAACTGTAAAACTGCAAAAAGGAGATCTTCCGCCAGTTTTAGACATCGAAAAATTGCCTAAAAATCAATCTTTAGATAGTTTGAAAAAAGGATTAAAGCGTTGGCTCGTTAAAGTTGAAAAACACTATCAAGTTCGCCCAATCATTTATTCTGGAGAACGATATTATACGGATTTTTTAAAAGAAGAATTTGGAGATTATTTGTTTTGGATTGCCAATTACAATTTCTACAGAGAAAAAATCGAAGATGATTGGCTGTTTTGGCAGTTTACAGAAAAAGCTTCACTGCCAGGAATTAAACATCGCGTTGATGTTAATATCTACAATGGCGATTTAGAACAATTGCATTTTATTACAGTAGAATAAAAGTCTTGAGTGTTCAGTGATTATTTTGACAACACCAAAATAACAATTATTATAAAAGGTAATAAAAGCATTACGGAATATGGATTGGCAAAATTTATAGTGTAGCCCATCCATTGAATCTTTTTGGGAGGAAGTAATCTTTTGTCTTTCGGATTATAATAACAGGTATTGAAGAAATACCAATTCTTCGGATCTTTGTGCCAATTATCGTAATCTTCCTGAGTTGGTTTTTCTGATTTCATTTGCAACTTTTTAAGAATTTTCGATTAAAAAAAATGGTAAAAAGAAATTTACTTTTTACCATTCATATATAACTTTCTTAAAATTCAAGTTTCTTTTTACGAAGCTCGAAGTTTTGTCCAAGATAAACGCGGCGAACCATTTCGTCTTCTACCAGCTCTTCTGGAACTCCAGCTTTAAGAATTCCTCCTTCAAACATTAGGTATGTTTTATCAGTAATTGCTAGAGTTTCTTGAACGTTGTGATCTGTAATTAAGATTCCGATGTTTTTATTTTTTAATTGCGCCACAATTCGCTGAATATCTTCAACCGCAACAGGGTCAACTCCCGCAAAAGGCTCATCCAATAATATAAATTTAGGATCGGTTGCCAATGCACGGGCAATTTCTGTACGACGACGCTCACCTCCAGAAAGTAAATCGCCTCGGTTAGTGCGAATGTGCTCTAAACTGAATTCTTCAATTAAACTTTCCATTTTAGCAATCTGCTCTTCTTTAGAAAGTTTGGTCAATTGTAAAACGCTCAAGATATTATCTTCAATACTTAATTTTCTAAAAACCGAAGCTTCTTGTGCCAAATAACCAATTCCCTGCTGAGCACGTTTGTACATTGGATAATCGGTGATATTTAAATCATCGAGAAAAATGTTTCCTTGATTTGGTTTTACCAATCCCACGATCATATAAAACGACGTTGTTTTTCCAGCTCCATTTGGCCCTAAAAGCCCTACGATTTCTCCTTGATTTACTTCAACAGAAATTCCTTTTACAACGCTTCGTCCTTTATAGGTTTTGATTAAATTATCGGCTCTTAGCTTCATTTGTTTAATGTGAAAATTAGATAATTTGAAAATGAGATAATTTTAAAAAAAAAAACTAAATCATAATCAATTTTATAATTTGATTTGAAAGGCAAAATAAGTGTAAAATATTCAATAGAATGAATCAATTAACAAATTATTGCGTTTTCAAAACTTAGAACTTGTATTTCAAAATTAAATAATTAGCGCATTTCAAGAGAAATTATCTAATTATCAAATTGACACATTTTCTAATTATTTGCCTTGTTCTTCAAGCGCTTCCCAGAATTCGTAAGCTCTTCTTAAATGAGGAACTACGATTGTTCCACCCACAAGAGTAGCGATTCCCATTGCTTCCATCATTTCTTCTTTAGAAACACCTTCTTTATAGCTGGTTTCTAAATGGTATTTTACGCAGTCATCACATCTTAAAACCGCCGATGCAACCAAACCTAAAAGCTCTTTTGTTTTTACATCAAGAGCGCCTTCTGCATAAGCATTGGTGTCAAGATTAAAAATTCGCTTTACAATTTTGTTATTGTCAGCAAGCAGTTTTTCGTTCATTTTAGAACGATAGTCGTTAAATTCTTGAACTATATCAGACATTTTCTTTTAATTTATTTTTATAAACAATCTTCGAAATTAGAATACTAACTTCGTAAATAAGCAACATCGGAATTGCAACAATAGTCTGGCTCACAACATCTGGTGGCGTTACAATTGCGGCAATAATTAAAATAATTACGACAGCATATTTCCAGTACTTTCTTAAAAACTCAGGAGTTACTAATCCTAGTTTTGTTAAGAAATAAATAGCAATTGGGAGTTCAAAAAAGATTGCACTTCCAAGAATACTTGTCTTTACCATTCCCATATAAGATTCCAGAGTGAACTGGTTTTTTACTATATCACTCACAGAGAAAGTGGCCACGAAATTTACCGACATCGGAATTACGACAAAATAGCCAAATAACACTCCTAAAAAGAAAAGTAAAGAAGAAACAGAAATAAAAAGTTTTGCATTTTTTCTTTCTTTCTCATAAAGAGCAGGACTGATAAACTTCCATATTTCCCATAAAATATAAGGGAAACTCAAGATGAAGCCTGCGAGAAGACACATCCAGACAAAAATATTTACCTGACCTTCCATCTCGGTATTCTGAATAATGAAATTCAGTTCTGTAATACAGATGCTATCTGCAAATCCTAATGAATGAGATAAGTCGCAAAACCAAACATATGTAAAGAATGTTGGTCTAATCGGACCTAAAAGAATTTGATCAAATAAATAATCACTAATAAAATAAGTAACAATTGCCATGATAATTGTTGCAAGTGTACTTCTAACCAATAACCATCTTAGTTCTTCAAGATGATCTAAAAATGACATTTCGCCAAGATTTTTCTTTGCCATTATACGATTCCTTCTTTTAAAATGTCGTGTAAATGTAAAACTCCTTTATATTCTCCGTTGTCTGCAACAATCAATTGCGTAATCGAAAAGTCTTCTAAAATATTTAAAGCATCGACAGCCATGGTTTCAGATGAAACTACTTTTGGATTTTTAGACATAATATCTTTTGCTGTTAAATCTGCAATCGTGTCGCGATCGTTTAACATTCTTCTGATATCTCCATCGGTAATAATTCCAACAATTTTATTGTCTTCAATTACAGCAGTAACTCCTAATCTTTTTTCTGAGATTTCAAAAATTGCTTTTTTGATTGAAGTTTCTGGAGTGACAGCTGGTTTTAAGGAATGCTCGATCATATCTTTTACTCGAAGCAATAATTTTTTTCCTAAAGCACCGCCTGGATGATAAACCGCAAAATCTTCTGGTTTAAAATCGCGCATTTCCATTAGGCAAACAGCCAATGCATCGCCCATTACAAGCTGTGCTGTTGTACTATTTGTAGGGGCTAAATTGATAGGGCAGGCTTCTGTGTCAACAGTTGTATTTAAAACCAAATCGGAGCCTTTTGCCAAGAATGAAGTTGTGTTTCCGGTAATAGCAATCAAAGTATTTCCAAATCTTTTTAATAAAGGAACAAGGACTTTAATTTCTGGACTATTTCCGCTTTTAGAAATGCAGATAATGACATCATCATTTTGAATCATTCCTAGATCACCGTGAATTGCTTCTGCTGCATGTAAAAACATAGAAGGAGTTCCAGTCGAGTTAAAAGTAGCCACCATTTTTTGTGCAATGATCGCGCTTTTTCCAATTCCTGTAACGATCAAACGGCCCTTGGTTTCGTATATGCGTTGGACAGCTTCGTAAAAATTTTCGTCCAAAAAATCAATTAGTTTTGTAATTGCTTCACTTTCAGAGAGTATTGTTTTCTTGGCGATCGCCAATATATTTTCTTTTGTGATCAAAACAGAATATTTAAAATTTGTATGTATAAAAGAAAGTTGTATCTTTATGTGTTGCAAATTTATACAAAATACCATTAATATAGAGAATGAATTCAAATGAAATTGAAATACATAAAGAATTAAAGAAGTATTTCGGCTTTAGCCAATTTAAAGGCTTGCAAGAGCAAGTCATTACGAGCATTTTAGACGGAAAGAATACATTCGTAATTATGCCGACCGGTGGAGGAAAGTCTCTTTGCTACCAATTACCGGCTTTAATTCAAGAAGGAACAGCAATTGTTGTTTCTCCTTTAATTGCTTTGATGAAAAATCAGGTTGACGCGATTCGAAGTCTTTCGTCTGAAAATGGAATTGCACATGTATTAAACTCCTCTCTAACCAAAACAGAAATTGCTCAGGTTAAAAAAGATATTACATCTGGATTGACCAAACTTTTGTATGTAGCCCCAGAATCACTAACAAAAGAAGAATATGTAGCCTTTTTACAAAGCGTGCCTATTTCTTTTGTAGCCATTGATGAGGCACACTGTATCTCAGAATGGGGACATGATTTTAGACCAGAGTATAGAAATCTGAGAAATATAATTAAGCAGCTAGGGAAAGTGCCAATTATTGGACTTACTGCAACTGCAACACCAAAGGTTCAGGAAGATATTCTGAAAAACCTTGATATGGCTGACGCAAATACTTTTAAAGCGTCATTCAACAGACCGAACTTGTACTATGAAGTTCGTACAAAAACAAAAAATATCGAGTCGGATATTATTCGATTCATCAAACAGCATAAAGGCAAATCTGGAATTATTTACTGCTTAAGCCGTAAAAAAGTAGAATCGATTGCCGAAGTTTTACAAGTAAACGGAATCAGTGCTGTTCCGTATCATGCAGGTTTGGATGCCAAAACGCGGGCGAAACATCAGGATATGTTCTTGATGGAAGATGTCGATGTCGTTGTAGCAACAATCGCATTCGGAATGGGAATTGACAAACCAGACGTTCGTTTTGTAATTCACCATGATATTCCAAAATCGCTTGAAAGTTATTACCAAGAAACTGGTCGTGCAGGACGTGATGGAGGAGAAGGACATTGTTTGGCGTACTACTCTTATAAAGATGTAGAAAAGCTAGAGAAATTCATGTCTGGAAAACCGGTTGCTGAACAGGAAATTGGTTTTGCCCTTTTGCAGGAAGTTGTGGCGTATGCTGAAACTTCAATGTCCCGTAGAAAATTCCTTCTTCATTATTTTGGTGAAGAATTTGACAGCGAAACAGGAGAAGGCGCCGATATGGATGACAACGTTCGTAATCCAAAAAGTAAAATAGAAGCGAAAGAACAAGTGGTTAAATTGTTGGAAATTGTTCGCGACACCAAACACATTTATAAGTCAAAAGAAATTGTCTTTACTTTAATTGGGCGTATCAATGCCGTTATTAAAGCGCATAAAACAGATGCGCAGCCTTATTTTGGTTCTGGTTCAGACCACGACGAAAAATATTGGATGGCATTGTTAAGACAAGTTTTGGTTTCGGGTTATTTGTCTAAAGACATTGAAACGTATGGAGTAATTAAAATCACGAAAGCTGGTTTAGATTTTATTAAAAAACCAGTTTCATTTATGATGTCTGAAGATCATGAATACAGTGAAGCAGATGACGAAGCAATAGTTACATCATCAAAATCTTCTGGAACTGCCGATGAAGTTTTAACAGGAATGCTTCGCGAACTTCGTAAAAAAGTAGCTAAAAAATTGGGAGTTCCGCCATTCGTAGTTTTCCAAGATCCTTCAATTGAAGATATGGCTCTCAAATATCCAATAACAATACAAGAATTATATAATATTCATGGTGTTGGTGAAGGAAAAGCAAAAAAATACGGAAGCGAATTTGTTGCTTTAATCAGCCGTTATGTAGAAGATAATGATATTATTCGTCCAGACGATTTAGTGGTGAAATCTACTGGAGTAAATTCTGCTAACAAATTATATATTATCCAAAATATTGATAGAAAGCTTTCATTGAATGATATCGCTTCTGCGAAAGGACTTACGATGGACGCGCTGATCAAAGAAATGGAACAGATTGTTTATTCTGGAACAAAACTAAACATCAAATATTGGTTAGATGATATTTTAGATGATGATCAGCAGGAAGAAATTCATGATTACTTCATGGAATCGGAATCAGATAAAATTGAAGATGCTCTAAAAGAATTTGATGGCGACTACGATATTGATGAATTACGTTTAATGCGTATTAAGTTTATCAGCGAGGTCGCTAATTAAAAATATTTAATGAAATTTTACAGACTGTTTTTTGTTTTCTTTTTATTGTTTTCACTCAAATCTTTTGCAACTGCTCAGTCTCCGGATTATTTGATTGTTGGTATAGATACCTTAAGGATCCAATCCAATCCATTGAGAGATTATTTTAAAGACCATCCGCTTTCAGAAAAATTAATAACTAACCTCTCTAGTTCCAATTGGAGAGGTTACACTGCATATTTTAAATTTTTGAATAAAAAATTAGTTGTAGATAATATCTATAAGGAAGAATATAAAATTGATGAAAATGGTAATGCAAATTATTTTCAGGTTTCAATTTATAAAGATATTTTTGGAGAGCAAGATAATTTTCAATGTGACTTTTATTCTGGTTTATTAATCTGTATATTGGGAGATGTAGTAGATTATGTTCATTTGGGATATTCTTCTTTGTATGAAAAATATAATTTGATAGAAATAAAAAAGGGCCTCAATATTAAGTCAAAAGAAATGACTACTGAAGAATTTAAAAAATTTAGAAAAGACTCTTTTAGATATTTTAAAGGAACTGAAGAGTATAAAATAAAATTTAATCAATTTAAAGAAATGGGATTTAGTCCTGAATATTCTAACAGTTCGTTTTTAATAATAAATCCTGGAACCGGAAGAGAAAATGAATCTTTGAAGAAAAAAGAAGCAGAGTTTAAAATCGAAAAACAAATAGATTCTTTTATGTTTGATTTTTCTAATGATTTTATGAAAACAATAGAAATTCCAATAAATTAATATTTATGAAAAAAATGTCTACTTTATTAAAAGTTGCTGTTCTTGCAGTATTCTCAATTATAATTTTAAGTTTTACTATCGATAAAAAAGAAAATGATGTAAAACTAGTTGGTATTTGGAAAGGTTTCGAAAAAGACGGTCAGATTGAAGGTGTCGAAAAACATTGGATTCAACAAAGGTTTGCCGACGGAACATATATGGTAATGTTTACCGCAAAGGAAAATTGCGAAATAGAAACTTTTACGGAAAAAGGAAAATGGTGGACAGAAGACGGCAAATTTTATGAGGCTTCTGAAAGCAGTAAAGATGTCGATATTTATAAATATGTGGTCAAAAATGAAGAGGAAGTACAGTTTAAAAGTGTTAAGTTACTAGGGAAAAATAATGATACCTATATATTTAGTGATTATAAACTTGACTTGAAATAAAGAAACTAAATCTCCAATAAAAAAAAACAAATTCCAACTCTTTGGGGAATGTTCAAATAAAAAATTCCAAATTCCAAGTTTTCTATAGCATTGGAATTTGGAATTTCATTTTTTAAGTATTTCAGTTTTGGAATTTGGAATTTAAAATATTGGAATTTTATTCAGTATATAATTCTCCTCGATGCGGTTTCAAAGCATCTCTTACCTGAATCATATTTTCATCGGTTACAACCATGAAAGCTATGGCGTACATATCGTCTATGATTTTAAATCCTGTAATGTTTAAAGGTAGCTTTTCTATTGCTATATATTCTTTCAAATGAATCTCGTGATGTTCTGCAGTTTTAGCAGAAGCTGGTCCACGGAAATCCCAAATCAATTTTATTTTTCTAGACATTTTTTAAGGTGCAAAGGTTGTTAGGAACAAAGATACAAAGTCTTTCTTAATGGTTCTGTGTAGAGACGCACTGCAGTGCGTCTCTACGATATTCTTTGTGCTGAAAATCTGCTAATTTGTCTCAAACGGTGTGCAAATTTTGCAGTAAATATAATATCTCATTTCAAAGTACTATTTTTGCAGAATATTTTCGATTTATCAAATCATAAAAAAATAATTATAAATGAAGGATAATTCAGTTTCAGAGGAGTTGTTGTTAAGTGAAGGTGCAAAAGCGCATTTACAGACAGCAGGAAAATGGGTTTATGTAATGTCTGGTATTGGATTGTTAATTGTCGCTTTTTTTATTCTTCGTTTACTTTATGATTATATGTCGTTAGCTAATTGGGATGATGTTCCAACGGGAGGAGGAGTTGGTTACTTGATGATTATGTGGTTGCTGCCTATTTATATCTTAACCTTTTTGATAATTTTTTTTCCACTTTATTATTTATATAAATTTTCTTTGAATGTCAGAATAGCATTTAGAGATGATGATTCAGAAGCATTAGAAATTTCGTTTAGATATTTAAAAATGCATTATATGGCTTTAGGAATTGGAATGCTGGCATATGTTGTCTTGTATTTTTCAATGTCTAAATTCTTTTAATAATATTAATTACCTTTTTATAAAAATGCCTAAAGAACTTTTACTTCAAGTTACACCAGAAATTGCTGCAAACGAATCTTTGCTAAAAGACTATTTGTCTAAGCAGATTAAAGTTTCTGCTCAAGAAATTCAGCATGTTTCTATTTTAAAACGCTCTATTGATGCACGTCAGAAAGCGATTAAAATTAATTTGAAGGTTCTTATTTATTTAAAAGGCGAACCTTTTCAGGAAACCAAAATTGAGCTTCCTATATATAAGGATGTGTCAAATGCACAAGAAGTTATAGTTGTCGGAGCAGGTCCAGCGGGACTTTTTGCGGCATTGCAATTAATTGAATTAGGTTTAAAGCCAATTGTTTTAGAACGCGGAAAAGACGTTCGAGGTCGTCGTCGTGATTTGAAAGCGATAAACCGTGAACATATTGTAAACGAAGATTCTAATTATTGTTTTGGCGAAGGTGGAGCAGGAACGTATTCTGATGGAAAATTATATACCCGTTCTAAGAAACGTGGTGACGTAACCCGAATATTAGAACTTTTAGTCGCTTTTGGCGCTTCAGAAGATATTTTGGTAGAAGCGCATCCGCACATTGGAACTAATAAACTTCCAAAAATCATTGAAGATATCCGAAATAAAATAAGGGAATTTGGAGGTCAAGTTTTGTTTGAAACCCGTGTAAGCGATATCTTGGTAAAGAATAATGAAGTTGAGGGAATCGTAACGCAAAACGGAGATAAAATTCATGCCAATAAATTAATCTTAGCAACGGGACATTCAGCTCGTGATATTTTTGAATTATTAGATAAAAAGAAAATTTTAATAGAAGCAAAACCTTTTGCTTTAGGAGTTCGCGCAGAACATGCACAAGAATTAATTGACAGTATTCAATACAGTTGTGATTTTCGTGGAGAACATTTGCCACCAGCGCCGTATTCTATTGTAAAACAAGTGAACGGTCGCGGAATGTATTCGTTCTGTATGTGCCCAGGTGGAGTAATTGCGCCTTGTGCAACAAGTCCAGGAGAAGTAGTTACAAATGGTTGGTCGCCTTCTAAACGAGATCAGTCAACAGCAAATTCTGGAATTGTTGTCGAATTGAAATTGGAAGACTTTAAGCCTTTTGCAAAATTTGGAGCTTTGGCAGGAATGGAATTTCAAAAAAGCATCGAACAAAAAGCTTGGCATTTGGCAGGAGAAACCCAAAAAGTTCCAGCACAGAGAATGATCGATTTTACACAGAGTAAAGTTTCGGCAGATATTCCAAAAACTTCTTATGTTCCAGGAACAACTTCGGTAGAATTGGGACAAGTTTTTCCAGGGTTTTTAACTCAAATTATGCGTCAGGGATTTCAAGATTTTGGCAAATCAATGCGAGGTTATTTAACTAACGAAGCGATTTTGCATGCGCCAGAAAGTAGAACTTCGTCGCCGGTTAGAATTCCGAGAGATCCTATGACTTTAGAGCATTTGCAAATCAAAGGTTTATATCCTTGCGGAGAAGGTGCAGGTTATGCAGGCGGAATTATTTCTGCAGCAATTGATGGCGAAAAATGTGCCTTAATGATTGCGGAATCCTTGAAATAATTGACCTCAGGATTTTTGAGTAGTAAAAAGATTGTTATCTTAGTGGTTTGATTGTAATAGAATTTGCCCCAAAGATGACAATACAAGAAATAGAAACAAAATACGGATTCAGTTTTCCTCTTTTATACAAACAGTTAGATGCCGATGGCATGTTGGATGTCGGAGAATATGGACCAAATTGGTATACAGAAGTTTATCCAACCTTAAAAGATAATCCGCCTTTGCTTTTGCATTCCTATGATTTTGAATCGTTGAATTTGAAATCGGTTGCTGAAGAAATAGAAGAACTCAGAGACCCAGAGGATTATCGAAATATCAATCCAGAATTTAAGTTTATTCCGTTTGCTAAAAGTGGCGGTGGCGATCATTATTGCTTTTTCTTAAACGAAGAAAACAATGGCGATGTGCCGATAGTTTTTGTTTGGCACGATTCCAACGAAGTTAATTATCTGGCAAAAAACCTTCAAGATTTTATCTTCAAAGTTTTATTGATCGATATGTCAAAACAAGATGTGTACAATGAACTTACGGATCAAGAATTTAGAGATGATATTGAATCGGTTTTTAAATCGCACAAAAAGTATTTGACAGAACAGCAAAATACAATTTTATCAGCTATTTTAGAGCGAGATATAATTGATTATGAAATACATGTTTCTCCAAAAATAGTAGAATCAGCAAGAGGATTATTGACAGATTTCGAATTAGAATCGATTGTCAATGAAGTAATTCCTTTTGATAAAATGAATCAGAGTTTTAAATATTCAAACGATTAAAATTTTAACGTAAAATAGTTGCAATGGGCTTTTTCTCCAATTTATTTAATAGAAACAACGATCCGAAATCAATCATTTCTTTTGATGTTATTGATTCAATTTATAGTCATTTACATCATGAATCGAATAGGCTAGAATTCAAAGTAAAGGGAATACATGATACGGTTACTGTAAATTTATATTCTGTTCCTTCCTCATTGGATCACGAAGAAGGAAGAGCAGAAGTTAAAAAAGCAGGATTTAATAATGCGTACGAAGTTCTGAACGAGCTTTATAAAAAACTAAATATTGGAGGTTTATCAGAAGAAGCGATGCAGGACGATTTGCAGTATGATTTTATTCATATTCAGTTTTATTCGCGACCAAGTCAGGAAATGAAAAAACACTTTACAAGTGTGATTAATAATTTCATGATTTTCTTTTGCTGTACCAATAGTTTAGAAGTAAACGATTTTAGAATGTTATATTCTAGCAGTCATTTTTCTGATTATGTAAAAGGTTTGCTAGATTCAGAATATCTTGATTTTAAGAATCCTCAAAATGAAACTCAAGAAATAGGAGTTAAAGATTTCAAAAAAGTCTTGCAGGCCATTTGCCAGTATTTTAATATTGAAATTCCTGCTGGTGTTGAACTTCCATCTTCAGAAAATCTGCTGCTGGATGACAAAGCGGCCATGGAGGATTTTGAAGAATTTGTCAAATTAGTTTCGAGAAACAGTATCGAAGAAAATGATGTGAAAAAATATTCAGAGAAGCTTTTTGAAAGTTTCAATGCAGAAACTAAAACGTATTATGAGACTACAGAAGATCATTTCAGTTTTTTTGAAGAAATAAACACTTGGCATAGCGATTGGAAATTTGATCCAGAAGACGCTGAGTATTTTATTTCTGAGATGCTTGGTGAAGATTTCAAATTTGATTATCCGGAAGAAACCTATAGTCATGATCTGTTTCCGTACATTCAGACGGAATTGGAAAAATCAAATTTAGAGTTATTGACTTATGAAACTTACGGAGACAGTTATTTGTTTTTTGTTGTAAATAAAGATGAAGTAGAAAGAATTTTAGAACTGTCTGACCGAACTAAAATTGAAGTAACTCAGTTGTAAAGTCTGATTAATCGCCACGAATTCACGAATTTATTTTTAAAATCTATGCGTAAAGTTTTTAAATAAATTCGTGAATTTGTGGCGAAAAAAATTACGGAATCAAAATAATTTTTCCTGTGCTTTTTCTGCTTTCCAGAAAATCATGCGCCAGTTTTCCTTCAGATAATTTGAAAGATGTTGGTTCTGAAAGTTTAATTCTTCCTTCGGTAATCCAATCGAATAACTGAGTTGCGCGTTTAATTCGTTCTTCTTTAGAATTTAAATAACTCCACAAATCGCCTCCCGTTAAAGTTTTAGAACCGTCCATCAACATTCTAGGATCTACAGGTGCTGGATCGCCGCCTGCCATTCCGAAGAAAACAACTTGTCCGCATTCTTTGGTAACTTCAAAACTTTCCATTAAAGTGCTTCCGATACTGTCATAAACTGCATCGACACCGTTAGGAGCCACTTTAAAAACTTGCGATTTCCAGTCTTCACTGTAAAGAAAAACGTGATCTGCACCTTGCTCAAATCCGATTTTTGCCTTTTCTGCAGATGAGGTTAAACCAATAACAGTTGCACCCAAAAGTTTACTGATTTGTGTTAAAATCTGACCAACTCCGCCAGCAACTGCATGTATTAAAATCGTTTCTCCTTTTGTCGTTTTGTGACTGTCAGTTGCAAGATAGTGAGCCGTTAAACCTTGAAGCAAAACAGAAGCCGCAGTTTCAAAAGAAATATTTTCAGATAATGGAATAATGTGATTTATATTTACGGCAACCAATTCTGCATTGGCAAATGGTGCATCGGCAAAAGCCACACGATCACCCACTTTGTATTCTGGATGATTGTTGGTATCGACCACAATTCCTGCACCTTCATAGCCAGCAATAAAAGGTGGATTTCCTTTTAAATGATAATTTCCTTTTCGGCGGTAAACATCTGCAAAATTTAATCCGATGGCTTTCATCTCGACTAAAATTTCATCTTTTTTTAATTGCGGATTAGGGATTTCTATATATTCTAAAACATCCGAATTCCCAAAAGAAGAGAAGGTAAGTGCTTTCATTTTAGTTTTTTTTAGTTTACAAAGAACGGAAAATATATTGGCGCTATTTTTAAGATAATCTTAAAAATAAAAAAAAGTAACAACCTGAATTCAGGTTGTTACTTTGAGTTGAATAAAAAAGTCGAGATATCTACAATGGTTTATTTTTTAGTTTTATTTTTTATTTCTGTTACAATCAGATTCATAGTTGTATTTCCTAAATTTTTTGCCATATGTGTAACTGAAGGTATGTACATAGCATCTCCAGCTTTAATATCCATAACAATAGGAGCTTTGCCTTTATCGGTTATTTCAATTTTTCCATCAGCCAATGCATAGATGGTGTGGTCAGGATGATGATGCCATGGAATTGTTTCTCCCGGAGTAATCTGAACTTGCATTATTCTTACTCTTTCATTTTCAAGAAGTACTTTCTTATACGCGTTAGGCGCTACTTTTAAAGGGTCTTGCGCATAGATATTCACACTTAACATCAAAAGCAATAGTATGAACAGAGACATTAAATTCTTTTTAATTGTTTTCATTTCATTTCTTTTTTATTGGTTAAATTTTTCCAGAATTGTTTATTGCGTATTCTTTTTGAGAACTTTATCACGGTTGTATTTTATGAAAAAGACAAAGTTCTCTTGCAATGCATTTTTTAAATTAATGCGAAGAGGCAGATTTTTCCTGATTCGATAAATTACGATTAGGATATGTAGTTAGAAAAATTGGATTTCATTTTGCAGATGTGAGATCCTTGAATTTAGGTAATGCAGATCCCGATGTCGCCTGTTTGAATCCGTCGTTTTTTTTTCGACTTATCTTCACTGGTTTGGGAAATTGAAGTGCGATAAATAGTGTCTATTTTGGGACTACTAATTTACGAAAAAAAGAGATGTGGAATGTCTTAAAATTAAACTATTAATCTTGTTTTTGCTTGTAGCGCATTTATTTTTAGTTATTTACATTTGTTTTAATCCGAATATTCATGAAATTATATTAAAAAACCATTAGTAAATACGCTTTTATTTACTAATGGTTTTTTAATTGTTTTTAGGTTGCTTTTAAAAACTGTTCAAGGTTTATATTTTCGGGAATTTCATATCATTAAAAGTGCTCTTTTGTTTAGCCAAAGCCTCGATATCTTGCCATTTTCTTGGAGAATCTGAAGATAGGTTTTCGTATGAATCTTTAAGCATTAAAATATCATCTTCGATACGAACACCGATATTCCACCATTTCTTATCGCATTTGCTGTTTGCCGGAATGTAGATTCCTGGTTCAACAGTAAGAATCATATTTTCTTTTATAAGGGTCTGTGGCCCATTGTAAGTTCCTTTGTCGTGAACGTCTAAACCAAGAAAGTGTGAGCATGAGTGCGGATAATATAATTTTACATCTTTCGGATCTGTAATAATTCCTAATTTAATCAAACCTTTTGCTATTACATCTTTTGCCGTTTCGTTTAAAGCCACTAGCGGAGTTCCTGCTTTGCAGATTTTAAAAACAGCTTCTTGAGCATCATATACGATTTGATAAATCGCTTTTTGTTCTTCAGTAAATTTTCCGTTTGCAGGAACTGTTCTGGTAACGTCGGCAGAATAGCCATGGTACTCAGAACCAACATCCATTAATAATAATTGATTATCAATTTTTGTGGCATTGTTTTCCCAATAGTGCAAGATGCATCCGTTTGCTCCAGCTCCTACAATTGGTCCGTAGCCTTCGCCTTCTGCGCCATAATGCTTATGAATGTAGGTATGAATTCCCTCGGCTTCGTTTTCACTCATATCTGGACCTACTGCTTTCATCACTTCGTTGTGGGCAATACAAGAAAGTTTTACTGTTTTGCGCATCAAAACAAGCTCTTCAGGAGTTTTTATTTCACGAAGAGAACTAGTAATTTTATTGAATAAATCTGTTGAAGTTTCATTTGCTTGCGTAATTCCTGCTTTTGTTTTAAATGATTTTAATAACACATATAAATTATCAGGATTATTGTTTTCTGCTACATCTGTTGGAAATTTATCATAAATGATTTTATCAAATTTTGAGAAATCAATGGTAAACGCGTTAAAATCTTTTCCGTTATGAACAGCTGTAAAACCTAGTTTCGATTTTGCACCTTCAACTCCTAAGCGTCTTCCTGTCCACATTTCGCGCGCAGCATTTCTTTCTCGTACAAAAAGGACTTCATTATACTTTTCGGTTCCTTGTGCTTCTTTAAAAATTAATAATATCGCATCCGGTTCTTTGTATCCTGATAAATAGTACATGTCGGGATTTGCGTGATAATTGTAATCCATGTCTCTAGAAAATACTCTCTCGGGATAAGAAAAAACAACGGCAACAGAATTAGCAGGCATCAAGGCTCTAAAAGCGTCGCGTCTTCCTTGGTGAAATTCTTTTGTGAGATAATCTGTTGGAAGGTTTTCTTGCGAATGAGCAAAAAATGTTGTCAAAGCAAATACAAACAAAAATAGAATTTGTTTCATTTTTTTAGGTTTTTGTTGATGATTTTGGTTTTTTGATTGATGCAAAATACAAAAAAAATATCCTCACTTGTTTTATTTTAAACATTTGGCTCATAAAACTTTAAATAATTTGCAGTAACTTAGAGACAAAAACAACAGTTTATACCAAAAATAAAACTTCAATAGACCTGTAAACTGGGCACGAATATTGAGAAAAGAATTTTTATAGAATTATTTCAGTTCAAAAAATAAAACAAATTATAAATCTTTAAAATCCACTTTTATGAAAAAATACACATTTGCAGTCCTTTCAGTTTTAACTTTATTATTTGCTTCATGTACGGCATCAAAATCTGCTTCTGATGGAGGTGATTTATTTGGAACAACTTGGGAGTTAGAATATATCTCAGGGCCAAGAATTGCTTTTGAAGGATTATATCCGAACAAAAAACCACAGCTTACTTTTGATCAGAAAGAAACAAAAGTTTATGGTAATAACGGATGCAATGGTTACAGCGCATCCTATACCTTAAAAGGAAAGTCTTTGACTTTTGGACAAGAGGGACCAACTACAATGATGTTTTGTGAAGGTGGCGGTGAACAAGTATTTCTAAAACAAATTAGACAAATTACAAGTTATTCTATTGATAAAGACGGTAAACTAAATTTAATTCAGGGCGATATCCCTGTAATGAGATTTAAAAAAGTGGCTAAGCAATAGTTTTAAAAGTAAAACATAAGAAGAGTGAAATGAAATTTATCATTTCACTTTTTTTTATGTCAAAGCTAATTGGTTTTCAATTTCAATTGCTCGATGTTTTTGCTGATAATATTTTTGTCGGAAGCAGTTTTAGCTAAATGCATTGCGGTTTCAAAATGCTGTAATGCTTTTTTGATATCAATTTCAGAATAGAGATTTCCGAGTAAAGAATAATAAAAATGATTATCGGTTAAATTTAATTTTTCGGCTTCTTTGATGGCTTCTTCTTTGCCTTTTACTTTAGATAAGGCGTAAGTTCTGTTTAAAGCCACAATTGGCGAATATTCTAAAATGATTAGATTGTTGTAGAGTTCCAGAATGTTTTGCCATTTCTCAATGGTTTCTTTTTTGATAGTGTGCCAATAAGCAATTCCAGCTTCTAAGTGGTATTTTGAAAGTGTATTTCCGGTTGAAGACTGACTTAAAAAGTAAGTTCCTCTATCGATTAATTCTTTATTCCAAAGCGATTGATCTTGATCTTCATATAAAATAATTTCACCATTTAAACCCGTTCGGGCATCAAACCTTGAAGAATGAAAACACATTAGCGCCATTAAAGCATTGGTTTGAGGCAGATTTGTGCTTTCATTTTGAATTAATAAATAAGTCAAACGCATTGCTTCGGCACAAAGATCTTTGCGTAAAGTGGTATTTTGAGAAATAGAATAGTAGCCTTCAGAATACAGCAGGTAAATGGTTTTGAGAACTGTCTGTATTCTGTCTTTTATTTCAGAATTGCTCGGATGCTGAATTTTTATGTTTTCTTCCTTCAGTTTTTCTTTGGCACGATTAATCCTTTTGTAAATAACTTCTTTATTAGATAAAAAAGCATCAGAGATTTCATTTATTCCAAAACCGCACAATAAATTTAAGGCTAGAGCAATTTGAGCTTCTTCTGAATTGCAGGGATTGCAGACCGTAAAAATCATCGCGAGCTGACTATCGGCAATATTTTGATCAGATAAATCAATGTCGATTTCAGGATTGTTTAATGGAGTATTGTGTTTTATTTCGGTAACTATTTTGGTTTCAAAAACGTTATTTCTCGTCAGATAGTTTTTGGTTTTGTTTTTGGCAACCGTATACAGCCATGCAGTGGGATTTTCGGGAATTCCTTTAATGGCCCAGGTTTCTGAAGCAGTCAAAAAAGTATCACTTACAATATCTTCTGCAACTTCGATATGCTGAATTCCGAATAAGCTACAGAGAACTGAAACTATTTTTTGATATTCGGTTCTGAATAAATTGGGAATAAGTTCTTTGTGCTCCATATTTTAAGGAAAAATGCCTAAGTAAAGATACAAAGGCATTTTTATATAAGTTAGTTCAAAATCTAAACAGCCATTCTAATTTCGACATTTCCGCCAAAATTTAAAACCGGACATCCTTGTGCGATTTCGGCAGCTTCATCGTAATCTTTGGCTTTAATAATGATTAGTCCGCCAATAGATTCTTTGATTTCAACAAAAGGTCCATCTGTGATTCCTTTGTTTGAATTTACAAGTTTTCCCTGTCCGTCCCATTTTTGTAAAGGTCTTGCCAATTTATCTTGTGCCGCCAAACTTCCAAACCAGTTTTGCCATTGCTGAAAATGCTGTTGCAATTCGTCTGGAGACGGCTGTGCCTCTTTTGTTATAAAATCTCTTCTGAAAATCAATAAAAACTCATTCATTTTTTTATGTTTTATAATTGAATAATCTGCTTTTAAGTTGTATAAAGTTAATTGTTTTTAGAGAATAAAATCAATTAAAGCTTACCCGAATTGTCCCACTCTATAAGTTCCTGGTGTATTAGCAAAAGTAATGTTTAGGCGGTTCCAAGCATTAATGGCAGCAACTGCAAGCGTAAGATCGATTAATTCTTGTTCTGTAAATTCAGCTTTTGCAATTTCGTAGATTTCGTCAGGAACATCGCATGCATTTACTGCTTCTGCTAGAGCAAGAGCAACTCTTTCTCTTTTTGTGTAATAAGGAGCTTCTCTCCAAACGCTTAATCCAAATAAACGTTGTGTTGTTTCTCCAGCGGCTAAAGCTTCTTTTGAATGCATGTCTAAGCAATAACCGCAGTTGTTAATTTGAGAGATTCTGAAATTTATTAATTCCATTAGAGAAGTTTCGATCGCTCCTTTTTTTAAGTAACCGCTAATTCCAAATAATGTGCTAACTGCTTTTTGACCTTGTTCGAATAAATTAAGTCTAGTTTCCATGATGTATATTTTTTAATTGTTTATACCCTAATTACAATCGAACTTTCAGAATTGGACAAAAAATGGAAAAAAAACTCAATTATTTTTTCAATTAAACAAAAATCCTAGTGTTTATAAGGGTTAAGAAGCGAAAAAAAAGCTGAGTAAATCGAAGAATTTATAGAATTATTTTGTCAGCAAGCCCCAGCGGGGTGAAATATTTGTAGAATTTCAATAAGACAAATAAAAAAAGCTCCGGAAGAGCGACATAATATTTAGATTAAAAAATATGTCGCTCTTCCGGAGCTTTGTATGGTAAAAACATTCTTGCTATAAATATTTCGCTTCTCCGAAGCTTAAAAAAGAGATAGAGATTGTCTCAAAAAGACAGTCTTTATAATATCGTTAAATGCTCTTTATTTCTTTTTCAGTTTATCTTTAAAAACCTTTTCAAACTTTTCTATTTTCGGCTGAATCACCATTTTGCAATACGGTTGATTTTTATTGTTTGAATAATAATTTTGATGATAATCTTCTGCTTTATAAAAAACTTTAAATGGTTCAACTTTTGTCACAATTGGATTATTGTAGACTTTTGCTTTATTGAGTTCGGCAATAATGCTTTGTGCAGCTTTTTTCTGTTCTTCGTTTTTATAGAAGATAACAGAACGATATTGCGTTCCAACATCTGCTCCCTGACGATTTAAAGTTGTCGGATCGTGAACGGTAAAAA
>RCUK01000605.1_pt1 | contig 29740 bp, 23 predicted proteins | sample 2166381 | NCBI WGS metagenome assembly RCUK01 (sample SAMN09932809, study PRJNA488358) | compost metagenome | isolation source: compost soil in an enriched community | place: Germany: Experimental Botanical Garden | reverse complement strand
ACTTGCCGTGTTCTTGCCCGTAACTTCCAGCTTGAGAGTATGTGTTGCCCGGCTGTCCAAGTTAATATTTCCCACCGCAACATTTGCATACTTTGCAGAGGGACTGTATAGATCAATTGGCTGTCCAACAGTTATTCCATCTACATACACCTTGGCTATTCCGCGATTTGTGAACTGCTTGAGCCTAAGATCCAGTTGATAGGAACCCGCCTTACTAACCTGGAAAGGGAATTCTATATAATCTCCCACGGCACTAGATTCATAAAATACATGATTCCCGCCACTAGATTCTTTCTCACTTATCTTGGTTTGCTTCTTTCCAGAACTGTTTCCCCCACTTAGCTGCTCGAATTCAAGAACAGTCTTGCCTGCAAGCGTTGAAACTTGTAGAGTATTGCTCCAGTCCGAGTATATTCCATCTTTGTTCTTAGCCTTGATTCGGTAAGAATAAGTTGTACCGGCAACCAGGCCTTGAACCGTAGTAAAGGTTTGTGTGCCTGCCACCTTTCCAGCAAGTTGATCGTGCTCATATATTTCATAGCTATCTATCCCTTTTGTATCTGTAGAAGGTGTCCATTCCAAATTCAATGTGGTATCTGCCTGAATTGAGGATTTCAGGTTCTGCGGCGTGGATGGCTTTGCTGCTGTTATTTGTTTAGTCAAATAAAGTGCATCCAACCCTAGAAGGTAAGAAGTGCTTAAGGGGTTCTTATCCGTAAGAACAAACTTAATTGTATGCGAGGTTCCGCTGCTTAAGTCTGCAACTCCAATTTTGCTATTTACATAACGGGCAGTTGCATAATAAGTGTCGAGTGGGTCCCCGACGGCTTTCCCGTCTATATAAATTTGAACAATTCCACGATTCTTGAACTGTTTATTCCGCAGATCAATCTGATATTGTCCCGGCTCAGTTATGCTAAAAGGATATTCAATGAAATCACCACTGGTGCTGGCTTCATAGAACATATGATAGCCTCCGCTTGACTCCTTCTCCGCTACTTTTGAAAGAGGTTTGCCGGAGTGTTTAACGCCAGCAAGAGACTCAAACTCAATAACCGTTTGACCTTTTAAGGTTGTAATATCCAGTATGTTGCTCCAATCGGAGTAGATTCCGTCAATATTTTTGGCTCTCACTTTAAAAGAGTACGTTTGACCCGGTGTGAGCCCTGCCACCGTATAGTTGGTTTGTTTCCCTTCAACGGAAGCAATCTGTTGCTCTTTCTCATAGATTTCATAATTGGCAACACCTTTAGAATCCTGAGAACCTGTCCATTCCAAATTGACAGAAGTATCTGATTGAACTGCTGAATTCAAGCCAGTAGGAACAGATGGTGCTGTCGTTGTTGCCTTCTTAGTTAAATAAAAAGCATCTACAGCCACAATGAAATTACTGCTAGCCGAATTTTTACCTGTTAGTGCAACTTTAAAAATGTGATTCTGGGTTTTATCTAAATTCACAGTCCCTACCAGCGAATTGATATACCTAGCAGTTACGTTATAGGAATCAATAGGTTGACCCACTGGGGCATCATCAATGTAGATTTGAGCTATGCCGCGGTTATTAAATTGTTTCGACCGAAGTTCTATATCATAACTTCCTGTCTCAGCTACCTGAAATGGGAACTCGAAATAATCACCCGCTTCATTGGCTTGGTAGAAATCATGATAACCTCCGCTCGATTCCTTCTCATTTACTTTTGTCAGAGCGTCACCCGAACTTTTAGAAACTGTTAGGCTCTCCAGCTCGTACACATTTTTGCCGGTGAGGGTAGGAATTTCAATGCTTTGGCTGAATTCAGAATAATTGCCTTCCTTATTTTTGACTCTTATCTGAATCTTGTACGTATTTCCTGCAGCTAAACCTCCAATCGTATAGAAAGTTTGGTTGCCAGGAACAGTGCCTGCAGGGCTGTCATTAACATAAATTTCATAAGCTGAGATGAGTGAAGAATCTTGGGATGCGGTCCATTCTACATTAATCGTTGTGTCTGACTGAACCGAAGATTTGAGGTTATTAGGAGGTGTAGGTAATGCAGCTTGTAACGAAGTATCGGTGTTGTTCGGTAGCTCATCCTTTGAGGCAGGCTTACCGGCTTCCTGGGGAACTTCCTCAGAAGATTTCTCCTCTGGTGAATTCTGCTCAGTAGTGGGCGGGGCAGGTATTACAGGTGTATTTTCATCCTTCACTTGGGTAAGCTCATCTCCAGCAGCAAAAATAGGAACATAGGCCGAAGAAAGGAAAAACACAGAAACAAAAAACAACACAAACATTTTCTTGAATAAATTACTCAAAAGATCACCTCTTTCTATAATATATTCAAAATTATACTAAATGTGGTAAATTGGGAAAATGGTGCAATTTTGTTGATTAGTGATAACTTTTGTCGAAGATTACAATTACTTGCTGTATGGGCTTATTACATTGTCATAATATCTCATTCATGCCCGCTTCTCGGCATGGTATAATGGTCAGCGCGCAAGACAATCCTGCCACCGAGATCTTTAGGAAAGAAGTTGAATTTAAACCCATGATTGCAGTCATCCTTGTTCAAGTCGTGCTGCCAATATTCATACTGATCAGCATCGGTTCTGTGATGCAGTACTTATTCCGGCTCGACCTCTACACGCTAACCAAAATCAACTTTTATTACATAACACCCGCAGCGGTCTTTATCAGCATGTACAAGTCAGAAATGTCACCTGCGCTCTTCGGCAACGTGGCCCTCTTTTATACCTTTTATGTACTGATTCTGTACGGAGTCAGCACGCTCGTATCACGCCAGCGTAAGTTCACAAGAGGCATGAAAGCAGCATTTACGAACAGTCTGATCCTCGACAATTCCGGGAATTACGGACTGCCGATCAATACCTTGGCCTTCAAAGGAGATCCGCTTGCCGGTTCGATTCAGGCCCTGATTATGTCGATGCAAAGTCTGCTTACGTTCACCTATGGGGTCATCTCGATTCAAGGTGCGAAGACGGAAGGGTTATACCGCCAGGCGATCATTGGCTTTCTGAAGATGCCCGTCCCTTATGCATTGGTGCTAGGACTCGTTATGCATATATTCAGCGTTCCACTTCCAATGTTCATCTACCAGCCTCTTCAGTATGGCAACCAGTCCATGGTGGCGATCGCACTGTTGACGCTCGGAGCACAGATTATTAAATATCCGCTCAGGCTGGACCGGGTGGAGGTCTATCTAAGTGTAGTACTGAGGCTGCTGCTCGCGCCTGCCGTTGGCTTCATTCTGATTCTTCTGCTCGGCCTCAAAGGGATTCCAGCCCAGGCCCTGCTCATTGCCTCCGGCATGCCGGTTGGCGTCAATACCTCGATTCTGGCTGAGGAGTATCAGAATGAACCGGATTTTGCCGCACAGACGATCCTGATCTCAACCATACTTAATGTAATTACCATAACCGGGCTAATCTCCCTGACTAAATTCGTGGCGTAACTTAGTTCTGGGTATGTCCGCATCTGCATAACAAAAAGAGAGAACGGCCCGATTAGGCCGTTCTCTCTTCATTAATTTAACCTTTCATTATGGATCAATCGCTTCATTCTCCAATGCCTGTAGGCAAAAAATGCATATACCCCCAAATATGTCGGTAAAGTAAGAATTCCATTCTTAAGCTCAAGCGTATCTCTAAACAGGAAAGCCTGTGGATCAGAATCAGGCATAACTTCCATGGTGTGCTGACCCAATGGAATAAGCCCGAGCATATACATTTGTAATGGATATGTGCTTCCTTCCATCCATTTTACCGGAAAACCACCGCTGTCCCTACTACGAAAAGCCATCAAGGGAGCGCTGACCATTTGAAATGTTGCTGGAGACTGTAAATGTTCCCATAGGCGTTCAGGGGAGATGCCCTTAATCTTGGACTGCATCACGAACCGCATCTGATTATGTCCACTCCGAAGCCAGGATGCCATAGACCACATGGTCGATATACCGGTCCCCGTTAAGCTCAGCCTGCCGGATTACCCCTTCCTCAGTGAAGCCAAGTCTTTCCGGAATGGATCTGCTCTTCTGATTACCCACGCCAGCCCTAATCTCTATTCGATTGAGTCCCAGCTCTGCAAAAGAATAATCAATCAGAGCTTTACAAGATTTGGTCATAAGTCCTTTGCCTTGATAAGCCGAACCGAGCCAATAACCAATCGTTGCTTTTCGGTTAGCCTGATTGATATCCATCAGCGAAATGCAGCCAGCAATCTCACCTTGGTACACGATACCACAGCTTATACCGATTCCAAGAGCGAAGACATCCAGCTGGGATCGAATATAATTCTCTGAGTCACTGGCCGAATGCGTGTGCATGACCCAGGGCAGCCACTCGGCCAGCATGTCCCTGTCCTGATTTGTAAGTTCAAATAACCGGGCAGCGTCCCTGATATCGAGCAGTTTCAAGGATAAGCCTTCGTCGATGACGTGTTTGAACATATTCATCCTCCCTTGGCCCCGAAATCCGGCCGCTTCATCAAGTTCTAGCGAATTACACAGCCTCGTGCAGTTCCTTATCTTTAGGCAGGAATATCGTAAGCAGTCCAATCAAAGGCAGGAATGCACACACCTTCATGACATTGGTAATGCTCGTTGCGTCCGCGTAGTGTCCCAGCACAGCCGATCCGATACCCCCAAGCCCGAAGGCAAGGCCGAAGAAGAGTCCTGACACCAGACCCACCTTACCGGGCAGAAGCTCCTGTGCATACACTACAATGATTGAGAATGCCGAAGAAAGAATGAACCCTGCGCAGACAACAAGAACGCCGGACCAGAACAAATTGGCGTAGGGCAGAAGCAGTGAGAACGGTGCAGTGCCAAGAATGGACAACCATATAATACTTCTTCTTCCATAACGGTCTGCAAGCGGCCCGCCGAAGAAAGTTCCAACAGCCGATGAAGCTAGGAAAGCGAACAAAAACCACTGCGCGGTCTGCTTCGTAATCCCAAAGCCATCAATCAGAAAGAAAGAATAGAAGTTCGTAATGCTGACCATGTACACATTCTTGGAGAATACAAGCAGAACCAGAATCGTCATCGCAACGATCACTTTTGATTTGGACAAAGTCCGTCTGCTACCAGCCTGCTCTGCAGAAGCCTTTCTCCTTGGCTTCAGTTCCTGAGCACTATACCATTTGGCAACCCGGTATTGGATTCCGATCGCGATGAGCGCCGCGATACTGAACCAGATCACACTGAACTGTCCAAGCGGAACGAAGATCAGCGCGGTCATCAAAGGCCCAAGTGAGCTACCGAAATTCCCTCCGACCTGAAAGATCGACTGGGCCAGCCCACGCCGGGGACCAGCAGCCAGATAGGCAACACGGGAAGATTCCGGGTGGAATACAGACGAGCCTATTCCGATCAAGGTGACCGCAAGGAGAATAAATAAGTAATTTGGAGCGAAGGCCACCAGAACAACGCCCAACAGCGTGAAGCATACGCCGAAAGGAAGTATGTAGGGCCTTGGCCTGAGATCTGAATAGATGCCAACAACCGGCTGCAGTACAGAGGCTGTGATATTCATGGCAAATGTGATCCAGCCGATCTGTCCATAGGTCAGTGACAACGAATCTTTCAGAACCGGAAAAAGTGCCGGAATGGCCGACTGCATGGAATCATTCAGCAAATGGACTATACTTACAGCGAATAATATAGGAAATACGGTGGCGCTATTTACAGCGGACCTCATAGCGGCAGCAGCTTTGCTCACCTGTCTCCCTCCCTTTCTTTTCGTATAATAGTTTAAATGGAATCATGCCACATTTTGGAGTTGATGAAAAGAGGAATTGTATTTTTTTGCAATATCCATAATCACACAAGTCATACTTTTCTACCTGTTTCCCTGATAACATAAATAAACTACAATAAGTAAATTCGGTAATAAAGGTGGAAATTGGGATGAGGCCTTATTTAATCTTTGATTTTGATGGGACTCTGGTTCAATCTAAATCATTAGCGATTCATCTTTTTAATCAATTGAGTGCGAAATACGGAGGAAGAAGTATTGGAGATGAGGAAATTCCAGCCTTGTCGAATATGTCTATCCCGGAGAGATTGAAGGTTCTGAAAGTACCTGCATATAACCTCCCGGCCTTATTGATTGATGGAAAAAGGGCATATCAACGAGAAGTTGTAAATCTGGAACCGGTTAGTGGAATTAGGGAAGTTTTAATTGATTTAAAAGAACGGGGTTATTCTCTTAGTATCTTATCTTCTAATACTGCGGAGAATATTCACAAATTTATAGCACTTCAACATTTGGAGTTTTTTGATTATATTCATTCAGCAACCAATTTATTTGGTAAACACAAAGCCATTGCAAGCATGATAAAAAAACTGGGGTTGTCACCAGATGAAATATTGTACATTGGAGATGAACTGCGCGATATCGAGGCTTGCAAAAAAATTAACGCAAAAGTTGCAGCTGTGACTTGGGGATTCGATTCTCCAGGCTTACTTGCAGAATCTTCTCCAGACTTTATATGCCATACTCCTGAAGAATTATTACGATTAATAGGGATACTGAGGGTATGACCAGACATATTTAATTCAGTATGACAAAAAGAATCTCACTTTAACAACAAAAAGGCTGGAGCAGAGCTCCAGCCTTGTGCTCCATCAACTGAACTAGAAATTAAAGTTGTCCGGATCAGGGCCAGTACGTTCATTCAGATTCAGCGAATCAATGGCGGCCATGTCCTCAGGGCTTAGTTCGAAGTTGAAGACATCGGCATTGCCTACGATCCGCTCTTCATGGACCGATTTCGGGATGGTGATAATGCTGTTCTGCAGGTCCCAACGAAGGACAATCTGTGCAGCGGTTTTGCCATATTTATCACCAATCGCTTTAATTGTCTCATCCTTCACCACCTTGCCTTGAGCAAGTGGAGACCAGGCTTCCACCGCAATGCCTTTCTTCGCACAGAAATCACGAATTTCCTTCTGGCTTAAGTAAGGATGAAGCTCAATCTGGTTCAGGGCTGGGATGACCTTGGCATCCTCCATCAAATCCTCTAAGTGATGCACATGGAAGTTGCACACACCGATCGCTTTCGCTTTGCCATCTTGATAGATCTTCTCAAGCGCCTTCCATGTTTCTTTGTACTTGCCTTTAACAGGCCAATGAATCAGGTAAAGGTCCACATATTCAAGCCCCAGCTTGCTTAAACTGGCATCGATTGCCGCCAAAGTTGACTCGTATCCTTGATCTGCATTCCACACCTTGGTTGTAATGAACAGCTCTTCACGCTTAAGTCCATTCTCCTCCAGTGCTTCACGGATAGCTTGTCCTACGCCTTCCTCATTCTTATATGCTGCGGCAGTGTCAATACTGCGGTAGCCGTGACGAATCGCAGTCTTCACCGAGCTCAAAACCTCATCACCGTCTTGGACCTGCCATACGCCAAGACCAAACCAAGGCATTTCTACTCCGTTGTTTAGCTTGACTGTATCTTGTAAATGGTTAGGCATGGGTGTAAATCCTCCTTAGAATGTAATTACATAGTTAACTCATGAACATTATAGGAAACCAGGCTGGGAAAGAAAAGAAGGCACATATTTGATACTTACCCACACAAAGCGTAATATTTCCTATGGAAGGTTATTTTTATGAATTATACTATATGGATTATTTCATTCCATATAAGGATTAAAATTGTTAATATCTAGGAGATTTGTGAACAATGGAGAACTCCGAATATATGCCCTCAGGCAGCGGGAAGAACGAACGGAAGAAGCGTTTTTTTGGACGGGGTGGTGTGAAGTATGCACTGCTTGAGCTGCTCACTCATGGGCCCAAACATGGCTATCAAATGATCAAAGCGCTTGAGGAAGAATCTGGCGGAATATATGTACCCAGCGCAGGGTCTATCTATCCAACACTGAACATGCTGGAAGCAAGAAAGTTAATTTCATCCGAGGCTGCCCAAGGAAAAAAAGTATACAGTCTGACCGAATCGGGCCGCCAATTTCTTAACGACATGCCGATTCAGGAGCTGTATGGATCTTCTGCCTACCGGAAGGAATTATACCGGATTGAACGAGAAGGACATGGTAAGGAATTTAAAGACGAGCTATCCGAACTACTGCTGCTCATTGGCAAAGCCGAGAAAGCTACGGTCGGTCATCCTTTCCACTGGGAACGGTTCCGCAGCGCCTTGGATCAGCTTAAGGAACAGATGAATACGATTGTGGATGACCTGGACCGCTCAAGAGTGACCTCACCCAAGAAGACAGACACACTCTAGCCCTCTGCGAGAGTTGCCTATATAAGACGCAGTTAGAATGTTCACATTTGTGGGTACAGTCGTAACTACGGGGAATGCTTGGACTTTCGGCCGCTGTTCTCTCCAGATTTCTTGATGTATACCGAAGTAGGGATGAAATCCGGAGAAAAAGCTTATGCTTCCGATGTAGCTTTCTTTCAGAAAGCTTGTAGGGGATCGCTATCGCTCCTACAGTTCCAAGCTTCCCCTCCATTACACCTTACCTACATGTCGTTTTTTTTAATGTGTCTTATATAATTACTTTTTAATATAGCTGGTTGGAAGTAATCGCTTGTTGTAAGACATCAATCTCATCCTGGCTTATCTCATATCCGGCAAGCTCACCTGCCGCTTCAGCAGGAATCACACCGGCAAGGACCAGGCACCATAACATACGCAAAATATACTTATCCATGGGCGCAATAAAAGCAGCTTCAGCAAAGCCGTCGATCCGTGCAGATAAGTCCATGAATTTCTCATAATTACCCTCTCTGTAAGACTGAATCAGATCGGCCTGAATATTAGGGAATGCCGCTCCAAGCCCAACCAGCGCACTCTCCGCTCCCCGCATGAGGGAATACCCGAACATCCGGTCCTCCCCGGTGAAGAATAGCTTGTCCGGGAAGTGATTCTGGAGGAGGGCCGAGACATCCTGCATGGTCATGACGCTGTCAAGTGTTGCCATCTTGATTCCGATCACTTGAGGGAGTTCCAGCAGCCGCTTAAGTACCTCAGGCGTGTACTTGATCCCTCCAGCCTCCTCATACAGGTAGAATAGAATAAGCGGATAACCTTGATCCGCGAGGCTCTGATGATAGGCAATAATGGCTTCATCCCGCTCAGATGGCGGAAGATCACGGAAGATGGCCGGTGGAAAGACCAGCAAAGCGTCAGCTCCCCAGTTCATCGCATCGGCTGCCATCGCGTGGCTGGAAGCGGACCAACACTTGATCCTCTCTCCTTCTAGCCAGGTTGGATCGACCAGAGAACCGACACCTGCAACAATCGCTTGCTCCGGCCCAAGCCTAGTCTTCCAGCACCGAAGCACATATTCCCTTTCCGACCTTGTTAGCTGCAGACCTCTTCCGGTGTGCACCCATAGGGCAACCCCCAGAATCCTCTGCGCTGCCATATACTGCGCATAATTCTCATGAGCCAGAGCATGTATGCTTCCATCCGCCGAACGCGGAACAGGAACAGCCGGAATCATTCCCCCGGTTAACTGTTCCCTGATCTGCTTATAATCACGCATGCTTGCCTTCCCTCCTATACCATGTACAGAAAGTATTCCTTACCCTTGTTCCGGTACCAGGAAGCCAGATCTCTGAACCGGATGATTCCATCCGGACAGTCAATCTCCTGATGTTCTTTCAGATGCAGCATCCAAGTAATCAATCCCTCTCCGGGATGAAAATAAAGTTCATGAAGTGCCCGCTCTGTCTTGCTTCCCGTGCGCATTCCAAAGGCAGAATTCGGCCGCTGGAACATCGTATGCATTTGCACACTTTCTGCACCCCGAAGAGCATACTCCACAGCCATCTTGCCGGAATGTACATTCCCTGTCCCGGATACCAGAGGGACTGGTCTCTTCAGCTTACCCTGAATTTCCAGCTTGCGCAGCCTTGATAGAATCCTGAGATTGCGCGTGCTCAAATCCGGGCCGCCATAAGCTGCCCCTTCCTTGCCCAGAAATTTAAGATGCGAATCATACAGCCGGTTCGCATACACCACATAGTCCGGCCTGGCCCGGCCTTCTTCCAGGAGGGTGCGGAACGATTCCAGTTGGAACTTGTCATCAAACATCGTATTCATCAGCTTAATTCCAAGCTGAATGTCGTTCGCCGGAACTGAAGTCTTAATCAGATAAGGGACTTGTCTCAACCATTCAAGCACGGTGAACTTCTGACTGGCAAGGCCGGAACCAGCTACCGTCGGACTGAAATCCTTCTCCATTTGGAGCGGTCCGGGCTGGCCGGATTCCTTCCATACTTTGTATAACATTTGGGTCGTGTACCGATATTCATCAAGCTGATAACCGAGATCGGTCTGACTCGGCAGGTGATACTTGCAAGAGGGAACTATGACCGTACCGCGGTTTCTTCCTTCTGCCAGAGCTGACCGAAAGAATTCCAGATAGGCATTCAAGGTACCATACCATCCTCTTCCCCTCCAGGTCACGTTCCATCCAAGCTCCCCCGTCTCCTTGCCGGTGATCTGATTCACCACCATTCGGGTCTCTTTCACCGCCCATTCCTTCATTGACCGGCTCCCTAGCTGATTCTCAGCAATGACCGTCTTCAGGACCACAAAGCCAAGCCCGGCCTTCGAATCGGCCCTTACCTGTTCCAAATTAACCGACAGCTGTCCAGATGCCTTGCCAAAAGGGTTTTTTATGGACGCAGCACCATACCTGGATGAGACGTCTACTCCATAACGATCCAAAATGTATTGTTCAACCTGATCTGGCATGCCTTCCCGGAAACGGTCATAATCCGCCTCTATCCGGGATACCGTCTCTTTGCCGATAAGCGGCCTCACCGGTAAGATAGGCCCATTCATCATCTTCAACCTCCTGTATGTGATCAAGGTCCTTGAAGACTCTATTCCACACTTCGCATGCAGTCTCCTGTCCCCGAGGAGGAATTTTACCTGGAGTTTTCACTTGGAATGTTCAACTGGAATTTGAACTAAGGCTTCAATCCATCAATAATCCTGAGTGTAAAATTAGCCAGAAACGCCGCGCCATGCACAAGAGCCTTCTCATCAATCGTCATTCGGGGATGATGAAGCGGAAATTCACCTCGCCCGCTGCCTCCGGCACCCACGAGCAGAAATGCCCCCGGTACCCTGTCCATATAATAGGCCATGTCCTCACTTGTCATCTGCGAATGCCGCATCTGAACAACCGCAACCTCCGCAGGCGCTTCACTGAGTGTCTCTTCTGCCCACAGGATCAGCTGAGGATCATTCACAGTTGGCGGATAGCCATAGGTGTAGCTTACCTCAGCACGGCCATTCATTCCCGCCGCCACGCTGCCGGCGAGCTCCTGAATTCGCTTAGCCATACGCTGGCGGGTATCCTCACGAACCGCACGAACCGTGCCTTTGATTTCTACCTTATCGGCAATAATGTTAGGCAGGCTTCCGCCATGTATGGAACCCATACTGAGCACAACCGGATCTGCCGGATCACTCTCCCGGCTGATCAGCGACTGCAACGCAGTCATCACATGCGCAGCGGCCAGGATCGCGTCAACGCCCTGATGCGGGGCTGCCCCATGCCCGGCTGTCCCATGGACCGTGATATTTACATGGTCCATACTTGCCATGATGGTGCCCGGCCGCAGACCGAAGTGACCAGTCGGCAGATCCGGCCACAGGTGCAGGCCGACAATCGCATCTACCCGGGGCGATTCCAGTGCCCCCGCTTTAATCATATGCCGGGCACCGCCCAGCATTTCCTCTGCCGGTTGAAAAATAAACTTCACCGTCCCCGCAAGCTCTTCGCGGAGGCCGGTCAAGATCCGCGCTGCGCCGAGCAGCATCGTCATATGCCCGTCGTGGCCGCAAGCATGCATCCGTCCTTCATGCATGGAGGCGAAGGGGAGTCCTGTCTGCTCCTGAAGCGGGAGGGCGTCCATGTCGGCGCGGAGCGCGATAACCGGGCCTGGCCTGTTTCCTTCAAGCAGGGCCACGATGCCCGTACCGGCAAGCCCGGTCTGTACAGTTAGACCGAGCTTGCTGAGCTCACCTGCCACATAAGCCGAGGTCAGCACTTCTTCAAAGCCTAGCTCCGGATACTTATGCAAATGACGGCGTATGGCCGTGAGATCTTCACTTAGTGACAGGGCTTTTGTCCAAATGCTCTCTCTATTCATGGCCTGCTCCTTCCAAGGTTATGTGATAGATTTGACGGGGTCTGCCGCGGCCTGCTGGCTGCTCCTCCCCTACAATCCGGGCAATCTCGAACTTCTCAAGCACAGCCATGATCCGGCGTGCACTGCGTAGTGTTATGCCGAAGCCTTCAGCCAGCTGGGAAGCCGTGAACGTCGTTGTTCCAAGTCTGTTACAGAAAGACTGGAGCTTGTTGATCGTGCCAACACTTAAGCCTACCTTCTTGGCGATGGATAGAAGCTGCGGATCCTCACTTCGTACCGAATACTCCAAGATCAGTTCCGATCCCATTGGTCCGTACACAAGTCCGTCCTGCATGATCAGGAAGCAGTTCCCGCCTCCGCTCAGCTTCGCCTTAAGCAGGGCTTCTCGGGCTTTGCCTTCTGCTTCATTGGCGGTTCGGCCAATTCCGATCCCGATGCTTGCTTTCCACTGAAGCTTCTCCATAATTTCGATCAGGAGCGGTGCCTCCTGGAACTTCTTGGTCGTCTGTTCGATGATTCCCCTGGTTGTGATGAAGGAGACCTCATCTCCATCGGTCCATTTAATTAAAGCCTGCGTCTCTTCCCCGTAATCCAGCAATATCTGCTGAAGCACAAGTTTTTTGCGCTGAAGCTCATATTCGGAGGCAACTTCCTTGGAAACCTTCATAAAATTATCAATGTTCATGATCCCCACAGCAATCTGGGTGCTGCTGAACTTGAGACTTTTGGCTTCAAGCAGGGCCCGGTTCAGGGTATCCCTGATCGAGGAAAGAGTGGGAACCACTCTGTACACAGGAACCCCCAGCTGCTTGAGACGTTCATAGACCGACGTAACCGAGGTCACAGTGACCTTTACCTTGCCTTCTTTCCAGAGCTGATGATGAAAGGAGACCAATTCTTCGGTCTCGATGCCTACCATATAGGATTTCACATAGAGTTCATAATCGGTTATGCCGATTTCGGTAAGCCGCTCCTCAATCTCTTCTCTTTCGAGGACATCCACACTGATCTTAAGCCCGTTATCTCCCAGATGAAGGACTTCGTCCCGAATGAAATCGAAGAGCACTTTATACAGAGCAGTTCCAGAGTAATGTACGTGTACCATCGGCTTATCCTTAATCAACCCGAGGGCAATCTGATACGGGATGGGTCCGGTGAACAGAAGAATATCCGCTAGTGTCCCCACCTCTGCCGCAAGCTGAAGAGTATCCTTCTCATGCTGATACGCTGCTGGGATCATCGTTAGTCCCTCATACTTTGACCCAAGCTCCATAACCGCCTGTACTAAATCCTGTGGACCAATTACGGCTACCTTTAAATTTAGGGTCATGCTGATCACCTCCATGTCTATTTAACGGAGAACATGGTGCAGGTAAGTCCGAATTTCTGCGAGAGAACGACTGGCCAGACTGAGGCTTGAATCACCAAAATACTCAAACGAAATGTATCCATCATATCCAGACGCAAGCAGGTGGGCAATCAGGCATCTATGGTCACAATCCCCTTGAAGGACCGGAACGGGTTCACTCAGATTCCAATTATGGTGATCCCAGATGTAATTCTTAAAGTGCACGTGTGATATCCAGGGATAGAGTTCTGCAAGCACAGGCATAGGGTCCTGACGATCAACATAAAGGTTGAATGGATCATAGATCAGCTCCAGACTCTCCGACCCGGCTTCCTGGATGAGTGCCCTGATCCGGTCCAGGCGATCTGCATACGTATTGTTATGAATTTCAACCGCTAACCGGAGTCCTGCCTCTGTGCAGCATGCAGAAGCTTCCCTGAGTCCGTTCATGGTCTGGCTCCATTCATCCGCACCTGCATGGGCCGAGGGTACATGCCCGGCAAAAGTACGGATTCGCGGGCTGCCGACTCCCTGTGCGAGCTCGGCAGCCCGGTTAAGCTGATCCATATCTGCACGGATATCCTCCGCACCCTTGGAGAAATACGTATATGACGCTATGGCTGGAACCTCAAGTCCCCGAGCCTCAAGAAGCTCCCTGGCCTCCTCCAAGGTCCCTCCTTGATCAACAAAATCTTCGAGATGCTGTGTCCATAACTCTACCCCATCCAGTGAGAGACTCTGGGCCGCATCAAGCACTTCCAGCAAAGACTTTGATTTCAGGCCAGTCGAACAGATGCTGTACTTCCATAAGGGTGATTTAGGGTGACTCAAGCAATTGTTCCCCTCCTTGCGCGTCCGAGGCATATATGGCTTCGATGGCCGCTATGACGGTCCGGGCGTAAATTCCGGAGCTATCCGGCTCCAGTCCGGTTCTGATCCCCTCAAGTAAATCCCTAAATTGGAGAATGAAGGGGTCTTCCTGTTCCTCAAGCGCGGACTGCTCATACTGTCCATTTCGCGAGATCCATAATCCTTTTCCCGAGATGAGCCTGGCCATCCCTTGTGTGAAGATCAGGTCTGTAATATCTCCGGATACACCTTCATAACCAGACTGAACAACGGTGGCGGATAGGCCGCTCGTCGTCTGCATGAAGACCATTCCGCTGCCTTCCACATCGCCTCGAGGTCCAAAATAACTAAGGGCTGCATGGACACGGGCGACCCGGCTCCCGGTGATAAACTGAATTTTGTCGATGGAGTGGGCACCCAGGTTCATCATAATGCCTCCCCCGGATTTAGCCTTCTCGAAGAACCACCCCGGACGGTCGTCCTTATAGTAATGAAGATGACGCGTATCCTGGATTGCAATAAGCTCTCCAAGCTCCCTCCCTTCAATCAGCTTCTTCGCCTGAATATTCGCCGGCAGATAGTGCTGGGTATGACCGACAAGGACGGTGACTCCAGCGCTGCTTGCCGCTTCAATAATCTCGTCGCATTCCTTCACATTCAGTGCCATCGGCTTCTCCAGAAGAAGGTGACATCCCATGGAGCAGCACCAGACCGCAATTTCCCGGTGCAGGTAATGCGGAACCGCGATGACTACGATATCCGGCTTCTCCACCCGGACCATCTCGCGGTAATCCGCATAAGGGGTTATACCATACTCCTGAGCGAGTGCATTTCCCTTCGACAGATCGGGATCCGCTACGGCGGCGGCCATCATCTCAGGCAACTGGCGGATGGCATTCAGATGGTTCCGTGAAATTATACCTCCGCCGATTACAGCTGCCTTGTAGCTCATGCGGTGTTCCTCCCTTCAGTTCTCACTTGATCCCTGCAGAATTACTGCCCTGGACAAAATATTTCTCCGCGAACAGGAACACAAGCAGGATCGGTACGAGACTCAGCATTGCAGCGGCAACCACGTACTGCTCGCTCCCGTTATATTGACCACCCAGAGACAGAATCCCGATTGGGAGAGTAAAGTTCTCTTTGGAGGTCAGGAAGATCGCCGGCGACAGAATCTCATTCCATTTCGTCATGAAGGTGAATACCGCAAGTGTGGCGAAAGTCGGCTTGCACATGGGCATGAAGATTCTCCAGTAAATCTGGAACGGATTGCAGCCGTCCAGCTTGGCGGATTCCTCATAGTCCTTCGGAATAGCAAGGAAAGCCTGCCGCATCAGGAAGATTCCAAAAGGCTGGGCCAGCCATTCCAGCAGCCATAGCGGTGTCAGCGTATCAAGCATCGACAGATTCTTGAAGATAACGAACTGCGGAATAATCAGAACGACAGGCGGAATCATCATCGTTCCCAGCACCACCATGAACAGCGAATTCCGGAACGGGAACTGGATTCTCGCAAAAGCATAGGCCACCATGGAGCAGGAGATCAGCGCTCCGATAACAGACAGTACGGTGACAATCGCGCTGTTCATCGTATACTGTCCGAACGGGCCCAGCTTCCATACCTCGCTGTAGTTGCTCCACTGTACCGGATTCGGGATCCATTTCGGAGGAACAGCCGTGTACTGGGCATAATTCTTGAGTGAATTGAAGACTGTCGACAGGAACGGCATGAACATGATCAGCGAACTGATCGTAATGACGATATAGCTAACCGTTTTACGGAGTTTGTAGTGATTCATCTCCAGCCACCTCCTTGCAAATGTTCTCGGCACTTATTCATAGTGCACCCACTTCTTCTGCAGGGTGACCTGTACGATCGTAAGGATAAACAGCAGCACGAACAGCGCCCAGGCGATCGCCGAAGCATAACCCATCCGCAGGAAAGAGAAGCCTTCACGGTACAGATAGATCATGAGAACAAGGCTTGAATTGTTAGGGCCGCCCGCAGCCGTAGCATCCTGTGCTCCACCCGTCATAACATAGATCTGCTCAAATGCCTGGAAGGTGGAGATCGTACTGAGCACAACCACCAGAAAAGTGGTTCCCGAGATCAAAGGAACCGTAATATTCAGAAATTTCCTGAATGTGCCGGCTCCATCAATCTCTGCGGCTTCGTATACATCAGAGGGCACATTTTGCAGCCCTGCCAGGAAAATTACCATAATGTAACCGATCCCTTTCCACACCGCAATGAGCACCAGAAGCGGGATCACAAGATGCGGATCCTGGAGCCATGTCTGCGGGTCGAGGCCCATCCGGGTCAGGAACTCATTCGCCAGACCAAACCGCGTATTGAAGAACGCATCCGACACATACAGAATAACGGTCCAGGAAGAGATTACAGGCAGGAAGTGGGCCAGCCTGAACAGCTTGAGTCCTCTAAGCTTCTGATTCAGCGCAGCGGCCAGAATCAGAGCAAAGATCGTCTGAAGAGGAACGAACAAGACCGCGAAGTATAACGTATTTCCAAGTGCCTTCCAAAAGATCGGCTCATTGAAGAGCTTTGTATAATTCTCCAGCCCCGTCCATTTCGGCGGGTTGAGGATATCGTATTCCGAGAAGCTGAAATATAGGGACGCGAGCAGCGAGCCTAGAACAAATACGATAAAATGAACAAGGTAGGGGGCGACCATCAGAAGTCCCCATTTCCCTTCGGAATCCAGTCTCTTTCTACGCCTGCGAACCACTTTTTTGACTTCAGTACGTGCCAGTTCCGTATTTTCCATCACGTTCCCTCACTTTCTCCAGAGATCCAGCTGTAACACTGGATTCCAGTGGAGTTATATGGACAGATGCTATATAGTATTGCGTCTAAATGGATACGGGCAGCCCTGCCACATCAAGTGGACAGGACCGCCGTGTATCCGCTCTGATAAGATTTACTTCTTCTTGTAGAATTCGTCGAGCACTTGCTGAACATCTTTGTCCGCTGTGGATAGAGCCTGATCTACCGGAATTTCACCTTGGAATGCACGGTTAATACTGTCATTGAATTTACCTACCCACTCACTCCATACCGCATTGACATCCAGCGTTCCCGCGAAATCAAAGCTATCGAGGAATGCTTTCTTGTTAGCAGGCTTGCCGTTCAGGAACTGATCGGAGTTCGCAACAGATTTCTTAACCGGTACAGCTTCACCAAGTGAAGCCCATTCCTTCTGAGCTTCGTCCGTAGTAGCCCAGAATTTCACCCATTCCCAAGCCGCGTCCCCGATTTGGTTCTCAGCCTTCTTGTTAATCACCCAGCTGTTCGCGATAACCGGGGAGAAGCGCTTGCCGTCAGGACCTTTTGGCAGAAGCGTGACATCATAGTTCAGACCGGCATTGTTCGCATCCATCGTCCGCGCGTAGATCCCGATCCGCATCGCGGCTGCCTTGCTCGGGAATGGTGCCATATTGCTCTGGAAGCTTTTCAGATCAGCAGGGGTAGGAAGCAGGTGGCGCTTCATTCCATCCACGATCCAGTCCAGTGCCTTCTTGTTCTCTGGAGAGTTAATAATTGATTTGGTCAGGGTAGGGTCAAGCACCCCGCCGCCAAAAGATTTCAGAACAGGCATCCAGCCTTCCGTGATACTGAAGAACGTTAAGCCATACTGCTTCACTTTCTTGCCATCGAATGCAGCATCTGTAGCGTATTTACCATTGGTGTCCTGTGTCAGCTTCTCGGCAGCGGCCTTCAGATCATCCCAGGTCCAATCCGTAGTCGGATAAGAGACCTTGGCTGCATCGAACATGTCTTTGTTATAGTAGAGAACGCCAATCTGAATTCCCTGCGGTACGCCCCAATATTTGCCGTTCGTGTCTTTATTGAAGTCGAGACCATAGTAATCATCATGCTTCAAATCTTTGCCGATTAGATCTGTAAGGTCTTTGAGTGCGCCGCGTTCGGCATATTTAGGGACAAGTACCCCATCTGACAGCCATACATCCGGTGCGTTACCAGCAGCAATCTGTGTATCCAGCTTCTGGAAGAATTGCCCGTAAGGCGAGGATTCGGTCTTCACTTTGATGTTCGGATGGGCATCCTGGAATTTCTTGACCAGCTCCTGCATCTTCGCATCAGTCTGAGCTGAAGAGTAATACCCGAGTCTTAATTCGACTTGGTCTTGTTTGTCTCCAGGAGAAGTACCGCCTTCCTTCTTATCACTCCCCGTGCATGCTGACAAAATGATGGAAGACAACATAAGCACAGCAAGTATCAAAGCTCCCCGTTTGAATGCCAGATGTTTCATGATAAGCCCCCTTAATCAATTTTATAAACAAAAGTAATCACAAGTGATGTCAGCAATTACTTTCTTTTATATTCATAAAGCTACCCAGTTCATTCATATTGGTCAACGTCCTTAATAAGACCGAAATTGCTCCGAAAAAAACTTTAATTTATAAATCTATTATATGAAGCGCTTCCAAAAATAGGCTAAACGCTTCGGAAGAAGCACGCTTCTATCCGCAGCGAATGATCTATTATATTTTCAGTATCCAGCTCTCTACAGTCTTACCTGACTGCCCACGCGCGGCCATTACCTCACCCGTCAGGTGAACCCCGGCGAACTGATATCCCTTCGGACCTTGATGGGAGACAAGGAGCGTATCCACGATATCATTCCGTACAATTTCGACCACGGTCGCCAAATGAGGCTCAACCTGTCGGCCATAACTGTCCTCGGAGTTCCCTAGTCTCACTTGAAGGCGGGTCTGTTCGTCAGGCCTTTCGGGATAAAACAGTGTAACAAACCGGGTTACACCCTGACCTGATTGCTGGAGTACGGCTTTTACAGCAGGTGTCTTCTCATTATAATTTCTGGACACCCAAGAGGATTCGAACCTGACTTGGACTGGCATAACGGGGATGATCCGCAGGGAAGGCCCAGCACATGAACCATGCTGCTCGGCTGAAGCAATAATCTCACCCGGATCTCTCAGCTCAGTTAGGGTCATTCCCTCAGCAAAATGCAGGGGTAGCTCATAGTCATGCTCACCATGCGAATGAAGGGTATCGACTACGACCCAGTAATCCGGCTTCATGAATATAATTTGCCGCTTGATCTGAACGGGCTGCGAAAGTCGCCAATATCCGTCATGACCAGCTTCCGCATAATCAAATGCATGGCTGCTCCGCCATACTCGGCCCAGCGGATTCGCTTCCGCATTCCACCGCCAGGAATCCACATATTCTGAGATCGTTCTGCCATCTACCGAGATCGTATTGTGCTGCAGGGACTCTTTGAAATAACGCCGTTCCTCGTTCTCCATGTACGTACAGCGTCCAGGATCAATCAGGAACTGCTGACCGTAAGCGGATAAGCTGAAATGAAGCAGATCGTCATGACCGTGTGCCCGGATTACGTCCATATGTCCCGCATCGAATAGTAAATATTTGGCGTCTGGCGACCAGTCACTGCGCATGAACACATAACCGCTATCTTCCAGTAGAGTGGAGCTGAATGCGGGCTCAGCTGCTTTCAGCTCTTCATATCGCTGATATCCGTCGCTGCCGAAATACCAAATGCCCTCATAATCCAGATGCTCATAGGCCTGGCTTTTCAGATCACCACGGCCATATAGGCAAGCTCCCCGGCTAAGAACATCCCTTACATCTGTACCATCACTGTCACCGAGCATGGGCTGATGCCCATCGGGCTGAACAAAGGTGAGCGTAGCTGTGTACATGCTTCCCAGGGTCTGACGCAGCTGAGCTGGGAGCTTATACCCGTTGATCTCGCTCAACCATAAAGATTCAAAGATGCAGTGCAATACCTCATGATGATACATTGTGCACTGCTCATTGTGCATGCCATCACCGAATACCTGAATGGGGGCCATTTCAGTCATTCGATGAGCTGCTGTCTCGATCCATTCGGGGGACTCCTCAAATTCAGGAAACAGCAGGGCCAATTGGAACAAACCATTGGTCTCAAGATATCCCCAGTTGCTTTGTCTATCATGCGTGGTATATGCCCGGTTCAGATATACGCCATGCAGGTGTACAGCCTCCTTGAAGAGCTCCTCCTCCTCCTCTGTCCACAGCGGAGAGGTACGGACACAGAAATAACCTTTTAACCAATGCGTAATTCTTATTCCGCTGTCCAGCTTCCGCCAGGTGTCCTTCACGTTATAGGCTCTGGCAGCACTGGCATCAAGCTCCTCCAGGCTGAGCGGATTCTGCCTGATCCAATCCTTCATCAGGCGGATATATGCGGACACATACCGATCCTCATTCGTCAGCCAGTAAGCCTGACCGAGCTCACTCATGTATCTGGCCCGGTTCAGCATGACCAGCCACTCCAAATCATCGTGGTGACGATAGTTCCAGTTGATCCCATCCGGGAAGCTTACAGGTTCCGTACATCGTTCCATATCCCACCTGTGGGTAAATATGAACGTATTCTCGCAGGCTAAATTTGACCGGTGCAGCACTTCCTTGACTTCATCAGGCCAATTGCTGTGACAGGCGGACACAATAAATTCCTTGTCTTCCTCTGACCAGTAGAATCGCGCGCTACGTACCGTGTTCTGAGTATTCACTTTCGACTACTCCTCTCCGATTGCTGCTGTGGACGGCGGATCACCGAACAATTGCTCCTTGATCCTCCTGCCGGTGGGTGTGTCAGCAAGCCCGCCCATGGCGGTCTCCTTCAGGGTGTTCGGCATCGCCTGCCCGACCCGGTACATGGCTGCAATCACCTCATCTGCCGGAATAACACTCTTGACCCCGGCCAGCGCCAAATCCGCTGCCACCAGCGCGTTCGCTGCCCCCATCGCATTGCGCATGACGCAAGGTACCTCGACCAGTCCCGCGACGGGATCGCACACCAGACCCAAGGTGTTCTTCAGCGCGATGGCCACAGCCTCAGCCGACTGTTCTGGCGTGCCCCCCGCAAGCTCAACGACAGCTCCGGCTGCCATTGCAGAAGCTGAACCAACCTCTGCCTGGCATCCGCCTGCTGCACCTGAAATAAAGGACTGGTTCGCGATGACCATACCTATTGCTCCAGAAGTGAATAGAAAGCGAACCATCATCTCGCGGCTGACCCCAAGTTCAGGTGCTAACCCGAATAAACATCCCGGTATAACGCCGCAAGCTCCAGCCGTAGGGGTTGCTACAATCGTGCCCATTGCCGCGTTGACTTCGTTAGTTGCAATAGCGCGGCTAACCGCATTCAGCATTCTACTGCCTGAGATCGTGCTTCCGCCGGCCGCATAAGCATGAAGCCTCTTGCCCTCCCCGCCGGTCAGACCACTGTGCGAACGAATATCTTCGGTGAGTCCCCGTTCCACCGCCTGCTCCATAGTATCCAAATGCGCCTGCATCCTGCTGATCACGAGTTCGCGCGTAAGGTCAGAAGCCGTCATCTCTTCCTGAATCATGACTTCAGAGATCGGGATCTCTGCCTGCTTCGCAAGCTGAACCAGCTGTTCAATCGTCTTGAATTTCATTGCAGCTGCACTCCTTTCGGACGGTCTATAGAGGAGCTATAATGCGGACCCCATGTACATGGGCAAAAGCTTCGATCTTACTTCCCATAGCGTCATCCATAGGCTGATCGGTCTCAATCAGCAGCAGTGCTTCCTGTCCCTTCCCTTTGCGGGACATATGCATACTTCCGATATTAATTTGGTGATCAGCGAGAACCTGCGCAATGGAGGCTATCATACCGAAATGATCTTCATGGAAGACAAGCATTGTCCAGTAATCCCCCGTCAGATTCACATCGAATCCACCGGCTTCCTTGATTTCAATCTTGCCTCCACCAATTGAAATTCCTTTGATCTCCAAGCTTCCCTGCTCATCTGTCAGGATGACTCTTGCTGTATTCGGATGTTCCTCAGGATCGTCTGCCGCTACGATCAGGATATCAATATCCAGATCTTTCGCCATGAGGAGAGCATCCTTGATTCTTGGATCAAAAGTATCAAATTGCAGGATGCCGCCGACCAGGGCCACATCTGTTCCATGGCCTCTGTATGTTTCTGCAAAGGAACCATAAAGTACAAACTCCGCTCTGAGGGGCTGCCTGCCAAACAGCATTCGAGCCATCCTTCCGATTCGCGCTGCTCCGGCGGTATGCGAGCTGGACGGCCCAATCATTGCCGGGCCAATAATGTCGAATACGGATCTGAATTTCATACGTCTAACCATTCCTCTAGATGTGCCTTCACAAAGGCATCATCGTTCAGATGAGGATACTGCCGGTATACCCGATCGATCTCTTCCAGCTGTCCTTCTGATAATTCCTCTTCGGGATTCAGACACCATCTTCCTTCGAGAAGCCCCTGCCTGCGCAGAACTTCATGGATGCCCGGAATACATCCGTGGAATCCGTGGGAGGGATCGAACAAGGCCGCATTGGCATCTGTAATCTGTGCCCCCCTCTGAAGCAGCTCACCTGGAATAGGGGCTCCTTGTTCCCGCAGACGCATAATTTCATCGAACAGCTCTACGGCTGTCCGTGTCCATACCGCCCAGTGTCCGAGAAGACCTCCTGCAATTCCTTTCTCGAAGCTTCTTCCCTCCTCCTCGAACTGGTAGGTTGTGAGCAGGTCGGCCACAATGTTATCATCGTTTCCGGTATACAGCACAATTTCATCTTTTCTGCTGGACATGCAGACTGCCCGAACCACATCCAGGGTCTGATATCTGTTGAAGGGAGCCATCTTGATGGCTTTAACGCCTGGAATCTCCGCAAGCTCTCTCCAGAACGAATAACTGAGCGGCTTCCCGCCCACAGCGGGCTGCAGATAGAATCCAAACACCGGAATAATGTCCGTAATCGCCTCGACCCGCTTCAACAACTGAGCTTCGGTCCAGTCTCCCAGACCGCCTGTGCTTACCAGCCCAAGATCATAATTGTACTTGACTGCGAGCTCTGCCTCCCGAAGTGCCTGATCGGTGGGCCCGCATATCCCTGCTACCTTGATCAGCGGACGGTTAAGCCGGGCGGCTTCCACCTCTTCAGCCGCAAGACGCAGAACCGGTTCAAGCAGGCCTACATCCGGGTCACGAATTTCAAACTGTGTGCTGTGTACGGCAACGGCAATCCCGCCTGCACCGGAGGCCATATAATAACGTGTCAATGCCCGCTGCCTGCGCTCATCCAGCTTGCGGTCCTGACTCAGTGCCAAGGGATGCGCGGGTATGACCGTACCCTTCTCCAGCAGGCTTCGGACCGAAGCACTTAGCTCCCTAGATTCCCCCATTTAGAACGCACCTGTCCTTTCTTGGAAATGTGTGGGTTTGCCCAAGGTCTCCCCGCCCCTCTCCACCCATTCCAGTGTCCAATCGATCATTTCCCGGAGCGATACACGAGGATAGCCGAACAGCTGATGCGATTTGGAGGCATTGCTCAGAAGGGCCGTATCCCGCTCTTCTCCCGTAAATAAAGGCTGCTTGCCGAGGCCATCCCCGAATCTTTCAGCCAGCCAACGAATGGAAACGGTTTCAGGACCTGTTACATTAAGCGTCACTGCTGGGGAGTCAGCAATCCGTAGTGAACGGATCGCCATTTCATTGGCATCTCCCTGCCAGATCACATTCACCTGACCCATCCCCAGATCAATAGGACGTCCTTCGTTCACTGCACTGGCAACTTCAAGCAATATTCCATAACGCAAATCTATGGCATAATTCAAACGGAAATTCACAACCGGGGTGCCGTTCTCCCGTGAGAAATATTCAAATACACGCTCCCGGCCCAGACATGACTGCGCATACTCCCCAATCGGTCCAACCGGATGCTCCTCGGAAGCTCCTCCAAGGGACACAGGTGTCAGTGGATAAATATTACCGGAGGAAAAGGATACAATGCGGGAATTCCGATACTTCTCTGCAACGCGTCCTGGAAGATACGCATTCATAGCCCAGGTGAAATATTCCCTTCCGGTTGTGCCAAACTTGTGCCCAGCCATATAAATGACATTCGGGACATCTGGAAGTGCACGCAGTGCCTGATCACTCAGCAGATCCGCACTGATCGTCTCAATCCCAGACTCTTCAAGTTCCTTCTGCAGAGTACCTGATGAGAACCGGGATACACCGATAATCTTCTTCTTCACACCTGCAGCCTCGGCTCCCCGCCTCGCCAATTTGGCCAGACTCGGGCCCATCTTCCCACCTACGCCAAGAATCAGAATATCCCCATCCAACTGGGCCAGATCAGCGGCCAACGCAGCAGACGGCTCACTTAAGCAATTCTCTAATTCGGATACTGTTCTCACTACCCATCACCTCTTCTGATCATAAAGTCGCCTGCACTGGTCTTTCTACCCCCATAGTAGGGGCCACCCTAATAAAAGACAACGACTTTAAATAGACCGTTAATTTCAAAAAAAAGAACGTCCCCAAAGTGTAAGTTTGGCAGACGTTCTTCTGAAATCTAAGTTAACAGGGTCAGAAAGAGATCATAGCCCCGCTTTCATCAAATATGGCGGAAGGATTCCAGGCCACTTCCCAGACATGGTTCTCCGGGTCCGCGAAATACGCGGTTCGGCCGCCCCAAAATGCTTCGTGAGGCTCGCGGAGAATTCTGGCTCCTGCTTTCCTGACCTGCTCGGTAATGTCATCCACTTCCTCAGGCTCCTCAACATTGATGGCAAGCGTAATCCCCCGAAAGGCAATATTCTCCGGCGCCTGAATATCCATTTGTTCAAGTCCGGCATCTTTTAACAACTCTTCATACGGATAAAGGGACAACAAGACTCCCGCAGTGGTGAACACACTGTACTGATCATTGCTAGTGGGTGTTTCTTCCCAGCCAATTTCCCGGTAAAATGCTCTCAGCTTCGGCATAGAGAATGTTCCCAGAGTTACAAGGGTGACGCGCGCGGGTACCATTTTGACATCCCTCCATAATTTTGACTTAAGCCGGTTGGAACGCGATGTTCCTTCCGCCTTGAATTACTTTTTGAAGAAGTTGTAACTTCTATCTTACCTCTTTAAGCGTGAAAATACTATGAAGCTGGTGTCTAATTTTGACGTTGAATGATTATATTTATTTACCTCTGGTAAATATTTCTCCATGTTATCCCGATTAGAACTGCCCTCTTATAAGGTGCTTATGAACTAAAGCACATCTTGTACATGAATCCTCTCCCCTAGGCTGATCTATAAGACTATCGAATGACTATTTAACAAAATTGGTATAAAACAGGTACTTTTGTATCTAAATTCCAGTCTCATTTCTATTCATCCTCTATCTTTCGACTCTATCTGAGAAAAGCCGCCTTCACTAATCAGGTGTGATTTCACCAAATAACATAGTTAAACAGTAGGATATGTTTTCTGTCAAAAATATGTAAACTCTTAGTATCTTCACTCTATCATTTGTGTCTAGTAAACCTAGTAAATAAGGATCTAAATTGAGAAGGAGGAAACCATTTGAAGTCTATTTCACGTCAGCAATGGTTGGTCGGAGTTCTTAGTGTATCCCTAGTTCTTGCCGCAGCTTCTCCAGGCGTCGCATCCGCCGCTTCTACAGTAGATGCTCAGACTGCATCCAAATTAAAGGTCCAATCCAGATTGAACCCCAATCTGAATATTCCCCGCAGCGGGGAACTAACCCCAAGTGCTGTACCTTTCCTGAAATCATCTACCACAACCAGCACACCGCAGAACTTCGTTCCGGAGAGCGACAGCAGTAATCTGACTACCGTGATTGTCCAGCTGCAGAACGATCCTATTAAAGTGTTCGAGAAGCAGTCGGCTGGTGCAAGTCTTGTAGATCATGCCAGCAAAGTTCGTGTTGAACATTCTACCTTTAAGTCGGCTGCCCAGGCGCTCCGCGGTCTGACATTTAAGAGAGAGTACACCAAAGCGTTCAACGGATACTCTATCGAGCTTCCCGCGAATCAGGTTGACGGCCTGCTCAAGCTGCCAGGGGTGAAAGCTGTATTTCCTAACTTGACCTACCATGCCCTACCGGTAGAATCCAAATCCACGGGTGAAGTAGGGCCGTCCCAAGATAACAGTATTCCTTACATCGGTGCTCCCAAATGGTGGGATGAAGGCTATAAAGGTAAAGGTGTGAAAGTGGCTGTTATTGATACTGGTGTCGACTATAACCACCCAAGTCTTAAAGGAGCTTATAAGGGTGGGTATGATTTCGTCGACAATGACAAAGACCCGTTCGAGACGAAACCAGATGCCACTAAGCCTCCTGTTGACGGGAAGCCATACGATACCGAGCATGGAACACATGTATCCGGAACGATCGTGGGACGCGGGAATCCAAATGATCCAAAGGGCAAGGAAGGATGGGCACGAGGCGTTGCACCTGAAGCTGATCTGTATGTCTACCGGGTTCTTGGTCCATACGGCAGTGGAACAACCGAGAATGTCGTTGCTGGTATTGAAGAAGCCGTTGCCGATGGAAATGACGTAATCAACCTGTCTCTGGGCTCGGACTTTAACAATCAATATACTGCGGACACTGTGGCCGTTGATAATGCGGTGAAGGCTGGAGTCGAAGTGGCTGTGGCTAATGGCAATGATGGCCCGGGAGATGAGACGGTAGGAAGTCCGGGCGGCTCCCAGCTCGCGATCTCTGTTGGAGCTTCTACCCCTCCGGGCGATACCCCGATATTCAAATCGGCGGAGCTCGGTGATCTATATGCTTACTTGACCACTTTCTCACCCGAGCTTAAGGATACTAAGGATGGCTGGGAAGTAGCTGCAGCGGGTCTTGGTAAGCCAGCCGATTTCGCTGGGGTGGATGTCAAAGGTAAAATCGCTCTGATCTCACGCGGCGAAATTTCATTCCACGACAAGGCTGTAAATGCCAAAGCGGCAGGCGCTGCCGGAGTAATCATTTACAACAATGTCCCAGGTGAAATCCAAGCCACCCTCGGCAGTGAAGGCGATTATGTGCCAACATATACCATCACTCAGGAAGATGGAGTTAAGCTAAAGGCGAAGGCTGAATCATCGAATTACAAAATCCATATCGGTGCTGTCCATGAACAGGATCTGCTTGCGGATTTCAGCTCCCGCGGACCGGCTCTTCCGGATTATTCGATCAAGCCAGATATTACAGCACCAGGCGTAGCCATCACTTCCTCCATTCCTTCATGGACCGGAGATTACAATAGCGCCTATGAATCCCTGCAAGGGACAAGCATGGCGGCCCCTCATGTTGCAGGAGCAGCGGCGCTTCTGATTGAGCGTTCCAAGTCCGAGCGCAAGGAGAAACATCTCGATCCTGAACAGATCAAGGCTCTGCTCACAAATAATGCGGTAGAGATTCATGATCGTTCCGGGACCCCTTACCCGGTTCAGCTTCAAGGTGCGGGACGGATTGATCTTGGCAATGCTTTGACGGCGGAAGCGATCGCTTCGGTCAAAGAGAAGCTTCCAATTCAGCTTCAGGGATCAACGAATAGTGAGTATCAGACAGGCAGCCTCTCCTTTGGACAGCAGGCTGGCGGAGCAACTGTAACGAAGGAGATTACTCTGAAGAATATTGCGGATACCAAGCAAACCTATGATGTTCAGGTAAATTGGAGCGCAGAAGGTAGTAAGGTTCCTTCTCTCACCTCCTCCAATCAGCAGATCACTTTGCAGCCTGGACAGAAGCAGACCACCTTTACGGTGAAACTCACCGTTCCTAAGGGAGCACCGGAAGGCAAATTTGAAGGACAGGTCCTCCTGGTCAAGCAAGGGGACGGCCATACTCTTCGCATACCGGCAAGCGTGTATGTTGGGGAAGCATACAAGATCGGCGAGATTAACAATATCGCCTTCTCAAGTGATATTTTCTCACCTAATAAAGATTACCTGGCCGATACGACCGACGTATCATTCAATGTTACCTATCCAATCAAAGATTTCGATTTGGTCGTAAACAGTGACGCTGATGGAGATCAAGGAATTCTGTACAGTGGGCTGAGTCAAGCCCCAGTTCATAACCCTGACACATATACGATTCCAGACTGGGATGCTAAAGTATCCGATCATGGCCAAGAAAAGTCGTTAAAGGATGGACTTTACTGGCTGACTCCGGTCATCCATGATACGAACTCACGTCTTGACCAAGAACGGGCACCATTTGTCGTCGACCGCGAAGCTCCGAAAGCTGAGATTGATCAGCCTGGGCTTGTAATTAAAGAGGGAGATGGAACGAAAGGGACAATTTCTGGACAGGTACTGGGGGATACCCTCCTTAATGTGCTTCCGAATGTGAAGTACTCCGATGTAATTGGAGTTGCTGTATTGACTACTGACCCTAACGGTACTTATACACAGGCAGATGGTGTTGTCGATGACAAAGGACACTTTAGCGTGGATGTCCCTGTCTATCCAGAGAGCGACAGCAGCTATGAAGTCTATGTATATGATGCAGCTTCCAATGGTCTGCTGACTCCTTTTGCCATCGTGAAGAAGAACCAAGAGCAAGCTAAGATCTTTGCTGATCCTCAAACCCAGGAAGCCAAGACGAACGCTGATTTTCAAGTTGGAATTAAATTTGCTACAACAGCGAAAGCCGACTCGGCCTCCTTCAGCCTTCTTTATCCGAAGAACTTGAAGCTTAATGCCGTGAAGCTGGACCCTGCTGTTGTACCAAATGCCCAAGATGCAGTGGTTACGCAGGACATCGTTGATGCGCCTAACGGAAATAAGCAGCTGAACTATTCGGTAACTTTGAAGAGCGGGACCTTTACTGGCTCGGGTCAACTTGCAAGTGTGAGCTTCCAATCGGCTGCTGTGGGCGAATACTCCCTTACACTTGCATCCGCTGGTGTAAAAGCCGGCGCTGTCCAAGTACCGGTAACAGGACTAAATACGGTACAGGTTGTTGTCAAATCCGGGGGAACAGATCCGGGAACTCCTGAACCTGGCGTATTCAACCTGGATTCTGAAGATTATTCTCTGCTCGTGGGAGAACAATTTGAGACGCTAGCTCAGTTCACTGATCAGACTGGCAAAGTCACGAATGTCTCTTCGGAGGCCGTCTACACTTCCAAGAATCCTAAAGTGGTTACGGTTGATAAGAACGGCATCCTTACGGGTGTGAGCAAAGGCGTTACACAAATTACGGCCACTTATAAAGGGCATTCCGTTACAGCCAATGTTCTGGTCGTTGTTCCTTATGTGAAGCCATCCAGCTCGAGCACAGACCCTTCTGTAGATACTGTACAGCCCAAGCCATCCGAAGCTGTACAGCCAAAACAAGCCGAGTCCGTACAGCCTGGAGTAGGGCAGCCTCAGCTGCCTCTTGAACATTAATTAATTTATCCCGTCATGAATGAAAGGGGCTACCCAGCAAAGTCCAATGCGACTTTCTGGGTATCCCCTGTTTATATAAGTTGAACGATTGATTTAACGTGTGGAATGTTCTTAAG
>RCUK01000601.1_pt1 | contig 29803 bp, 24 predicted proteins | sample 2166381 | NCBI WGS metagenome assembly RCUK01 (sample SAMN09932809, study PRJNA488358) | compost metagenome | isolation source: compost soil in an enriched community | place: Germany: Experimental Botanical Garden | reverse complement strand
CGATGGCGACACTGAGCTCCACATTCACTGCATCGGAGAGCAGACATGATGGGGCATCGAAAGCGTCAATTGGGACAAGGCATGACGGAGTACATCGTGGTCGTGGCCCTGGTGGCCGTTGCCGCGATCGCCGTGTATCAGTACTTTGGCCAAGTCGTGCGTTCGCAGACCGCGGCCATGGCGCGCGAGCTCGCCGGCGAGGATGGCGGCACGCAAACACGCGCCGCGCAGCAGGCCGCGCAAAAGGCGGCGGCGCAGACCAAGGCGCGTTCGCTCAAGTCCTTCACCGGCAACGCCGCGGACGCAAATTGACTGCGCCCCGGTTCCTGGCGGCCAACCATCAGCAAGGCCAGGCGCTGGTCCTGGGCATGCTGATGGTGGCAGTCGCCGCGACTTCCCTTGTCGTTCTGTACAACCTGGGCCAGACCGTGGAGGCGCGCGGCCGCCTGACCCACGCGGCGGACGCAGCCGCGTACAGCGGCGCACTTGAGCAGGCGCGCGCACTCAATGCCATCGCGTACATCAACCGCAGTCAGATCGCTCATCAGGTCGCAATGGCGCATCTGGTCACGCTGGGCGCGTCCGCGCAGTACCTTCGTGCCTTGCAGTCGCAGCGCAGCCGCGGCAACCCGCCGGCCGGCCTGATCGCCATGCTGTTCGGCCCGGATATGGGCCTTGCCTATCAGGCCGCTCAGGCGCCGTCTGACGCCGAGGCTCGGCTGGCTCGTGCTTTCGATCAGCATGACCGGATCGTGCATCAAGTCCTGGAGGCCGCGGCGCGCGAGGCGGTCGCGGACCTGACCGCGTCTCGAGAACGCATCATGCGCAAGGTGCTGGCAGCCAATTTCCCGTCCAGCGGGCGAGTGGGCGAGGGCATCGGGGCGGGGTCCTCGCCCGTGACGCTGCGCCTGCTGACGGACGGGTGGCCGGGCTACGTGGAGCGCAGCGTTTCCACGCGCAAGGCAGGCTTGCGGCCCGCCACGGAACAGGCGGTTGCGCGTTACGGATTTCTGGACAGCCGCAGCCATACCCGCCGCAATGCCTGGATGGTCAGTCCGCGCTGTCCGTTGCACCGCCATGAATTGCGGCGGCGAGGCTCCACATGGTTGGGGCCCGATGGGCGCTGGGGGGCGTTGGACACCCAGTCCTATCATGCGCTGCGGTCAAACCGTTGGGTGGGCTGCTATTTTCGCGAATATGCCATGGGCTGGGGAACCGCCCAGGGCGAGAAGAGCAAGGCACCCGGCGATCTGGAATATGTGGACGAACCCCCGGCGGACTTCTCGCAGGAAGATTTCTGGAGATGGGTCGAACATTCCACGTCATGGGACATTTTCAGCGGGGCCACCAATCCCATGGCGAATTCCTATGCGATGGCATCGGCGCAACGCTGGCCGGGCGGCGGTCTGCCCGCCTATCGCGAGGTGGCGCTGACGCGTGCTCGCGATCCCTTGCGCTTCGCGGTGGCTGTCAGCCTGGATGCGGCGGCGCTCAAGACCACGGATGCGGACAGCGCGGTGGCGGCCCCCGTCGGATTGTTCCGCTATGCCGGGTTGGGCAAAACCGGCGCCGTCACCGTCAGCAGCGCCGCTGAAACCTATTTTTCCCGCCCCGAGCGCCGCGCCGATGGCCGCGCTGAAACCGCGACGCTTTTCCGCCCGTACTGGCAAGCCCGTCTGTCGGCGGTGACACCGCAAGAGGCCATGCGGGCAAGGATGACGCCATGATCAGGTTCGCAAGCCGCCAGCAGGGGCAGGCAGTGATCGAGTCGCTGTTGATGCTGCCCCTCATGGCTTTGCTGTTGTGGGCGGTGACAGGAATCGGCAGCCTGCAATTTTCGGCGCAGCAGACGGCGCAGGCCAGCCGCAAGGCCGTGATGTCGGGAGCGCTGGGGCAGTCCCTGGAGGCGCTGCGCGCACCGGCGGGCATGCAATTGTCGAGCGATGCCGCCGCATTGGCCGACGTGGCGCGGCCGCCTGTCTCTGCATTGCAGGACGAATGGTTCGGCACAGGTTTGCGGATGCTGTCCGTGGAAGTTCGAACGCAGCCGCGAACTCGCGATCCGTCGACGTGGTTGCCAATTGCGCGCCGCATCAGCGTGGCCAGCGGGGCGGGTCATGCGCATGGCGATGCCGACGCGCAACGCCGTGTCGGGGGCGCCCGCACAGGCTGGCGACAGGCCGGCCAGGGTTCGCTGTCGGAGGCGAGCCGCTTGGCGCGCTCCATTGAACGGGTGGATGGACCTTGGGGCCGCCCGAAGCTATCGCTGGATTGGTTTTCGACGTGGGCGGATGTGGTGCCTGCGGACCGGCTGGGAAATCATGGGGGGCAAAACAGATGAGTGCGTGCATTTTCTTGCAGAAACCCAAGTGGGATCCCTGCCGCGCGGCAGCGCGTGCATCCCGCGCGGCGCTATGTAGCGTCCTGATCGTCATGGCTTCGGGTGCTAGCGCATCTGCTGGCGCCAATGCCCTGGGGCGTTTGCGTTTTCCCGCCGGCGCCACGCACGAACTATTGGCGGATCGCCTGTGGCTTCATGGCGTGCCGGCGCAGGTGCTGGTGTTTGACGTGCCGCAAAGTCCGCGGGAGCTTGCTCGCGCGCTGTCCCGGCAGCAGCCCGGCCTGGCTGACCTGCATGTGCTGCCGGGGCAACTCATCCTGTCGGGGCATGTCGGCGACGACCGCTGGGTAGCCCGGATGGAGGCGGCGGGCAGGGAGCGCACGATAGGCAGCATTTCGTCGGTCAGCGCAAGGGCGGTCCCCGCGAATCCGCAGCCGGCCTGGCTGCCGGAGGGCGCGCGCGTCAGGTTGGACGTCGCCACCACGGAGCGTGGCGTTCGGGTGTCGGAACGCATCTGGGAGTACGCGCTGCCTCCCGCGAAGATGGCCCCTCTGATCGAGGCGGGCTTGCGGCGAGACGGATGGGCGCCCGACCGGAAAGCGGGTGCCGTGCAGGCGTGGGCGCGTGAACGCGAACGCATGGAGTTGTTGCTGGTTCCGCTGGATGCGGGCAGCGGACTCAGAGTCAACGGGTGGGCGCCATGAAAGCCTGGATCACGCATGGCGCCGCGCGCCTGCGCCGTACTGGCGTCTATGCCCTGGCCTTGCTTGCCGGCCTGGTTTCCGCCTGGGCGGTGCGAGAGCACGTTCAACAACGGGTCCAGGCGCTGGAAGCCGAAGCGCGGACGCCCCTGGTCAGCCGCCTCGTAGCGGCCTATGACCTGCCCGCAGGGACGCTGCTGGAAGAGGTGCATGTGGCCGTGCGCGAAATCCCCCAGCCGTGGGCGCCCAGCGCCAGCCTGGACCCGCTTGAGCTGGGCAGCCTGCTTGGCGCCACGCTCATCGCCGACGTCGCACACGGCGAACCGCTGCTGCGGGGATATCTGAGTTTCAATGCCCCGGCCCCCGCGTTGGCAACCCGTCTGCAGGCCGGACAGCGCGCGCTTACCGTGGCCGGAACCGACCTGGGCGGACTGGCGGACATGCTGCGCGCGGGGGATGCCATCGACATCTATGTGAGCTTCTCGCACCGGCAGCGCGATCTCACCGTCCCCGTGCTCCAGGGGATGCGCGTATTGACCGTGGGCAGCGGCGCCGACGGGCCCGGCAATATCACGCTGGCGGCCACGCCGGACGAAGCGATGCGATTTATCGCGGCACGGCAGGCCGGCGCCCTGACCGCCATGTTGCGGCATCGCGATGATGGGGCGGCGGTCGGCATGTCCACGCAGAGCGATCTGGCGTCGCTGATCGGATTGGAATCCGACCCCAAGCCCGCGCCCGGCGTGGCAATCCTCTATGGCGACCGCCTCGATGCTCAGGCCGGCCTTGGCCCGGAGCGGCCATGATCCGGATTCTTCGCGTACTGGCTGCGTTGTGCCTGTGTCTGGCGGCCGGGCCGGCTTGGCCCGCGACCGAGTCGTTGGAGCTGCAAGTGGGCGAAACACGCGTCTTGCCGCATCCCGGCGTTCGGCGAGTGGCGATCGGCAACAGCCAGGTGTTGAGCGCCGTGGCGGCCGAAGGGCGCGAGGTCGTGCTCTTTGCGCGCGCGGAAGGCGTGTCTTCGGTGCACGTCTGGACCGGCCGCGACCGGATCACCGCCTATGAGCTGCGGGTGGTTCCGGCGGGTACGCCGCGCTTGCGCGGCGAAGTCCAGAGCTTGCTGTCGCGTATTCCGGGGGCGCGCAGCACGAGCGTGGGCGGGCGCATTCTGATTGAAGGCGATGACCTGTCGGACGATGATCGCGCTCGCATCGCCGCCCTGGCCGACCGCTATCCCGATGTGCTGGATTTCACGGGGCAGGTGGGCTGGGATCGCATGGTGCTGCTCGATGTCCAGGTGGTCGAGATCCCCACTTCCAGATTAAGGGAATTCGGGGTGCGCTGGGACGGGGTGACTCAGGGCGGAGTCAATGCCGGCCTGGCGTGGGATGCCGGATCCCGTGGCCGAATGACCCGGCCCGGAGAACAGGTAATCGAGACCGCGGGCCCGGCATCGCCGGCCGCGGGCTACTTTGGCGTAAATGCCTTGCTGTCAGCCCGCATCGCGGCCCTGGCCCAGACGGGCGAGGCCGTCATGCTGGCGCAGCCGCAATTGCTTGCCCGCAGTGGCGCCAGCGCAACCTTCCTGGCGGGAGGGGAAGTGCCCTATCAGTCCACCGACTCTCGCGGCAATCCCACGACGCTGTTCAAGCCCTATGGCGTTTCGCTGAACATCACGCCCCGGATAGACCGAAACGGGGTCATCCGGTCACTGATCGAGGTGGAAGCCAGTTCGGTGGATACCTCGTTGAGCCTGCCGGGAGGACCGGCGTTGCGTACGCGTCGTGCATCCACCGAGTTCAACGTGCGTTCTGGAAACACGCTGGTCATCGGCGGATTCCTCTCGCGGGAGCAGGGCAGCGAAGTCAATGGCCTGCCCTGGCTGCAGGAAATCCCCATTCTGGGCGCGCTGTTTTCGTCGCGCCGCTATCAGCGGCGCGAGACCGAACTGGCCATTTTCGTGACGCCGAAGATCGTGTCACAGGGAGAGCCCGCCATGGCGGACCGCGTGCGGCGCGGCCGCGAAACCCTGGAGGCGGCCTTTCCCGAGCCGCCACGGCTGGGCACGTCGGTGCCCGCCGACCCGGGCGGCTGGGATCCCTATTCAGGCGCGGGTTCCCAATGGCGTGTTCAACCCGATGGCGCCGGCCTGTCTTTGCGGGAGTGACCGGATGCTCAGAATAGAAATGACCTTCGAAGACGCCGCCACGCGCAGCATGGACGTTCCGGCGCCCGTGTTGATCGGGCGGGGGGCGCATTGCGGTTTGCGCATCGTCACCTGGCGGGTTGGCCGCCAGCACGCTCGTCTGTCGTGCGAAGAGGCCGCCATCGTGCTTGAAGATCTGGGTACGCTGGCCGGCACGATGGTGAACGGCCTAAGGGTGGTGCGCCACGCGCCCGTGCTGCCCGATGACGAGATTCTGATCGGGCCCTGCCGGCTGCGGGTGTCGTGGGCGCAGCAGGAAGCCGCGTCGAAAGAAGATGCCAGCGTTGAAAGTCCGTCGGCGGCCAGGGTAGCGGATCGGCCGGACGAAGCCGCCGCCGCCTTGCCGCCGACGGTTCCCCAACCGGCGGCGTCCCAGCATCGCCTGCATGATCGCCGCCGCTTGCACACCGCCTTGCTGAACGCGTTGGACTTGCGCCGACGCGATGTGGCGGGCATGAGCGACGGCATGCTTCGTGCCGAAGCAGAGCGCTTGTTGACGCATATCGTGGCGACGGATGCGGATCTGCCCGCGGACGCGGACAGGGCGGCGCTGTGCCGGGAGGTGCTGGATGAAGCGGTGGGCCTGGGGCCGCTGGAACCGTTGCTGTCGGCCAGCGACATCACCGAAATCATGGTCAACCGCTACGACGAGATCTATGTCGAACGCGGGGGGCGCCTGTGGCGCCATCAAGCGGCGTTCACCAGCGAGCAATCCGTGCGCTGGGTGATAGAACGCATCGTGACGCCGCTGGGCCGGCGCATAGACGAAAGCTCGCCCATGGTGGATGCGCGCCTGCCGGACGGGTCGCGCGTACACGCCATCATCCCGCCGGTCGCGATGAAGGGCGCCAGCCTGACCATCCGCAAGTTCCCGCAGCGGCGTCCGCAGATGCCCGACCTGATCGCCCTGGGCGCCCTGAGCAACGCCATGGCGCAGTTTCTGGCGTTGTGCGTCGGAATGCGCAAGAACCTGGTGGTCTCGGGGGGGACGGGGTCGGGCAAGACGACGCTGCTGAACATTCTGTCCAATGAGATTCCGGACGGAGAGCGTGTCGTGACGATTGAGGACGCCGCGGAGTTGCGGCTGAATCACGACCATCTGGTGGCGCTGGAGGCGCGCCCGGCCAACCAGGAGGGCAGGGGGCGCATCGATATCCGCGAACTGGTGCGCAATGCCTTGCGCATGCGGCCGGACAGAATCGTGGTGGGAGAGTGCCGTGGACCGGAAGCCTTCGACATGCTGACGGCGATGAACACGGGCCACGAAGGTTCACTTACGACGCTGCACGCCAACTCGCCCCGCGATGCCCTGGCGCGGCTCGAGGCGATGATCTTGATGGCGGGCCTGGACTTGCCGTTGCCGGCCGTACGCGAGCATATCGCCGCCAGCGTGGACATTGTCGTGCAGCAGGCCCGGTTGGCGGATGGGCGGCGCATCGTGACATCGATCGTCGAAGTCGCCGGGATGGAAAGCGGCCGCATCCAGTTGCAGGACTTGTTCCGGTACGACCGGATCCAGGGGTTCCTGGGTTGCGGCGGCCTGCCCAGCTTCGCACGGGAGTGGGCGGAAGCGGGGGTGGCCTTCGAGGCCGCCTGGTTCTCCGACGCGGCGGGCGGCGGGCCGGACGCCGGCGGCTTTCCTCAAGGTTTGCCATGATCTGGCTTGCGGCGGCGGCGGCCATGCTTTGCGCGGTATTGCTGGCCTGGCGTGTCCAGAACTGGTTCGCGCCTGCGCTGCGGCGCTATCGGGAAGTCTATACCCAGGATGCCGGCGTGCGGCTGAGCGAAGTGTTCCTGTTCATCGATCCGGCGCAGTTATGGGTGGGCGCGCTGGGTTGCGCGGCGGTGGCGGCAGTGTTGGCATTCTCGGCCACCGGCAGCGGCCTGCTTGCCGCGCTGATTGCGACGATGGCGTCGCGCGCGCCTCGAATGGCGGTGGACGGATTGCGGCGACGGCGCGCGCGCCGCTTTGAAGAGCAGCTGCCCATGGCCCTGCTGATGCTGGCGTCCTCGTTGCGGGCGGGGGTGGCATTGACGACCGGCCTGCGCCATGTGGTTGACCAAAGTGGCGCGCCCCTGGCGCAGGAGTTTGGTCTGATGCTGCGCGAGCAGCGCCTGGGCGTGACCTGGGATGCCGCGCTGGACAACCTGCATGGCAGGATGCCGGCCGACTCGACCTCGCTGGTCGTGGCGGCCATGCGCATCGCCGCGCAGACCGGGGGCAACCTTGCGGAGGCGCTGGAGAGCATTGCGCAGACCTTGAGGGCCAGGCTGCAACTGCAAGCCAAGCTGTTGGCGCTGACGTCCCAGGGACGGCTGCAGGCCTGGATCGTTGGCGCCTTGCCTTTGCTCCTGTTGGCGGTGCTGGACCGGCTGGAGCCGGAGATCATGGGGTTGCTGTGGCACACCCCGATGGGATGGGGCGTGCTGACGATCGTGGCGGTGCTGGAAACCGCAGGGGTATTGCTGATCCGGCGCATCATCCGGATCGATATCTGAAGGGAGGTCACGATGTGGTTGTATCTGGGCATGCTCACAACGGCGGCAGGGGCCGCGTGGCTTGCATGGATCGTGTTGAGGCCGCTGCTTTGGGAGGACCAGGAGGCGTCCTCCGCCCTGCCATGGTGGTGGCGGGCGGCCTGGCCATGGATATCGGCCGTGGCGCCCTTGGCGGGGCCGCTGTGCTCTTGGCGCTGGCGCATCCGGCTGACCCGGGCGATCGAACAGGCGGCCTTGCCAGCGGGCGTAGGCTATGCGCACCTGGCGGCGTTATCCGCGAGTGCCGCGATGGCCGCGGGCGGGCTGACAGGGGCCGTGGCGATCACGGCCGCATCATCGAACTTTCTGGCGTGGGCGCCGTGGTCGGTTTCGGCGGCGCTTGCGGCCGGGATTGCCCCCATCCTGTGGCTGCACCGGCTGGGTGCCAGGCGGCGCCGGGACATCGAGCGGGATCTGCCGTTCGTGTTCGACATGATGACGCTGTGCGTGGAGGCGGGCCTGAGCGTGCAGGGGGCCCTGCAACTGGCTGCCCAGAGCGGACCGCGCGGTGTATTGCGGGATGCGCTGACGGATGCCCTGGCCGAGATGCGGGCGGGCGTTTCAAGAATCGCCGCAATCAAGGCGCTGGCCGAGCGCAGCAATAGCCCGCTTGCACGCAATTGGGCGGCTGCCCTGGCGCAGGCGGAGGCCCTGGGCGCCAGCCTTGGGCCGGTGCTGCGCGCGCAGGCCGCGCAATGCCGCAGCGACCGCCATGTGCGCGCCGAACAATTGGCGATGCAGGCGCCCGTGAAGATGCTGCTGCCCTTGATCGGCTGCATCTTTCCCTGCACGTTCATCGTGCTGGCCTTTCCGATCGCGGTTCAACTGCTGCAAAGCGTGCAATGAAGCGGCCCGGGCCTTTGCCGGCTGACCGTCTACGCTTGCTGAGGATCGGGACTTGGCAGAGCCGGATGCGCGGCTTGCTGGGTCGCGGCCCTCCCGGACCCAGATCGGGCATCCTGCTGAGTCGGTGCGCGGCGGTGCACACCTTTGGCATGCGCTACGCCATCGATGTGGCGTTCGTTGCGCGGGACGGGCGGGTTGTGGGGCTGCGCAGGGCGCTAGCGCCCTGCCGCGTGGCGCTATGCCTGGGCGCCGTTGCCGTCGTCGAGTTGCGCGCCGGCGTTATTGATGCCGAACACGGAGGTGTAGGCCGGATAGAAGCTGCAATACAGTACGCCGCCCGCCGCGATGTTGAACGGGATTTGCAGCGTACCGGCGAGCTGGGGAGAAAGACCGATGGCGACCAATAGGCCGGCGCAGAGGTCGATGAACAGAAACACCAGGATCCAGGTGGCGCCATACACAAGAAAAGGCAGCTTGTTGCGCCAGCAGGCGATGCCGGAGAAGAACAGGGCCTGCATCAGGCGCAGTCCGTGCCAGGCCACCAGGACCGGCGCATGCCAGAACAGCGCCGCGATCACCATGTAAACGACCGCGAACAGGGTCAGCGGCACGGCCATGGCCGAGAGGATGGGCTCCATGCTTTTCTCGACGGACGCAATGCGCATGCCCTCCATCATCGCGTCGGTGAACGGCAGGAAGATGACCAGGCCGGTCACCATGCAGAGCGCCGCATAGAGCAGGCCCATCAGGAACAGCTTTCTGAAAACGCCAGGCTGCTTGAGCGGCTTGCCCCACATGGAAGGCAGCATGACACGGTCGGCCTCTACATGCTTGCAGGCCGACAGCGTCATCAGGGTGATGATGGGCATCAGGGCCACGACCAGGATCGGGCCTACCGGCGGGGTGGCCGTGGCGAAGATGACCAGCAGGCTGATGGCCATGGCCCAGGTGAACATGGCCAGGGGTTGCTTGCGGAACAGACGGAATCCGTCTCGGACCCAAAGCCAGCCGGACGTCGCGGGAAGAAATGCTGCTTGCATGGCTCTCTGAAGGAGTGATCTCTCGAAAGGGACGCGCTATTCCCATTATGGGGGGCGTAACGGTTACGGCAATATTGGCAGGGTCGAGCGGTGGCGCGCTTGCAACACTCTTTCGAAGTGGCGAGGGTCGTGCGGCTTGAGGGTCTGGGCCGGCCGGGGCAGGAAAAAGTCGTACAGGCGGGAAACCCAGAACCGCAGGGCGGCCGCGCGCAGCATCAGGGGCCAGACTTCGCGTTCGGCGTCGGTGAAGGGCCGAACGCCCGCGTAGGCGCTCAGCCAGGACTGGACCAATTCAGGGATGAATTCGCCGGAGTCGCGGTCGATGCACCAATCATTGACGCTGACCGCCACGTCGAACAGCCAGGTATCGCAGCCCGCGAAATAGAAGTCGATGATGCCGCCCATGAGCGGATTCTCGAAGGTGCCCGCGAACAGGACGTTGTCACGGAACAGGTCGCAGTGGGCCGGACCCGACTGCAGCGCCTGCCACGCGGGCGTGGCGGTGGCGGCTTGTTGGGCGGCCAACTCCGAAGCAAGAAGGCCGGCTTGGGCCGTATCCAGGAAAGGCATGACCTTCGGGGCCGTTTCCAGCCACCAGGACAGCCCGCGCAGGTTGGGCTGGCGGATAGGGAAGTCCTGGGCGGCCAGGTGTGCGCGGGCCAGCGTGGCGCCGGCCAGGGCGCAGTGAGCCGCGCCAGGCGCGGGCTCATAGCCGCCGGGCAGGCGCGACACGATCGCGCAGGGCTTGCCGTGCAGGGTGGTCAGGCGGGTGCCGTCACGCAGGTTCTGGGGCTGAGGCACCGGTATGCCACGTTCCGCCAAGTGGTACATCAGCTCGATGTAGAACGGCAATTGGGCGTGGGTCAGCACTTCGAACAGCGTCAGGACGTATTCACCCCGCGTCGTGTGCAGGAAATAGTTGGTATTCTCGATACCCGCCGTAATCCCTCGGAGCGAGACGAACTCGCCCAAGTCGAAATGCGCCAGAAGGGCGCGCGCGTCGTCGTCGGTTACGGGAGTGAATACGGCCATTGATGTGCGGGTGTAAGGGGGTTAACGGACGCTCGGACATGCCTGAACGGCGGCGGCGGCGCAATTTTAGACCACATGGCGGGCTGGTCCTGGCGGCTGTTCGGAAGGCGGACGAATCAGGACGCCGGGCATAATGCCGCCAAGCACCGTAAAATACCGCATCCCCTTGTTTTGTAGAGTGATTCTTGGACTCCCCCGATTGGCGGCTATGCGTCGCCCCGATGATCGACGTTACCGACCGCCACTGCCGCTTTTTTCACCGGCTGCTGGCCCCTCGCGCACGCCTGTACACGGAAATGATCACCACCGGCGCGCTGGTGCACGGCAATGTCGCGCGTCACCTGGACTTTGACGAGGCCGAGCACCCCGTCGCGCTGCAGCTTGGGGGCAGCGAGCCCGAAGCCCTGGCGCATGCCGCCAGGCTGGGCCGGCAATGGGGTTACGACGAGATCAACTTGAACTGCGGCTGCCCCTCAGAGCGGGTGCAAAAGGGCGCGTTTGGCGCCTGTCTGATGGCGGAGCCGGCGCTGGTGGCGGATTGCATGAAAGCCATGCAGGACGCCGTCGACATTCCGGTCACCGTGAAGCACCGCCTGGGCCTGGATTACGAAGAATCTTACGATTTTGTCCGCGATTTCGTCGGCAAGATCTACGACACGGGCTGCCGGGTATTCATTGCGCATGCCCGCAATGCGGTGCTTAAAGGCCTGTCCCCCAAGGACAACCGCGAAATTCCTCCGCTGCGCTACGACGTGGTCACGCAGCTCAAGCGCGATTTTCCGGATTGCATCTTCGTGCTCAATGGCGGGTTGGCGGATGCGGGACAGTCCGTGCGCGCCTCGGAGGATTTTGACGGCGTGATGCTGGGCCGTGCCGCCTGGCACACCCCGCGCGTGCTGTCCGAGGTTTCCTTGCAGTTGTGGCCGTCCGTGCGTCTGCCCAGCGACGCGCAGGTCGTGGATGCCATGACCGAATACGCCGCGCGGCAGGTCGCCAGGGGCGTGCCGCTGCGCGTGATGACGCGTCCGATGCTGGGATTGGTGAACGGCCAGTCCGGCGCGCGCCGCTGGAGGCGGATGCTGTCGGATCCGGCCTTGCTGGCGGCCAACAATCCCGAGCTTATCTATGACGCCTGGCGCAGCCAGCGGCAATCGTCGGATACACGCGGCGCCGCGTTCGAGGCGGCGCCGGTAGGGGTGTGAGTCCGCGGCGGGCGCCGCGGGCGCTTCAGCTTCAGGATTTGGCGGGTTCGGGGCTTTCCGTGGGCCAGTCCCGGATGTAGGCCTTCAACATGTTGTTTTCGAACTGTTGGGCCGCGACGATGGCCTGAGCCATGTCGTAGAAGGAAATGACGCCCATCAGCGTCGGGCCGTCCATGACAGGGATGTAGCGCGCGTGCTTTTCAAGCATGAGGCGCTGCACTTCGTCGGCGCTGGTGTTGGGGGACACGCTGACCGGGGCATCGTCCATGATGGAACGGATGGTCGTTTCGCCGGCGCCGCCATGGGCATGCATGTGCCGGATGATTTCTCGGAACGTGAGCATGCCGGTCAAGGTGCCGAACTCCATGATCACCAGCGAGCCTATGTCCTGTTCGCTCATGGTTTGCACTGCCTGGGACACAGGCATGTCCGGCGACGCCGTATAGAGCGTGTCGCCCTTGACGCGCAAAATCTCGCTGACCTTCAACATCGGTTCCTCCTGGGCGGACTACGCCCGAATGCTTTGCTATTTCTTGTTCGCTTCCAATTGCAGTACGGGAGCGATTCCATTTTGGGTATTTTGCGCTTCTCCGCAGAGTTCTTCCAGCGTCGGCGCATTTTGCTGAGAAATCACGGAGGATGCGACTCGCAGAATTTCCGGGTCATTGCGGACCCGAGGCTGGCTGCGGTCCAGCAGAAAACGGTCCACCACGGGCGCCATCGACGTTTCCCTGGCGTCGCAGGTGAGCATCCAGTTGTCTTCGGGGCTGCGGGTGGCCAGTCCCATGGCGCTCAGGGATTCCAGCACTTCATTCAGTTCGTCCTGATGGAGCCGCAATTGCGAGGCCAGCGCGTTGGCGGACAGACCCGACGGCCTGGTGGCCTGGGCCTTGCGCAGGGCGCGCAACGCGTCCAGCGCGTCGACGAACGAGGCGCCGGGGTAGCGATTGATCTCCCAGCGCCCCAGCCTGATCAGCGGCGCGCTGGATGCGAGGGTGGCGCCCAGCAGCACCGCCAGCCAGGATAGATAGATCCAGAGCAGGAAGATGGGAAGGGTTGCGAAGGCGCCGTAGATGACCGTGTACGTGGGAAACCGCGTCAGGTAATACGCGAACCCCGACTTCATGATTTCCAGCACGACGGCGGTGACGCCGCCACCGACCAGGGCGTCGCGCCACAGCACGTCGCGGTTCGGCACGACGACAAACAGCGCCGCGAAACCCAGCCCGGTCAGTACCAGCGGGATGAACGACACGGCAACACTGACGGCCTCGGGCACATCCTGGACCAATCCCAGCGACTCGCGGGCGACAAACGAGGTCGCCCAAAGGCTGGCGCCGGCCAGAACCGGCCCCAGCGTGATGAGAGCCCAGTAAACCAGTGCCCGCTGGGGCAGGGGCCGCTGGCGCGAGACGCGCCAGATGTCGTTGAACGCCTGGTCGATCGTCATGATCAGCAGCAGCGAGGTGACCAGCAGAAAAGCGCCGCCAATGGCCGTCAGGCGGGAGGCCTGGCGCGCGAACTGGTTCAGATATTCCATGATGTTGTCCGAGACGGACGGCGGCATCAGGCTGTGGGTCAGGAAGTCTTCGAGGGCGACCCTGAACTCCTGGAATACGGGAAAGGCCGTAAATAGCGACAGCACCACCGCCAGCATTGGAACGATCGCCAGGACCGTCGTGAAAGTCAGGCTGGATGCGACCTGAAGCAGCTTTTCTTCGTTGGCGCGTTGAGCAACAAAACGAAAGACGCGTCCGGCCCTTGCGACCCATGAAGAGCGCAAGGTCGATGGCTCGGTGGCCGCCGGCGTGGTGGCGGCGGGCTCGGCGGGGCGATTCATCAGGCGATAATAGCAGCATGAACCCTGAACTCAACCCCCGCTTGCGCCTGCTGGCGTCGGTATCACTGTTTGCGCTGATCGTGCTTTGCGTCGCCTGGGAAACGGTGGTGGCGCCGTTGCGGCCGGGAGGTTCGTGGATGCTGCTGAAGGCCTTGCCGCTGGCGGTTCCGCTGCGCGGCATCGTACGCGGCAATATCTACACGTACCAATGGGCGGCCATGCTGTCGCTTTTGTACCTGATGGAAGGGGTGGTGCGCGCCATGTCGGATCCGGCGCCCCTGTCCGTGTTGATGGCGTGGGGCGAAATCCTCCTGTCGGCAACCTTCTTCCTCAGCGCCATTTTCTATGTGCGGCCCGCCAAGCGCGCCGCCAGGAGTCAACGCGCATGAACGCCCTGTCCCTGACCGAACTGCAAGCCGTCAATTCGTTTGCGGCCCTGCCCGCGGCCTTTTATACCCGCCTGGAGCCCCAGGGGCTGAACAACCCGCGTCTGCTGCATGCGAATGCGGACGCGGCCGCCCTGATCGGGCTGGCGCCCGATGCCCTATCTACGCCCGAATTTCTGAGCGTATTTTCCGGTGCCCAGCCGCTGCCGGGTGGCGACACCCTGGCCGCCGTCTACAGCGGTCACCAGTTTGGCATCTGGGCGGGCCAGCTTGGCGACGGGCGCGCCCACCTTCTGGGCGAAGTCCAAGGTCCTCAGGGGGGATGGGAACTGCAGCTCAAGGGCTCGGGCATGACGCCTTATTCCCGCATGGGCGACGGCCGCGCCGTACTGCGCTCGTCGGTGCGCGAATACCTGGCCAGCGAGGCCATGCATGGGCTGGGCGTGCCGACGACGCGTGCGCTGGCGCTGGTGGTGTCGGATGACCCGGTCATGCGCGAGACCGTCGAGACGGCCGCCATCGTGACGCGCATGTCACCCAGTTTTGTGCGTTTTGGCTCGTTCGAGCACTGGTCGTCGCGGCGCCAGCCCGACATGCTCAAGACACTGGCCGATTATGTGATCGACCGATACTACCCGGAATGCCGCGAAACGGCTGTTGGCGAATCCGGGAATGAAACCGCGCCATATATAAATCTCCTGCGGGCGGTTACCCGGCGCACGGCGCTATTGATGGCGGATTGGCAGGCAGTGGGGTTTTGCCATGGCGTGATGAATACGGACAATATGTCCATCCTGGGGCTGACGCTGGATTATGGCCCTTATGGATTCATGGATGGTTTCCGGCTGGGGCACGTCTGCAACCATTCGGATTCCGAAGGGCGCTATTCGTGGAATCGGCAGCCCTCGGTGGCGCTTTGGAATCTTTACCGGCTTGGCGGCAGCCTGCACATGCTGGTGCAGGACGTAGAGGCCCTGCGCGCCGTGCTGGACGAATTCGAGGCGGTTTTCACGCGGGCCTTCCATGACAAAATGGGCGCGAAGCTGGGTTTGGCGGCCTGGCAGCCCGCGGACGAAGCGCTGCTGGACGATCTGCTCAAGCTGATGGACGCCAATGGGGCCGATTTCACGCTGACCTGGCGGCGGCTCGCGAACGCGCTGCAAGGACAGCGCCGGACGTTCGAGGATCTTTTCATCGACCGGACGGCCGCGGCGGACTGGTTGGACAGGCTACTGGCCCGTCAGGCTCAGGATGGCCGGCCGGCGTCGGAAGTGATCGCAGGCATGAATGCGGTCAATCCGGTTTACGTGCTGCGCAACCATTTGGCGGAAGAGGCGATCCGCGCGGCCAAAACGGGCGACGCCGGCGAAATAGATACGCTGATGAAACTGCTGCGGAATCCCTACGTCGAGCAGGACGGATACGAACGCTATGCGGCGCTGCCGCCGGATTGGGCGGGCGGAATCGAAGTGAGCTGTTCATCCTGATGGCGGTTCACCGGCATCTGCGGATGGATAATCGACGGTGGCGGACGGATTACGAAAAAAAGCGCGCAAAAATGTGAAATATCGCGGTTTTTTTCGCTGCAATCATTCGTTTCCATTGTAAAAGTCGTAAGATTGCCGGCTGCGGGGCCTTTTATTGCAATGGGCCTCCAGGGGTATTTGTCGACAATTTCAATATAAAGCACTCTGAATATGCCTGGCGCAGATGGTTTGCTATGTATCGGCCTGCTTGAGGATGATGCCGACTTCCGGGAGGAGTTGGCGTTAGGCCTGGGCGGCTACGGTTTTCGCGTGGCGTTTGCCTGTGACAATGCAGTGGCGTTTTACCGCCGACTGCAGGAGCAGCCCTGCGACATCGTCATATTGGATGCTCATCTTCCCGGCGAGGATGGTTTTTCCGTCGCAACCCGCCTGCGTGCCTTGAGCCCGGTGGGCATTGTGATGCTGACGGGCCGCAGCGCCCTGGAAGATCGGGTGCGCGGGCTGGAGGGCGGCGCCGATGTCTATATGACCAAGCCCGTGGATCTACTTGAACTCAGCTCGGTCATTCGCAGCCTGGCCCGCCGGATGCGTCTGGCGAAAGCGCCTCGGCCGGCTGACGCCGAAACGCGCGCGTCCGCGGACACCAACTGGTCCTTGCAGGACGGGGGGTGGATCCTGGTTGCGCCCGATGGCGCTTCGCTGCACCTCAGCGCCCAGGAGCGGACGTTCCTGGTTGCCTTGATGGATGCCGCTGGCAATGCGGTCAGCCGCCAGGCCCTGGCGGAACTGTTTCTGCCCGACAGCCCGGGCGGTTTCGAACTGCGCCGCATCGATGTGCTGGTGAGCCGTCTGCGCGCCAAGGCGCAGAGCGCGGGTCTGAAACTGCCGGTTCTGTCAGTGCGCGGACAGGGATACGTGTTCGCGGCCTGAGGCCGGCTGCCCCCGTCGCCGGGGTAGGGGTCACACCGCCGGGGCGGTGGCGGGCAACGTGACGACAAAACGCGTGCCGACGCCCACCTTGCTTTGCATGGTCAGCGAGCCACCCTGGTTTTGGCAGATTCGCCGGGCCAGGTACAGACCTATCCCCATGCCCTGGGTTTCCCGATGCGCGGAACGCCGGAAGCGCGGCTCGAAGATTCGGGCCTGCTCTTCTTCGCCGATGCCGGCCCCGCGATCAATGACCGCCAGCCAGGTCATCGGCATGTCGCCAACGCGGGTGTGTCCCGTTTCAATCCGGACCGGCTCATTGGCGGGTGAATACTTGATTGCGTTGTGGATCAGATTACGCACCACCACGCTGGTCAGGGGACGATCGCAGTACACGGGCAAGGTTCCGTCCGCTTGCAGCATCAGCGCATGGGCGGTGTCCGGTTGCATGGCGGTGACGACATCGCGCGCCAGTTCCGCCATGTCTGCCTGTTCGCCGCGCGGGTTCCATGCCTGTTCGTCCAGCCTGTCCTGGTTCAGCAATTGGTCCATCAGCTCGGTCATGCGGGTGACCGAGCGATGGATGCGCGCCAGGCGGTTATCGACGGTTTCGCCGCTGTCGGAAAGAATCATGTCCAACGACTGGGCTGCCGCGCTGATGGTGGCCAGCGGCGCGCGCAGTTCGTGCGAAATCAGCGCGTTCATCTGGCGCTGCGTATCCAGGGCGCCCGCAAGCTCCGCGAGCCGCAGTTCTCCCTGGGCGAGATGCTCGGCGTCGGTAGGGTCGATGGCATTGGGGGGCGAAGCGGCCTGCGCCCGAGCGGGCGTGCTCAGCGCCAGCCAGGCCAGGGCGCCCGATACCAGCATCAGCCGCAGCAGTTCGGCAGCCATACCAGCGGTGTCGGCGCCGTCCGCGTGCCAGGCGTCGTGCCACAGCATCCAGGCCGAAAAACCGTAGGCGAATGCCAGCGCCAGGGACGAGGCGCGGCCCTGTGACTGCCGTGCCGCCCGCGCCAGAAACCACGCCGCCAATGGCAGGCTGATGACGGCACAGACGGCGGCGATTGCCGTGGGCAGGATGCCGTTTTCGGTTTCGTAGACGAAGATCAGCGCCAATGCCGCAATGCCGGCCAGCGCGATGCTGGTCCAGCGGCATGCTGCCGCGAGCATGGCGGCTATGCGCGAACCCTGCAACAGCGGGATCGTCAGCGCCAGCAGGGCCGCGTATGACCCTGCCTGCAGCGCGCCCGGGGGCATCAGCGTGGGCAGCGAGCGGAACAAACCTTCAATGAGCATGAAGGCGAGGCCTGCCGCGTACATGGTGTTCCGGGTATGAGCCCAGGCGATGCCGCATGCCAGGCCGCAAGCGATCGCGACGCCCGCGGTCAGGCCGGACTGGATGTTCTCGTAGTCGCCATTCAGGCCGTATGCCATGACGTAGCCGGGCCAGAACAGGACGCAGAACAGCAGCCCCATTCGCGACCAGGAGTATTGCGAAGTGGCGTCCGTGGAGCAGGCGCGGCGGTGGCGGAAATGCCAGCGGGTGCGAAGAAACAATCCTTCCGTCAACTAGGAACCCATTGGTGATCAAGCGCGAGATCGTGCGCGTGGGCGAAGTTTACGACAGCCCCGCGTATCGCGCGGACGCCTATTTCTTCCAGAACGAATTGCGTGGCCGTGTCGGGTACGTCCGCGGCGTAGACCGCCATGTCGAGGGTCATGGCGGTGGCGACCACGGTGGCCGCAAGATGCTGGCTGCCGGGGCTGTGCAGCAGTCCGGCGATGAAGCTGCCGCATAGCGTCAGGTACGACACGGGAAATTCGTGCAGGTGTTCCATGGCGCCGAATTGCTGTGACAGCCGCGACAGGCCGACACGGGCGCCCGCGCTGGTGACGATGTCGCAGAGCTGGCGCACGTCGGCCCCGTGTTCCACCAGGCCCACGGCATCGACCTCGATGATCAGGCGCAACGTCAGCGCCGGGCGGTCGGCCAGCATGCGCTCGAGTCTGAGCAGAAAGGACCCCTGTGCCAGCGACGCCAGCGAGACGGGCACTGTCAGCGCGCCGTCATGGGTGAACAGCCAGTCCAGCCCCAGCCTGATCGCCTGGATGTCGCAATCGGCCGACAGGCCGAGGCGTACCGCGGGCGGCATGAAGATGGAGGCCGGCACGGGATCGGTGCCGGAAAGGTCGTGCAGAGTCAGTCTGGCTTCGTGATGCAGCAGCGCGCCGGACAGGTCATGCAGCGGCTGGGCCGAAAGCGAGAACCGGTGCTGCTCCAGGGCCGTGATCAGGGCGTCGTGCCAGCTGTATTCGCCGATGCGGGTGCTGTCGGCCGCCTGGCTGGCCGGCGTGATCTGATCGTCATCGGCGCTTTCGGCGCACATCAGCGCGTGATCCAGCCGCGCCAGCGTATCGCTCATGTTGTCGCCCGGCGCGAAGGCCGCCATGGCCAGCGCCCAGCGGCACCATCCGTATTTATCCATTGGCACACGCAGCGAACGCAGTTCGCGCCGCACGCGTTCGGCAAGCAGGCTGGCCTGCGGCGCGGAGGTGCGCGGCAGCAGTAGCGCGAAGTCCGATCCGCTGATGCGGGCGACCTGCGAGGCCGGTCCGCCGAATTCCGCCACCAGCTTGCGCAGCCGGTCCGACGACGAACGCAGCCACTGGTCCGTGAAGGCGCGCGACAGATGCCGGTTGATCTGGGCCAGGTCGCGCTGGCGGAACATCAACAGATGCCCCCCCGCGTCGTGGGTCTTGTCGGCCAGCGCCTGCCGGAACTGGTCGACGAAATACTTCCGGTTGGACAGGCGGGTGATGGGATCCCGATAGATCTCGCTTTGCAGGGATTCGATCCTGGCGTTCTGTTCCTGTACCGTGGCCGCCACTCTGCGCTGCGCGTCCACCAGTGCCTGATCCACCCCGACGAGTTCGCACGATCCCGTCAATGGTGTTTCGTTGCCCGGGGCAAGGGCGCGTACGCGCTCGCAGATGTCGCGCGAGGTTCGCGCTTCTATCCAGCGGACGAGGTTGACGGCGAAGAGCGCCCAGAAGACGCCAGCGGCCAGCACCAAGCCAAGCACTCTCATGCCGCCTTGCCATAGGGTATCGCGCGCCAGCCGGGCGTCCGATTGCACCGTTATGGTGCCTTTTGTCCCACCGTCCGCGGCAGTGAACGGCCGGGACACCACGGGCGCTTCCATATTGAGCCATGCGCCGCGCCAGTCCCGCTCGCGGCTCGAGCCGTCCGGATGCAGACGCCGTTCCGCGCTGACTGCATTCCCTTCGTTCGTGATACGCACCAGGGAGTACAGGCCTTGTCCGAACAGTTCGTCTGCCAGTTTCGCCTGTTCGGCGCCAGTCGCCTCGCCATGCGACAGCGCCCACGCCAGCGCGTTGACGCCCGCTTCACTTTGCTGCGCCAGTTGGGCATTCAGATAGCGGTGCGCCGCCAGCATGCCCAAGGCCTGGGCGCCAAGCAGGATGAACCCGATCAGCAGGGCGGAACATAAAAGTAGCCGGCGTAGGGTAGGCATGTACTTGAGGGTCCCTTCCTGAACTGCGCGGTTGCCTGCGTCGTGGGGCGCTCGGTTGGCCTTCAAAGGGAGGCAGCACGCAGCGAGGGCCCTGGCAGGGGAAAAAAACCTGGATAAGAAACGTGACACACGTTACCAATTGCTCGGTGACGGCGCTTACACTGTAATTCGGCATGTCACAGAACGCACAGAATATTACGAAATCTGGTTCGATTTCAGACAACCTGTGCAATTATTTCGCTCGTGATAATTGCCTCACTGAGAACTATTGAGACACAGCGTATTAATTTTTGGGGTTCGGCTGTCGTAGAAAGGGCAAGGCATGGCGAAAAGGACCGGCCAGCGACCGCTAACCAGGACCCGTCATGTGCCGCCAAGAGCAGACACAGATCCGAAGGAATTCAGTAAAAAGGGGTGCGTTGCCTCTGAAATGTGGCGTCTTTTTGCGAAAACAATGCATAATTTAAAGAATGTTACAGCCCTTGGGCCCGTGTGCGGGCCGCAACGTCAGGGGCGTATAGATAGGGGGCTCCGTGCGTGAGAGTTACCTGCTCGCACTGTGCCTGACCCTCGGGGGCGCACTTGCAGCGATAAGTCTGTTGTTCGTTCGCCGGGAACGCGCGTTGCGCCGCCGCCTGACGCGCGACGAATTGACTGGCCTCCTTAGCCAACAGGAGCTGCATCGTCGCGCGCGCGCGTGGCTTGGCAAACCTCAAGGGGCCGCCCGCCAGGGTGCCTTCTTCCTGATCAGTTTTGAACACTACGCCCAGATCAGCGCCATGCTTCGCGCCGGCGAAGACCAGGCGCTGCTGGTGCTGGTGGCGGACCGGCTCAGCCTCATTACCCGTACCTTGGGCGGCATGGCTGCGCGCACCGGCACCGACGCGTTCACCGTCTGTGTGCCGGAGGTGGACGAACAGGGCGCGGCGCAGGTGTCGGCCAAACTGCTGGAAGATCTGAGCGCACCCTACGATCTCGGGGGGCGTCCTCTCATTGCCGTTTTTCGGATCGGAGCCGCGCTGTATCCCGAGCACGGCCGCAGCGTCGAGGAATTGCAGCGCTGCGTGCAGGTGGCCCTGGTTCCGCTCAAAGAGCGCGGCGGCCCGGGCTGGAACCTGTTCGATTTCCGGCTGCTCGCTCGCCAGCGGGACCAGCAGGGGCTGGAAAACGACCTGAGACTGGCGCTGACCACCCCGGCCATGGAACAGTTTGAACTGTATTACCAGCCGGTCTGCGACAGCGGCACCGGCGTCGTGCAGGGCTGCGAGGCGCTGCTGCGCTGGCACCACCCCGAACTGGGCAGCGTCTCTCCCGCCGTGACCATAGAACTGGCTGAGCGCAGCGGCCTGATCGTGCCGCTGGGCGCGTGGATCCTGGAGCGCGCATGTTCGCAAGCGGCGCTTTGGCCGTCCGCCTGGCGCGTGCATGTGAACCTGTCGGTCAAGCAGATGAACGAGGACGGCCTGGTCCAGCTCGTTACCGACGTATTGGCCTCGACCCGTCTGGCGCCGCGCAAGCTGGTGCTGGAAATCACCGAATCCATCTTCATCCTGCACTACGAACGGCACGTGAAAATCCTGAACACCTTGCGTGACAAGGGGATCGGCGTGGCGCTGGACGACTTCGGTTGCGGCTACTCCAGCCTGAATCACCTGCGGCACCTGCCTATCGATTGGGTCAAGATCGATCGCAGTTTCATCTCGGCGCTGGAATCCGATGCGGGCAGCCGCGAGGTCGTTTCCGCGCTGTTCGGCCTGTGCCAGGCGATGCATTTGCCCGTGGTGGCCGAAGGCGTCGAGACCGAAGGCCAGCGTGAAATCCTGAAGTCCCTGGGCTGCCGGGTGATGCAGGGCTTCCTGCTGGGCCGGCCCGCGCCGGCGTCCGAAATCCAGGCTTTGGCCTCGGCGGTGTCATAATCGGGGTTGCTTGCAAACCCGACCCTGTTGACTCCCTATGCCCGGCAATACCCTAGGTACCCTCTTTACCGTCACGAATTTCGGCGAATCCCACGGGCCGGCCATCGGTTGTGTCGTCGACGGCTGTCCTCCGGGATTGGCCCTGGACGCCTCCGACATCCAGCTTGAATTGGACCGGCGCCGTCCGGGCACCTCGCGCCACGTCACGCAGCGCCAGGAAGCCGACCAGGTAGAGATCCTGTCGGGCGTATACGAAGGGGTCACCACCGGCACGCCGATCGGCCTCCTGATTCGCAATACCGATGCGCGCAGCAAGGACTACTCCAACATTGCCGACACCTTCCGGCCCGGGCATGCCGACTACGCCTACTGGCGCAAGTTTGGCGTGCGCGACCCGCGCGGCGGAGGACGTTCGTCGGCGCGGTTGACGGCGCCCACCGTGGCGGCGGGCGCGATTGCCAAGAAGTGGCTGTCCGAGCAGTACGGCGTGAAGGTGCGCGGCTACATGAGCCAGCTTGGCCCCGTTGCGATTCCTTTCGTGTCCTGGGACGAAGTGCCCAACAATCCGTTCTACGCGCCCAACGCCGAGGTCGTCCCAGAACTCGAAGCCTACATGGACCAGTTGCGCCGCGACGGGGATTCCGTCGGCGCGCGCATCGAAGTCGTGGCCGAAAACTTGCCCGCGGGCTGGGGCGAACCTATCTACGACCGCCTCGATGCCGACATCGCGCACGTGATGATGGGCCTGAATGCGGTAAAGGGCGTGTCCATCGGCGCGGGTTTTGACTGCATCGCGCAACGCGGCTCGGAGCACGGCGACGAGATCACCCCCGATGGCTTCCTGACCAACCATGCGGGCGGGGTATTGGGGGGCATTTCCACCGGCCAGCCGATCACCGTGTCGCTGGCGATCAAGCCCACATCCAGCATCCGGGTCGAGCGTCGCTCGGTCAACCGCGCCAATGAGCCCGTGCTGGTGCAGACCTTGGGTCGCCATGATCCGTGCGTTGGCATCCGGGCCACCCCCATTGCCGAAGCCATGCTGGCGCTCGTGCTCATCGACCACGCCCTGCGGCATCGCGGGCAATGCGGCGAGCCGGTCTGATACGCTGTCGCTGTTGAAATGGCTTGGAGGCCGACATGAACCAGAAGCGTCACTTTCTGCGCTATGCCGGAGCCGTGCTGTCGCTGGCCGCATTGGCAGGTTGCACGGGCATGAATACCACGCAGTCCGGCGCCGTGGGCGTCGACCGAACCCAGTACATGTCCAGCATGGTGCCTTCGCAGGCGCTCGAGCAAGAGGCAACCCAGCAGTACGCCGACATCCTGAAAGAGGCAAAGTCCAAAGGCCTGCTGGATCGCGACGCCCAGCAGCTGGCGCGCGTGCAGGCCATCTCCCAGCGCCTGATCGGTCAGGCGGGCGTGTTCCGTCCCGACGCGGCCAACTGGAAATGGGAAGTGCATGTGCTGTCCAGCGACGAGATCAATGCCTGGTGCATGCCCGGCGGCAAGATTGCCGTCTATACGGGGCTGATCGCGAAGATCAAGCCTTCCGACGATGAGCTGGCCGCGGTGCTGGGCCACGAGATCGCGCACGCGCTGCGCGAGCACGCGCGTGAACGGGTGTCCCAGCAGATGGCGACCAATCTCGGCCTGTCGGTGCTGTCCATCGCCATGGGCTCGTCCGCGGCCACGGACCTGGGCGAGCAGCTGACCAGCGTGATGTTCACGCTGCCCAACAGCCGCACGCACGAGACGGAGGCCGACAGGATGGGGGTGGAATTGGCGGCACGGGCGGGCTATGACCCGCGCGCCGCCGTGACGCTCTGGCAGAAAATGGGTGCGGCCGAGCAGGGCAATGCGCCGCCCGAGATCCTTTCGACCCACCCTTCGGCCTCCTCGCGGATCGGTGATCTGCAAGCGGCGGCGCAGAAGGTGATGCCGTTGTACGAGCAGTCGAAAGGCAACGCCGCCCGTTGAGCGGACGCGGCCTCGGGGCGAGGCCGCGTCCTTACGCGGCGCTCGCGGTCTTGACGCCCTGACCCCGCATGATGCCGATGCCAAGGCCGGCAAGAATACGCTGCGTTTCGGCGTCCGGCACATCTTCCGCGTAAACCGCGATATTCAGGGCCCGCGCCGTTTCCAGCACGGAAGCCGTCAACTGCTGGCTGCCCGGGCTTTGCGACATTCCGCCCACGAAACCGCCGCCCAGCTTCACGTAGGACAAAGGCAGCGTGTGCAGTTGCGCAATGGCGCCGAACTGCTGCGCCAGCCTTCGCACGCCGATGTGCGCCCCGAACTCCGAGACGACACGCGCCAGGGCGGCGATCTGCTCGTGGCATTCCACCAGGCCGTGCGCATCGATCTCAAGGAACAGGCGGCGCGCCAAGGGCCGGCGCTCGGTCAGCAGCAGAGCCAGTTGGCGCAGGAATTTCTGTCCCCGCAACGAAGGCAGGGCAACGCGGACCGCCAGTTCGCCTTCGTGGGCGGCCAGCCAGTCCAGGCCCAGGCGGACCGATTCCAGATCGCAGTCGGCCACCAAATCCAGACGCACGGCGGGCGGGATGAAGAGCGTGGCCGGGATCGGCACCTGATCGGGGGCGGTGCGCAGCATCAGCATCGCCTCGTTCCGGACGGTATGTCCGTCCAGGGCCACCAGGTGTTCGGTTTCCAGTTCGAAACGATGGTCTTCCAACGCGGACTGGATGGCATCCTTCCAGGCGCGCTCGCCCGATTCCGACGGCGATTGCATGTCGGTCGCGCCCGCGATCACGACTTGATCGTTGCCGGCGCTTTCGGCGCGCATCAGGCCGAAATCCAGCCGGGCGAGCACCGGGCCGGCCTGGTTGCCGTGCCCATAGTCGGTCATGGCCTGAGCCCAGCGGCACAAATGGCCTTCGCCGACCGGAATACGCGAGGCGTGCAGATCCGCGCGCAGTTGTTCGGCGACCATCATGGCCTGGGGCGCCGCGCAACCGGGCAGCAGCAATGCGAAATCCGATCCATTCAGGCGGGCCAGCATGGGCGCCGCCACATGCATGCTTTTCAACGTGCTCAGGATGCGTTCGCATGCCGAGCGCAGCCATTGATCGATGAACTCGCGGGGCATATAGCGGTTCAGATCGGCCAGGTCGCGTTGACGGAACACCAGCACATGGCCGCCGTCGATCCCGTGCGGCGTCCGGGCGGGCTTTGCTTCCAGCGCGCGCCGGAACTCGTTGACGAAGTACTTGCGGTTTGGCAAGCCGGTCACGGGGTCCTGGTTCAGTTCGAGCTCCAGCGATTCGATCTTGGCGTTTTGCTCTTCGACGCTGGCGTGCACGCGCTCGCGCGTCTGATTCAAGGCCTGGACGACGCCGGACAGCTCGGGAACGCGCGCCTCGACCTGCTCGGCCGGCGAATCCTGGCCGATGCTGCGGACGTGGTCACTGATTTCGCGCAGCAGGCGGTTCTTGATCCAGCCGACCAGCACAAAGGCGAACACCGCCCACAGGATGCCCGCGCCCACCACCAGGGCAATCATCTTCAGGCTGCTGCGCCACAGGGCTTCCCAGGCGTAGGCGTCGTTGGCGATCAGCGTGACCTCGCCGATCTGCCGCCATCCGTCGCTGACCGCATGCGTGGCCGGCTGCGTATCCAGCGGCGCCAGGGCCTGGAACCAGGCCGGCACGGCGGCCGCGGTGGTCGTGGCTTGGCGTTCGATCAGGACCTTGCCGTCCGGGTCGGTCAGGCGCACCAGCGAAAAATGCCCGCCGTCGTACAGCGCCGACACCAACAGTTCCTGGACGACCGGGTCGTTGTTCGCGGGCTGCGACAGGGACAGCGCCAGGGACACGGCGGCGTCGGTGCTTTGCACCTGGAGCTGGCCCGACAGGTATTCGCGCGCGGAGTTGACGCTGAGCGCCAGAGTGCCCAGCAAGATGACGCTGATGGCAAGGGTCACGCTGAGCAGTAGCTGACGAAGTATGGACATAGTCTTGTTTCCGGACATCAGGGGCGGATGCCTTCCCGTTCCATGCGTTGAAGAAGATCACGCCAGCGGCTGAGACGGTCCACGGGCGCGGCTGCCTTGCCGTCCACGTAGACGCCGTCGGCGTTGAAACTGAATACCGGCGTCAGGTCGCGCCGCTGCGTCGCCGGCAGAATGGTTGAGATCAGGCTGTCCAGCACCAGCGGGACGGCGTTCGGGGTTTCGTAATAGCCCAGCACCATGTGGGCCACCTGGCTGCTGCTGGCGGGGCCGCCGATGCGGGCGCGGACATAGATGAAACGCAGCTTGTTGGCCGGGACGCCCTGCGCCAGCAGGGTGAAATACTTGCCGATGACGTAGTCTTCGCAATCGCCCGCGCCTTTGCCCAGCGATTCCAGGGGCGTGGCCCAATAGTCGGCCTGCTTCCAGATGTTCACGTCTTCGCCGGAAAGCAGGGCGTGGTTCCAGAAATCGTTGGCCAGCGTCAGCCTGTCTTTGTCCAGCGCAGGCGCAGGGGTGCGCAATAGCTGCAGCCAGTTTGAGACCGATTTGGAGCCTTTCGCACCATAGCGATTGACCGACAGGCTTTGCAGCCGATCGGAATTCACTTCAAGGGCAGAGCTGCCGCCCCAGCCGCAGGCCAGGCATAGCAGAGCCACTCGGCATAGAGTGAGCGTGCTGTTGTAGCGGCGAGGCGATGACATGAAACGGATTTTCACATTTTTCGGGGATCTTGGAGGTGCCCTTGGAAAAAATGTGCGGCGTTAAACGGGGAGAGCGCCGTCGGCTCTCCCCGCGCTGCAGGTTAGTTGTTGTGGTCGACGTGCAGCTTCCCCTTCGTCAGCAGGTCATTGATGATGGCATGGTCGGTTGCAAGCCTGCCGCCGTCCGTCAGGTCGACGTTCTCCAGCACGATCTTCTGGTCCGCACCCTGGCCGATCTTGCCCGTGGTGCTGATTTCGATGATCGTGTTGGCGCTGTTCGCCGGATCCTTCGAGAAGTGGAGATACTGGCTCAACGTGCCATCCGTCTCCTGCTGCAGCAGGTCCTTCAGATCCAGTACGTCTCCGCCGGCGGAAACCGCGGCGTTCGAGAAATCCTTGATGACGTCCACCGCCGGCTGCGCCGTGGTGCCCTGGTCGCCCAGTTCCCACTTGAAGGTATCGCTGCCGCCATTGCCGTACAGGATGTCGTCGCCCTTGCCGCCGATCAGCACATCGTTGCCAGCGCCGCCATGCAGCGTGTCCTTGCCGGCGCCGCCATACAGGATGTCGTTGCCGTCATCGCCGTAGAGTATGTCGTCGCCGCCTTGGCCGTACAGGATGTCGTTGCCCGCACCGCCATGCAATTCGTCGTTGCCGCCGCGCGTGTCGCCCGCCACGTCAAAGAGACCGTGGTTGTCGGATATGTACTTATGCAGATCGGCGTCCGTGGGCTGCGTGCCGTTCTTCATGAGTAAGAACAGCTTGAGCGCATCCAGGCCGGAGCCTTCTGGCAAGTCCGCGGGTTTGGCGGGGTTGCCGCCAGTTCCCCACGGCAAATGATCCGAATTGATCGTGTCGCCAAACAGGATGTCCGACCCTTCGCCGCCGAAAAGCTTGTCGTTGCCGACCGGGGCAAGTTCATCGGTCGTGCTGCCGCCGACCAGCGCGGTTTCCAGATCCGAAGGGTCTCGCACGACTTGGGACTCGCCAATGCGGCCGGACGTGTATGACCGGATGTCGTCTATGTCGACGCGGAAACGATCTCCGTTGTTGCTATTGTCGTTCACCGCGAATTCGAAGCGGTATTCGCCGGGGCCATGGATACCCGTCATGGTATCGGCCTGGGTACCGCGTTCGACAACCTTCCACTCCGAGCCGACCTTCATCAGCAAGCGCCACTCGAAAGTGTCGGCCGCGGCCTTGTTGCCCATCGTCGCGCTGAACCCGAACGAGGCGCCGGATGCCGCAGTGATGATCATCTTCTGCGATTCCGGCATGGTGACGGTGAAAGCCTGGCCGTTCGGATTCGAATCGGTGATGCGCAGCTTGTAGTCGCTGGACCACCAGTTGCCTGCGTCATACCTGGTCAGTTCGCCAGTGCCGGTCTTCACCCAGTTGGTGGGGTTGTTCAGTCCTTGAGTATTCTCGAAATTCGCATAGACGGAACCGCCAGTCGTGTAATTGCCGCCCGTGTTGTCGTACTTGTCCAAGGTGGACACGGATACACCATCGCCGATGCCGATACCGTGCACCTGGCTCACGCCGGCCAAGTTGGTGAACGCCTGGTCGCGGGACCACGAGGAATCAGTGGGTTCGCCATCTGTCAGGAAGAACGTCAGGTTCTCGTAGGGCTTGCCATAAGCGTCCACCTTGGGCTGGTCGTCAAACCAATCGGTCGCCTCGTTGAACGCCGCACCATAGGGCGTGTTGCCGCTTGCGCTCAGGCCCAGGATCTTATTGACGATCTGATCGATGTTGCTATCGTCCAGACCGGAAATGGAAGTTTGCAGCGTGCTGGAGGTGCCCTTGAACGTGATCAACGAGATATTGATCGTGCCCTCGTGGTCCACCAGATCTTCCAGCAGTGAGCGCAATGCCTTCTTTGCAGTCGCCAGTCGCGTCTCCTTGCTGGAACCGCTGCCCCACGAGTCGTTCATCGAGTCGGACAGGTCGAGCACCAGGGCGATGTTGTAGCTGGTGCCCGGGGTCACGTTCTTCAGCATGCCGCCTTGGTCGCCCAGCAGCACGTCGTTGCCCGAACCGCCCTTGACGGTGTCGTTGCCGTTGCCGGCGCCCACGAACTGATCCACGTGGATTTCGAAAGTCTGCGGGCTGGAGCTGTCCTGGCCGCCGTTGGCGGTACCGCCGGAGTCCTTGACGTGGAACTGGAAGGATGAGCCTGCGTTTTCGCCGACGTTGGATGCGTCGGGCTTAAAGACCAGTTTGCCGCCTTCGATGTCGGCTGCCCTGATCTCCTGCCCTTGAAGGACCGGACGGCCGTCGATATACAGCGTGCCGCCGGACGGCAGGGAGTCGATCGTCACCGAGACCAGTGAGTGGCCTTCCACCGGATCGGAGAATGCAAAATCGTCCGTCCCGAAGGTGTAGGTCTTGCCTTCCGCCACGTTGGCCGAGCCATCTTCGGAACTGGGTGCGTCGTTGACGGGCAGAACATCGATGTTCAGACTGGATGAGGTGGTGGTCTCGCCGTCTGTCACGCTGTAGGTGATCTGCGGAACTTCCCCATTCCAGTTCGCCGCGGGGTTGAAGGTGTAGCTGCCATTGGCGTTGATAACGATCGTGCCGACATCCGTGATGGTCGTGGAGGTACCAGCGGTGTACGTTCTTCCGTTGATCGTGTACTCCGTGACGGTCAGCGTGTCGTGATCGGCATCCGTGGCGCCAGTCAGTACGTTGCCGGACGCGGTTTGATCTTCCAGAATTTCGTTGGTATGGGGCACCAGAACCGGAGCCGCATTCGTGCCGGTGATGGTGACAGTCAGGGTGGCCGTGCTGGTGCCGCCTTGGCCGTCGGAGACGGTGTAGGTGATCGAGCTGGTGGCGGTCTCGCCGGCGGGCAGGCTGTTGAAGGCCGAGCCCGGGTTGAAGCTGTAGGAGCCGTCGGCGTTCAGCGTGAAGGTGCCGCCGCCCAGGCCGGCAACGGCCGTGCCCACGTTGCTCGTCTGGCCATTGACCTGCGAGACAAACAGCGTGTCGCCGTCCGGATCGGTGTCATTGGCCAGCACGCCGTTTTCGGCGTCCACGTTCAGGGCGTTGTCTTCGTCGGTGTCGCCGCTGTCGGCGACGGCGGTCGGCGCCGGGTTCTTGACGTCCCACGAGAAGTCTTGCGA
>RCUK01000600.1_pt1 | contig 29916 bp, 21 predicted proteins | sample 2166381 | NCBI WGS metagenome assembly RCUK01 (sample SAMN09932809, study PRJNA488358) | compost metagenome | isolation source: compost soil in an enriched community | place: Germany: Experimental Botanical Garden | reverse complement strand
CATCAAAAGTATTAGGAGAGCTTAACAGAGCTTCTTCAATATTAAGAGATGTATTTAACGATACCTTCAGCGGTATTCAAATAGATGATGAAGAGTTGTACCACCAAACGAAGGAATATTTGCAAGAAATTGCACCTTCAAAACAATCGATTGTTAAGTTTTATCAATCAAATGACACTCCGATTTTTGAGAAATACAATATAGAGAGACAAATCAAAACTTCTTTTGGCCGAACTGTTTCCATGAGTAAAGGTGCTTATCTTATCATAGAGCACACTGAAGCTCTTCACGTTATAGACGTAAATAGCGGAAACCGTTCTAACAAAGCAACCAACCAGGAAGACACAGCCATGGAAGTAAATATGATTGCCGCTGCAGAAATTGCCAGACAACTTCGTCTGCGAGATATGGGCGGAATTATAGTTGTTGATTTTATCGATATGTCTAATCCTGAAAACAGGAAAGTTTTGTTCGACTTCTTGCGAGAAGAAATGAGCGACGATAAAGCAAAGCATAAAATATTACCGCCAAGTAAATTTGGACTTGTCCAGATTACAAGACAGCGCGTAAGACCAGAAGTTAATATTAAAACCAGAGAAGAAGATCCAAATAAAGTCAATGGCGAAATTGAAGCGCCAATATTAATAATTGACAAGATCACCTCTGACTTAGAAAGACTTTTAAAAACCCACAATAAGGTTGTGCTAAACACACACCCGTTTGTGGCTGCATACCTCAGCAAAGGTTTTCCATCATTACGTTCAAAATGGTTTTTTGAACATAAGAAATGGGTGAAAATCATACCTCGTGACGCTTACACGTACTTAGAATATCATTTCTACGATAAAAAAGGAAATGTTATTTCAGAATAAAAATCAAAACCGCCTTTCGTGAGACTGGCGGTTTTTTTGTGACTTTTTTTTTATTTAGAAGCAATTTCCAGCTATCCGCTTTTATCTTTTCCTGGCTAAAGAAGCCAGAAAAAGTATACCGCTCCTATCTGGGCTAGACACTGTTTTCATAAGACTTTTTTTCGCTTAAAGTTTCTATTTTTCAATTGAAAGAATACAAATGAACTAACTATAGAAATAAAAGAGATAAAATAAATTACTCCCAGCACATACTTCGTTCCCCCATCTCCTAATAAAATGAAATTTTTGAAGTCAAAAAAACTTATTCCCGAAATTAGAGAACTAATCATATACGCTAGAAAAGCAAAAAAACTATATTGACAAAAACTTGAAGAACCTTTATATTTACCATAAACAGAAGACATTAATTTTATTGGCAAAATAACAGTATAAAGAAAAAACCATAAAAGTGTAATTTTTTCCGATTTTAATAGAAGTGAAAATCCAAAATCTGTATAACAATTAAAATTTGTTGACAGAAAAAGAATTACTGCGTATATATATACTATTTTCATATTCTGAATATTTAAAAATCATTCCCTTACAATTTCAATTTTTCTTCTAATTTCATTTCCGGAAGCATCTACAACAGTGATATAATGTATTCCTGTTGAGGGTGTAATTGGCAGTTCATGAAAAGTTTTCGTAGTGGCTTTATAAACATCATCTACATACCAAAATAATTCTTTGTCTCTTTCAGAATAAGCTACTTTTAAAATTACAGGCTGTACGTTGCTATTAAAATCCTTTGTCAAGTAAATTTTGCTGTTTGCCTTTGGGTAAATAAAATCCATTGTCGTTGTTTGTGTTCCTTCACAACCTTCTTTAAACGGAGGAAGTGGAAGATATTCAATATGCTGGCTTTTGTAATACCACCCCATAACAGGAGGCAATACAAACCAGTTTTTAGCAATAATATTATCAATACTTTCACAACTGCTGTTTACCTGAAATTGTTCTGTTTTGTCTAAATGAATCGTTCTGTGATACGGACAGACTTTTGTCGATTTTCCTTTTTTAGTAATCCATTGCTTAATTTTTGGGCAATTCTCTTTTGCCAAATAACCGCTTAAACGGCAAACCTCAACTTCTGCCAAATCGCTATATGGCGTATCAAACCATCTTTGTCTTGGCAATAAATTAAAAACGTCAAATAAAATTGGCGCTGCGCTGGTTACCCCTGTCAAAGTTGGTCTTCCCTCACCTGTTGCATTTCCAACCCAAACTCCAACCACATATCTTGAATTGGTTCCAATAGCCCACGCATCCCTATTTCCAAAACTTGTTCCAGTTTTCCATGCAATTTTCAGTGAACTGTCATAAAATTTCCAGGCTTCGTCTCCGTCAGGCCTATTAACCTCTTCCATTGCATTATAAGTCAACCAAATTGATCCTGCGCCCAAAATATTCTTCTGATTTGTTTCTAATCCAAAATCGGGCTTAAAATCGTTTTTATAGTTTAGTTCGGTAAATTCGTTAGTTCGGTATTGTCCTTTGTTTTTTGTGTAATAATTGACCGTAGACGAAAGATTTGCATACGTTCGGCATAAATCCCACAAATTACTTTCTGCACCTCCTAAAATCAACGATAATCCGTAATGATCGGGTGTTTTATTAATATTCTTTAATTTGAATTTCTGCAGTTCTTCGTAAAATTTATTTACAGTAAATTCCTGAAGCATTAAAACGGCAGGAATATTTAACGAACGCGACAATGCACGATGCGCAGGCACAGCTCCGTCAAACGTCAAATTAAAATTCTGAGGCGTATATCCTGAAATCTGCGTTGGGATATCGGCTACTAAAGTATTAGGCAATAATTCGCCATCATCAAGCATTGCACCATACAAAAGCGGTTTTAAGATACTCCCTGTACTTCTGGGTGCATCAATAATATCAACATCTTTTTGATGATCTGCATCTGCTGGAGAATTTCCAACATAACTCATAACATTTCTATTCTGAACATCAATTACCAAAATCGCCAGATTATGTACTTCATTCTGCTTGTACTGGTTGTAATAATATCTCGCAATTTGATTTACACGATTTTGCAAAGCATAATCAATAGTAGTCTTTACTCTTGTTCCTTCTTCATTTTTGGCCACTCTCTGCAATAAATGAGGTGCTATTTGAGGAAGATCGTACGGTTTTTGAGGAAGAGGTTCTTCAATAGAAAGTTCGTACGTCTGTTTGTCAATTATTCCTTCTTGATGCAGTTTTAATAAAAGGCGATTTCGCTTGTTTAATAATTTTATCTGATTTTTTCCTGGATAAATCAAACTTGGCGCATTCGGTAAAACAGCCAAAACAGCATTTTCTGCCCAGGACAATTGATTGGATTGCACGCCAAAATAACGCCATGAAGCCATTTCCAATCCCACAACATTTCCTCCAAAAGGTGCATGCGCCGCGTACATTTCGAGAATTTCGTTTTTAGAATATCTTAGTTCCAATCTTGTAGCGAGAATTATTTCTATTATTTTTTCGAAATAGGTTCTGTTTTTTCCTTTTCGTGATAGTCGGACTACCTGTTGTGTTAAGGTACTTCCACCTCTAACTACTTTTCCAGCTTTTCTATTTTGCTTAAAAGCATTTATCATCGCACCTGGATTAAATCCCGGATGTTTATAAAAATACTCATCTTCAAAATAAACAATGCATTTCTTGAATTTATCTGGAACGCTGTCTTGCGCAGGAAAACGCCATTGTCCGTCACGAGCGATTTTAGCACCAAGAAGTTCACCTTCTTTGCTTTCAATTACAGTAGAATAAGGTTCTTTGAATAAAGTTCTAGGTATCGAAAAATAGTAAATCAGCAAAAACAGAAATGCAATTGCTGATTTTATTTTGTTTCTTTTAATCCAGTTTATAATGCGTTGAAAGAACGCTTTTAATTTATTTTTCAATCCTAAGTATTTTACCGCAATGGCGCTAAGTTATCGCAAAGTTCGTAAAGTTTTTTGCTCGCAGATTCAGCAAATTTGGCAGATTTTATTTTATCTGCTTGATCTGCAAAATCTGCGAGAAACCTTTATCATTAAGTTTTTTTTGCCACAGATTAAAGGATTAAAAAAGATTTTGAAATCTGTCCTAATCTGTGTAATCTGTGGCTAAAAAAAATTATTTCACCACTTCAACCCAGAATCCTTTTGTTCTGGCTAAGAAAGTATTATCATACATCGCTTCGCATTGTAATCCAGGTAAATAATAATTCCCTAGATAAGATGCATTTAACAGAATTCGGAAAACTTTAGTTTCTCTGGCTTTCATTCCGAAATAGAAATTAGTTCTATCATCGCGAATGTCAATATAATCGGCAATGTTGTTTACAGCATCCCCATAATCTGTGAAACGAGTATTTACAATTTCGAATCCAGAAGGCAGAATCTGCGATAATGCAACGTTTTGAACACTTTCTCCTCTTTGGTTTTTAATCGTAACCTCAGCAACAAATTCAGTTCCCTGGTTAATTCTTGAAACATTGATTACACTTCCCTTTCTGTTTTTGAAAACAATAGAAGCTGTAACATCGCTTTGAACCGCATTTTCTTGTCCGATTGGCAGAATTCCTGTGTTTAATACACGAACATAAACCGTATTGCCTTTATTGTTTTTCAACGTAATACTGTTTGCACCCGAAGCAACAGACAAACTGCGATCAGCAACCGATTTACTTGTGTTTATCGTCTCGCCTTTTCCGTTTTTACTAAACTGAATATTGATTCCTTTTGGACCATTGCTTACTGCAAATTTCGACATTGCATATAAACAATAAGCTGTGGTTTGCGTGCTCATCCATTGATTTGCTGACATTTCTTTGGCTAATTTTGTCGCAGTAACAAATGCTTTTTGTTTCTGGTCTAAAAGCAGCATTGTTTCAAGAGCCATTGCTCTGTTTCTTTCGCTTGAACCGTAATAGTAATAACTATATCCATCTGAATTACCATCAATACTAGTTCTCAAGAACAAACTTTGCCCTGCCGATTTTTGTCCAGCCAAAACATAAACTGCTGCCAAACGAAGCATACTTTCGTTTGAAATACCTTTTGTTTCTCGCAATCTGTTCATCGACGATAAATCAGCATTCCCAGCTAAAGCCAAAGTATACAAACGATACGCCTGAGCTAAATCATTTCCGTATTTCGGCTCAAAACGCCATTGTTTTGCTTCTTTTTGCTGATAACCCAACCATTTCGATTTGAAATTAATTGGCAATACATAGCCTTTTTTCTCTGCTTCGATCAAGAAATGTCCAGCGTACGAAGTTCCCCAATCGTCTGCAATTGCATTTCCTTGCCAGTACGGCATCCCACCATTTGACAATTGAAAATTCCCCAATCTGGCAATTCCGGCTGCAATATTTTTCTGAATCAGATCTTTGCGTTTTGCATCGATATCTGCTACATCTCCCAAATACAATTGAGGAAAAACCGAAGAAGTGGTCTGCTCTACACAACCATGGGGATATTGAATTAAGAATTGTAACCTTCCGTTCAAATTCATTGACGGCATTGACGAAACTTCTAACCTTGCTTTGTTGCTTCCTGCAATTCCGAAAGTTTTCCATGAGATTGTTTTGGTACTATTTGGCGTTAAAACAACATCTGTAAAAGTGCTCGTAACTGGATTTGGATTCGTCATGTCTATTTCAACATCATAAGTTGATTTCTCGCTTCCAGATGTCGCAATTACCTGAACTTTCGCAATTCCAGTCGCAGAACCGACAACTAAATTAAAATATGCCATTTTCTCATCTGGCTGTGCAAAACTTAGTTTTTGAACTGCACTTCCTGCTACTTTCAATCCGTTGCTGGTTTTTACCTGAATCGAAACATTTTTGATTTTATTTTCCGTTGCAAAAACTGTCACAGGTAATGTTACTTTTTCTGATGGTGAAATTTTTCTAGGTAATGAAGCCAGAACCATTAACGGACTCTTAACCTGTGTTGCTTTTTCGACGCTTCCGTAAGCGCTTGTGTTCGAATCTCCAGCTATAACCATTGTTCGAACTGAACCAATATATTTTGGCAGTTTTAATTCGTGCGATTTTGTTTCTCCTTTTCCTAATTTAAACGGTCCGTAATACAATACAACAGGTTTAAAACGATTGGCTTTTTTAGCTTTTCCGCCGCCTAAATCCTGATCTCCACCAATACTGAAAATCTGATTTATTTTTCCGCCATAAGCGCCAATTACATCATCGTAAACGTCCCAAGTTTTTACGCCCAAAGCTTCACGCACATAGAAACTATCCCATGCATTTGGCGTTTTAAAACGAGTTAAATCCAAAAGTCCTTCATCGACAACTGCAATTGTATACGTCATTTCTTTACCTGATTTCTCGCCTACTTTTACTGTAAATGGCTGTTCTGGCCTTAAGACATCTGGCATATTAAGAGTTGGTGCCAAGATTGTATTTTTATCTACCACTTCGATTGGCACAATTCCATACATACGAATTGGCGAATCGTTTTTAGTTGAGGCATGAGGCTGTAATAATGTAATATTGAAATATACGTTTGGCGCCATTGCTCCCGTAATCGGAACTTCAACTTTGGTTTCTCCGTTTTTAGTTTCAGCCCAAATAGTTTGCACAACTCTCGATCCGTTTTCAATAGAAATTAAAGCACGTCCGCCTTCACTTGAAGGGAAAGAAATTTGTGCTTTTTCTCCAACAGCATAATTCTTTTTATCTGTAGAGAAAACTAACATATTGGCTGTTGAAGCATCTCTATTACGTGTTTTTCCAGACCAGATTGGCCAATCGATATTTACGGTTAAAGATGTTGCATGACCATCTTGTTGATCGGCAACACGAATTAAATAACGTCCCCATTCTTCATCTGTCAACGCAAATTGAAAACTTCCTTTTCCGCTCGAATCGGTATTGATGACAAAAGTTTTGTATGAAGTTGTTGCATTCGAAGAATTATAATTTGATAAATTATCGCTTGATGAATCCCACCACCATCTCCAGTCTACTTTGTAAACTCTCACTTCGAGATTACGAACTGATTTTGGTCTTCCGTTTTCATCAACTGTCACAACCTCGAATCGATTATTTGTTCTCGTTTCAAGCATGCTGTACTTGTTCAGTTCCGGCGTTTTAAGTCCAACATAAGTTTTGTACGGAGAATAAGTTGTTGACATCACATCTGTACTAAAATCTCCTCCTTCTTCATACACTTTTGTAATGAATGAAGCGCGAAGCATTCCCGGTGCCTGACCTTGCAATCTTGGCTGGATGTTTACCGATGCTTTTCCGCTTTCATTCAATTTTCCAGAGAAAATATTGATTTCTTCTGTACTGAATTGGCGTGCCAAATCATCAAAAGTATATTTTTCATAGCCTTTAAAAGTCGTGCTTTGCTGAGAAAACTTAGCCTGCATTTCTACATTCAAATTCTTCGCAATTGCGCCGTGAAGCCATGTTACTTCAAGATTGTCTGTGTTTGGATACGAAGCCGAAAGTGTTTTTCTGCTAAATGTATTCTTGATTTTTAAACGATTTGGTTTGATGGTTTCAATCTTAATGCTTTTATAGAATTTAGCTCCACCAACACTTACCATTGCTTCCCAATTTCCTGTTGGCGCATCTTGGTTTGTTGGCACTATAAAGGCATAATGATTTAAATCGTTCGTTTTTTGAACGGTTTGATAAACCGTTTTACCATTCGGATCGTTTAATCTGAATTTTATTGGATGCGATTTAGGAAGTTTATTCGCCGCATCATTCAAAATAAATGACAGATACAGATTATCTCCAGGACGCCAAACGCCTCTTTCTCCGTAAATAAATCCTTTTAAACCTTTTTGTAAAGTCTCTCCGGCAACATCAAAATTACTCACCGATAACGAAAGTCCATCATCTAATTTCACGTAAGTCGATTGATCGCCTAAAGTTACAATCGCAAAATAAGCGAATTTATCCAATTGGAAAGACGCAATACCTTCACTACTTGTTGCTTCTGTAGCAATTTTTTGCTGTTGGAAATTATACAAATCGACTCTTGCATTTGAAACTGGTTCAGTAGTAACAATATTGTTTACGGCAAATAAATACGATTTGTTCTCTCCTCTTTTAGCAATAACTCCTAAATCTGACGCCAAAATATTAGTAGCAATTCTAGCATTGTAAAAATAAGAACCTGTACAAGGATCTTGACTTTCTCTCCAGTCGTAATCATCATAATAGTAATAATCGTCGTAAGAGTTTCCGCTGTAGTTTACGTCATTTTCATCAACTTCTTCTTCCTCAGCTTCATCTTGGTTATTATCTGATGTTTCGCATTTATAAAGCGAGTATTTCTTTTTATAAACAAACTCAACTCTGTAAATCGCTCCTGGTTCTGGTTTAATGATTTTAGACAAATCTAATGCATATGTATTCCATTTTGCTAGATTTACAAGCGTGCTTTCCTTTAAATTCAAAGTGGTTTTAGCAATTGGCTGCGCTACTTTTTTGAGATTTTGTCCGCCGTTTAATTCATTGTATTGAAGAAACTGCAGAATGTTATTTTTATATATTTTATAAACCTTTACATCTACAGCGCTCAGATTTACGGCTTCGAAATTCAGTTTTAAATTATTTGAACTTGGCAGAATTGTTCCGTTTTTAATAAAACGAACATTTGGTTTTATCTGGTCAAAAGAGATTTTTTCGCTGTAATTGTTTTCCAGTTTTTTACCGTACTGGCTTTCTATTCCCTGAAAAACTTCCAATAATAATTCACCAGTAACAACTTGTTCTGGTTCTTCGTCTGGCACATATTCAACAGCTTCTTCAACAACTGCGGCAGCTGAATCTACTGCAACTGCAGCGGAGTCAACCACAACGGCAACCGAATCTACGGCAACAGCAACTGGCTCTTCTGCAACAACTGTCACTGGCTCTTCTTTTTTAGGCGCATTTTGATTAGTAAAATACACTTTCAGTAAATTTCCTTGTGTAGAAAACTTCAAGTTATTGGTGTTTTGAATCGAAACCAATCCAGCAAAATCCTGACCTTTTTCTAATGGCTCAGAGAAATTAATTAAAACCTGCTGATTGTTTCCGTCTGGAACTTCAACTTTGATAACTTTAAATTCGTTAATACTGGTAATCGGGAAATCAATTTGTCCTTTTTGGTCAATATCAAAATCATTTCCGTCATAAATAATTTCTAAGTTTGAAGCTTCTGACTGACGCTGAATACTATCAATTATAAAACGAAATTCTTTTGCAGGCCCGTTTGTTTTCTCAAACTTAATTTTAAGATTATTCCCATTATGTTTGGCTTCAACCAGCTTTTGAGCTGTTTCTAAATCAATATTATCAGCTGTTTTTAAAGTACAGTTTAAATACTGATATTCTTTGCTATACGATTGAATATCGCCCGTGTTAATGGTAAAATCTTGCTTAACTGTCTTAACGGTAAAGTTGAATTTTGACAGTTCTTTTTCTTTCTCTTTCGGAATGGCGGTTAGTTTATCTAAGTTTAAAGTAACTTGATATTCTGTTCCCATTTTGAGTTTTTTCTCTGGAATAAAAGCGATTGTATTAGTTGAAAGCGCTACGACTTTTCCGTGAACACTCGGCGAAATATCAAACAAATCATCATCTAATTCCTGATTAGGTTTCCAATCATTTTTATCGAATGCCAAAACCACACGAATATCAGAATCCGCAGAAACGATTCCGCCCGTAAAACTGGTAATGTAATCTTTGAATAATGAAAAATCGGAGTTGAAATCTGCAGCTGATTTGCGACCGCAAGACTCAAAAATAAAAAACACAAAAAATACGAGAAACAGTCCTTTTACTTTCACCTTTAAATAGAGTTAATCGGTTAATAAACTAATAATTTAATGCGGTATATCATTAGAAGCCACAATACCAAAAGCGCAATAAATTTATTATAAAAGTAGAATATTTCCCGAATCTTTTAAGAAGAAAATTCTCTAATATGATTATTTAACTTTTGTTGAAGTTTACTGAGAAGTTAAATAATAAATATGTTATATTTCTTGCAATTTAATTTTTATCTAATGCCAAACAATTCACAAAAATATTCATCTGAAAATGAATTTATTAGGAAGAACAAAAATGTAATTATATATCTTTTTGGGGTAATAATATTTTTTGTTTTGATTGCTTTTACAGATTTTTATATTTTACCGGCTTCAAAAACTAATGATGTAATTACTCATTACGCTGTTCAAACTTCAGGGAAATCTAAACAAAAAGTTTCTTATCATTATTTTACAAAAAATGGATTAACTTTTTCTACAGCAAAAGAATTCATTGACGAAAATAATATTACAATTGAAACTTCTTTATTATTTAAAAACGTAACAGAGGTTAAGTCCGAAGCAAAAAATTATAGCAATATACTTTCTAGTGGCTTAAGTATTAATGGCATTCAATTCTATACTTGTATCATCCTGCTTTTTTCAATTGGAATAAGTATAAAAATACTACTTTCAAAAAACGGTTTTTCTGAAAACGCCTTTTACAATATTGTCTGTTTTAACGGATTTATGATATTTATATGCCTGTACATGGCATACTTATTCTAATACAATAAAAACAGAATTATTAAAGTTCTTTTCCAAGTTGAGACAAAACCTCATCGATCTCGATAAAATGTTCTTGAGAATTTGAGGCGTAAAACATTTGGTTACCGCCCATAATTACAATGACATCATCAGCATGGTTTCCGTAAAATTGTATTCCTTCAAGCCACTGCTTAAATGATACACCTTTGTTTGAGTAATTTTTGATAATAAAATCCAGATCCTTCGGCTCAATTTCATAAAATGTATTACCGGGAAATTCTAACGCAAAACCAGCCTGAAGAAAAGCCATTGCAGTAAAAAAGTCTGTCAAAGTCTCTGTTTCCAAATTCCATTCCTTTTCATCAAAACTCATATAAACTGGAGGATTGGCTTTTGACAGATCGTCTTTATGAATTCCCCAAACGCAAGACCGCTGATTTTCATAATAAAAAATCAGATAATCATTGTGCCTAAAATATTGAAAACGCTCTGGAACAATCAATAAATCTTGTGTATGATTTAAATTTTGAATTTTCCCTAATTCAGTATAATAATCAGTTAAAACTTTTGGAAGATCTCCTAAAAATATCTCTTACGACATTAATTTCATTTTCGGCAAAACCGTTTGGTTCACTAATGCCAAAAAGCTTTTTTATTATGGAAAAATCTGTCATGATTATTTAGTTTTATTTTCTTCTTTCCAGAAAAAAACGTTTCATTAAATCTGCTGCTTCATTAGCCATTACGCCAGAAACAACAGTCGTTTTCGGGTGAAGTTTTGTACCCATATTGATAAAGCCACGCTGTTCGTCTCTTGCTCCAAAAACAATTTTAGAAATCTGACTCCAATACAAAGCTCCCGCGCACATCTGGCAAGGTTCAAGAGTTACATAAAGCGTACAGTCTTTTAAATATTTTCCGCCCAGAAAATTAGCTGCCGCGGTGATTGATTGCATTTCGGCGTGAGCCGTGACGTCATTTAGCAATTCGGTCAAATTGTGACTTCTTGCAATAACTTTATCGGCTACAACTACGACAGCTCCAACAGGAATTTCGCCTTTTAAATAGGCTTCTTCTGCTTCCTGCAAAGCTTTTTTCATAAAATATTCGTCTGTGAAAGGATTTTCCATAAATGCAAAAGTAAAACTTTACTCAATATTTTTATTACATTTAAATTTTGAAATTTGAATATGGAAAGAAATTACAAAATCAGCATTCCTGAACCATGCTCTGAAGACTGGAACAATATGACGCCAAATGAAAATGGCCGTTTCTGCATGAGCTGTTCTAAAACGGTTGTTGATTTTACTTCTATGCTTCCAAAAGAAATCCAACATTATTTCATTCAAAATCAAGACAAAAAAATTTGCGGAAGGTTTAAACAATTGCAGTTAGATTACATTACGATTCAAATTCCTAATCGCGTTTTGTATTCGCAGACCAACTACCATAAAATGTTTCTTCTTGCTTTGTTTATTGCAATGGGAACTACTTTATTTAGCTGTGCAGATAAAGAAGGAAACAAGAAAAAATTTGATAAAATTGAGGTCGTTAACAATACCTCTCAAAATCAAGATGAGGATATTTCCTCATGCTATGGGCATCAGATTGAATCTAAAAAAGAAAAAACAAAAATACCTAGAGAAAAAGTCACAATGGGAGCTATAGTTCCTTCAAAACCTATTGAATATTATAGCTTTAAGTATAGCATCATATACAATTCTGTTGATTTGGATATTTTACCCGCTCCAAAAGGTGGAATGAAAAAATTCTATTCTTACTTTGCAAAAAATTACACTGCTTCAAAAAAAGGAGAAATGTCCGTCATATTTGTAGTAGAAAGAGACGGCACTTTAACTAATTTTAAAGTAACTAAAAATGCATCATCCGCAAATGAAGCAGAAGTTATTAAAGTTTTAGAATCTGGTCCAAAATGGATTCCTGGAAAAACAAACAATCGTATTGTTCGATCAACTTTCATTTTGCCAATTACATTTAAATAATGAAAAGAAAACATAATATAACTATTCAGACAAACTACAAATTGTTTTTGCCAATGCTGTCTGCGGTTATGACTGTACTTTTTTTCGGCTGCCAAAACAAAGAAGATAAACAACAGGAAGTCAAGAATATTGAAGTTGCCAAAGATACTGCGACAACTACATCTGTTGTTTTAGATACAAATAACAGAAAGAATTTAGAACAAACACAATCGTCTTCGCTAAAAGTTGAACAAGTTAAATTAGAGAAAAATATACCAGCAGTGTCTGGAGAATCTACTAAGGATAAATCCTCTGAACCTAATAAAGTAAAAAAAGAGGATTTAGCGCCATCTCTAAAACCTTTTTCAAGTTCTAATGCAGAATTTCCGGGCGGAATAGAACAATTTCATAACTTTTTTATGAAAGAATATAAAAAACCAGAGGGCGTAAGTTATTGGAAACTTAATTTCACTCTCGCATTTGCAGTCGAAAAAAACGGCACAGTATCTTTCCTCGAATGTTCGCCAGCTGTTGAAGAACCGTTGCAAAAAGAAATTATCAGGGTTTTAAGTTTATGCCCTAAATGGCAACCCGGAGAATCGAATGGAAAAAAAGTCAGGATGCAATATTCGGTGCCTATTTTATTGAAATAATACTCAGCAAGAAAATTAAATTTAAAACCGTAAATTTGCTTTTTACCTTACAATGAAAAGCGATTTACTTTCAAACATATACAATCCAGCCGATTTACGTCTTTTAAAAGAAGAACAGCTTACTCAGGTTGCTCAAGAATTACGTCAGTTTATTATTGAGGTCGTTTCTGTAAAAGAAGGTCATTTGGGTGCAAGTTTGGGCGTTGTAGAGCTTACAATTGCTTTACATTATGTTTTTAATACACCCGAAGATTTATTGGTTTGGGATGTTGGACATCAGGCTTACGGACACAAAATCCTGACCGAAAGAAGAGAAAATTTTCATACCAACAGACAAATTGGAGGCATTTCTGGTTTTCCTAAAAGAACCGAAAATGTATATGATACTTTTGGCGTTGGACACTCTTCTACTTCAATTTCCGCAGCGCTCGGAATGGCGATTGCTTCGAAATTAAAAGGTGATTTTGATAAAGAACATATTGCTGTTATCGGCGATGCTTCTATCGCAAGCGGAATGGCCTTTGAAGGTTTAAATCATGCGGGAGTTACCGATGCCAATATTTTGGTTATTCTAAACGACAATGCCATCGGAATTGATCCGAGTGTAGGTGCTTTGAAAAAATATCTTACTTCTGTTAAAAACGGGAAAAATCCGCGTCAAAATAACATTATTAAATCTTTGAATTTTGATTACTCGGGACCAATAGACGGTCACGATCTTCCAAAATTAATCAAAGAATTAAAACGTTTAAAAAAGATTAAAGGTCCCAAATTTCTGCATATTGTTACTACTAAAGGAAAAGGATTGCAGCAAGCTGAGGAAAATCAGGTAAAATATCATGCTCCTGGAAAGTTTGATGCTTTAACAGGAGAAATTCATTTAAAATCGGAAGAAAATCTTCCTCCTAAATATCAAGATGTTTTTGGCTTAACTATTTTAGATTTAGCTAGAAAAAACGAAAAAATAATCGGAATTACACCCGCAATGCCATCTGGAAGTTCATTAAAATTTATGATGGACGAATTGCCAGATCGTGCTTTTGATGTCGGAATTGCCGAGCAGCATGCCGTAACGCTGGCAGCAGGAATGGCAACTCAGGACATGATCGTATATTGCAATATTTACTCTACATTTTTACAGCGTGCCTACGATCAAGTAATTCATGATGTCGCTTTGCAAAACCTGCCTGTCATTTTTTGTCTTGACCGTGCAGGCTTGGTAGGCGAAGACGGTGCAACGCATCACGGCGTTTTTGACATCGCCTATCTGCGTTCGATTCCGAATATGGTAATCTATGCTCCCTTAAACGAAATTGAACTGCAAAACATTCTCTACACCGTTCAATTAGGAATAGATCATCCAATTGCAATTCGATACCCTAGAGGTCGCGGAGTCCTGCCAAATTGGGAAGTAGAAAATTTCGGACATTATCAAAAAATTAATTTAGGCGAGGCAAAATGCTTAAAAGATGGTACGAAAGTTGCTGTGCTGTCGGCTGGAACAATTGGAAATAATGTTATAGAAGCATTAAAAGAATCAGCCAATGCTGATGAGATTGCACACTATAATTTTAGTTTTATTAAACCGCTAGATCACAGTATATTAAATACTATTTTTTTAACTTTTGAAAAGATTATTACCATCGAAGACGGAGTTAAAAATGGCGGTTTTGGAAGCGCAGTTTTAGAGTTTTCCGCGTCAAATAATTTCAAGAATTCAATTGAAATTTTGGGTATTCCAGACGAGTTTATCGAGCATGGAACGGTAAATCAGTTGCAACAACTGTGTAAAATTGACGTTAAAAGTTTAATAAATCTTTTTTCTAATGGTTCAAAATAATTATTTTGCAAAACCAAAAAAAAATACCTAAATGAAATTATTGCGTTCTACCCTTCTGCTTTTATTGCTTTTGAGTACTTCTCATAACTTTGCCCAGATTATACAAACCACTTTAAGCCCAAATCAAGCACCTAAACCGCCATCCAATTGGGCACATAAAAATCAGGTTGGTTTTGATATCTCCGAAATTGCTTTTGTAAACTGGAGTGCCGGGGGAACAAGTTCTATTTCAGGTTTGTTTAAAGGTGAATTTAATAGAACCTATACAAAGAAAAATCATAAATGGGTAAATGAGCTTATTGTAAAATATGGTTTAAATAAGCAAGACGGAATCGAGCTAAGAAAAACAGACGACGCCTTTCAGTTCAACTCCACTTATGGTTTTAGAAAAGATACCGCTTCGAACTGGTACTACTCTTCTAAATTAAACTTCAACACACAATTTACAGACGGTTATAATTATCCAAACCGAGATGTTGCTATCTCTAAACCTTTTGCTCCAGCTTATATCTTTCTGGGAGCCGGAGCTGAGAACGCAAATAAGGAAAAAAATAGAGTGTTTTACTTCTCTCCCATTACCTTAAAAACTACTTTAGTCCTTGACCAATATCTTGCAGACCAAGGTTCTTTTGGGGTTAAAAAAGCAGTTTATGCGCCAGATCCGTTAGATCCTACGCAGCAAATTTTGATTGAAAACGGACAAAAAGTAAAAGCCGAATTTGGTATACTTTTTACAGCTTATATGAAAAACGAAATCTATAAAAACGTCTTTTACGAAAACAGATTAAGTTTATATACCGATTACTTAAACAAATTCGGAAATGTCGATATCGATTATGATACACGTCTTGATCTTGTTGTTAACGCTTACGTAAAGGCAAATATAGGTGTTCACTTAATTTATGACGACGATATTAAAACCAAAAAAGATGTTGTTGATCCAACTACAGGTGCTACAACTCAGGAAAATGACGGGCCTAGAATGCAGTTAAGACAAGTTCTAGGCGTTGGTCTGGTTTACGCTTTCAAATAAATAAAATAAAAATGCCTCTTTCATGAATTTTGAAAGAGGCATTTTTTATTGCGAACAAATTTGTTTTAACGCTTTTTCTGTCCCTGAATTGTTTCGTATAATTCAAGAGCATTTCCGTCTGTAAGAAGCGAAACATAGTGGCAGATGTGCAATAAACGTTCATAAAGATTAGTTTTCTCTAAATGATGTTTCTCTGGCAGCATTTTCAAAATCAATTTATCATAGTTTGAAGCCGTTCCTTCATATTTATTATTGAATGCTGTAATAAACTTATCTAATAATGTTTGAATGATTTGATAACCGACAATTTCTTTCTCAATTACTTCTCGACTTTGATAAATTTTCTCAACACTTAGTTTGATAATGTCATTCATCTGTGCTTTATATTTGCTTTTGTCTGTCAAAGCATATGGAAAATTTCCCGAAAGGATTGCTTCTTCATTTTCAACAAAAACATTTACAGCATCGTTAATTAAAGTTCCAATTGCCAAAGCTCTCAAATAACTAATACGGTCTTCTTTTGTAGTTAAAGATTTGTATTTAGAAACTCCAATATTGTCTTTTACGAGATTAATCAAATATTCTAAAGCAAAATCTTCAGAAACCAAACCTAAATTAATTCCGTCTTCAAAATCAATAATCGTATAGCAAATATCATCTGCGGCTTCAACTAAATACGCTAAAGGGTGTCTTTCAAAACCAATATCGTCTCCAGATTTATTGGTGATCATTCCCATATCTTTGGCTACTTCTTCAAAGAATAGTTTATCTGTTTGAAAGAATCCATACTTTTTATCAGCGATATTATTTGTTGGCTTTTTCGGAAGACTTTCTTTTGGATATTTCATAAAAGCCCCCAGAGTAGCGTACGAAATACGAAGTCCGCCTTCAATTCCTGGACGGCTTGCTGTTAACACTGAAAATCCGTTGGCGTTTCCTTCAAAATCAATTAAATCCTGCCATTGCTTATCTGTAAGCTGATTTCTGTATTTCTGCCCATTTCCAATAGAAAAATATTCTCCGATTGCTTTTTCACCAGAATGTCCAAAAGGTGGATTCCCAATATCGTGTGCTAAAGAAGCAGCAGCCACAATTGCACCGAAATCGTTCATATGATAACCATGAATTTCTTTCAGATAAGGGTATTTCTCAATAATTTTTTTTCCAACCAAACGTCCAAGCGAACGCCCAACAACCGAAACTTCCAAACTATGCGTTAAACGCGTGTGCACGAAATCGGTTTTAGAAAGCGGAATAACTTGTGTTTTATCTTGTAAACTTCTAAAAGCGGAAGAAAATATAATTCGGTCATAATCTACCTCAAATCCTAAACGTGTATCATCTTGTTCTACACGTAATCTTTTGCTTGTATCTCCCTGACGTTTTAATGATAAAAGTTGTTCCCAGTTCATTTGATTTTAGATTGTAGATTAAAGATTTTAGATTGATGATCTAAATCTTGATTTAAGACTTCAAAAATACATTTTATTTTAGGATTTTCTTCTGCTTTAAAATTCTAAAGCAGTACTGTGTTTGATTTCGCCCATCACAAAAATACTATTTGTATTCCCGATGTTTTCTATCGTTGACAACTTGTTCATTACAAAATCCTGATAACTAGCCATATCTTGCACCAAAATCTTTAGCATAAAATCGTAATCTCCAGCAATATTGTAACACTCTATAATTTGACTTAATCCCTTTAAATAGTTTTTGTTTTTTATGTCAACAAATGAGGCCGAATATTAGCTATGATTCGGTTCGGCTTCATTTTGTTGGTATTTTATAGCCAGAAATAGATTTGTAGAATAGCAGCCAGTACTTTCTTGCTTTTACTAAAACAAATTGTTTTTCTATTCAGTCTTTTTAAATGTGTTCGCATTGAAAGATTCTTTCTTTCTATACGATTTGTACCAAATTGTTTTGTTTTATGAATTCCTGAAGAGATAAGATATTTATAATGCTTAAGTTTATCTGTATAAATCGCTTTTGGTTGTGATAACTTCAAAGTAGTTAAAACTACATTCAATGTTTTATTGGTTCTACTGCCTACATTAAAGCTAACGACTCTTCCCGACTCTATTTCTAATGCGTAAACAATCCATATTAATTTATCCTTCCTTTTTATATAACTTCTCATTTCGTCTACTTCATAAATCTTACCTAAACTCAAGATAGGTCTTGCACAATTTTCTGAAATTAATAGGATGCGTTTGATCAGAGTTGTTGTAGAAATTTTCAGAATCCTGGCTGTACTTCTTATTCCCAAACCTTCTTTTGTAAATAAAACAATTTGCTTATCGACACCTATCTGGCAGGCATTATAGTTATAATTCAATTGTTGCTTCTTTTTGCAAACCGTGCATTTATAACGCTGAATTCCGTTAGCCTGACAACCATTTTTTATTAAATTTTCCTCCGCAAAATCTACACTCTACATCCATGCCCTAATTTGATACACTTAATAAATTTTACCTTATTTTTCAGTAGCAAAATGCTTAAAAAATAAAAAAGGCAACCCTAAGATTGCCTCATTTTATATAAAAATTAATATTCATTATTTACTCTAATGCTCTTAAAAGCATATTTTCTTATAAATGCCCTAATCTGATACATTACCCAGATGCTTGATAAGATTAAATAATGCAAAAACCTAAAACTAGAAATTTTTAGAAACTCCGATATTTACCGTTTTACCAAAATTTACAGAGAATTTGCTATAATCAACATCATCACCGCTAATATTATAGTTTAACGTTTCATATCCCAATCCACCAATACTAAAATTTAAACCAAACCCTTTTTTCATGTTAATAAAAAGAGCTGGAGTTATACCAGCATAAATACCATTGCCTTCATTTGTAGAAAGAAGTGATCCACTCTCATAACTTTTATCCTTCTGATTTTGGTATCCAATGCCTAAATCAGCAAAAACTGAAAAAGTTTCGTTTAGTGGAACTGTATAACGTAAAAATGCGCCAACTTTATATGCATTGTATTTTCCTTCACTCAAGTCACTTGTAGATTTTGAATACGTTAAAGAAAATTCGGTTCCCACTGTCCAGTTTTCGTGAAATTGATAACCTACTTTCGGAGAAAAAGCAAGAGCATCTGTTTTTGTCGGCGATAGTTCACGATCAATTTTTTCAGAATTATAACTAATGTTTCCTCCAACTAAAATTGTTCCCTTTTGGGCATTTGCAAAGCTAACCATAGCTAATGCAAGAATAAGTAGCATTTTTTTCATATGTGATATTGATTAAGATTTCACATACAACAAACAATTAAAATACCAATATCGAATCGTAGTTATTTTCTTAACGATTAATTAAAAACAACTCATTTTAAACGCGTTTAAAATTAAAATAACAATAAGAAATGGTTACAAAAAAAGCGCTCCGATTGGGAGCGCTTTCTGAAATTGAATATAAAAACTAAAGATTAGAAGTTTTTAGAGATTCCAATGCTTGCTGTTTTACCAAAGTTGAAATTAAATCTGCTTACATCTGGACCGTTGTTATCGTAATTTAATGTTTCATAACCTAAACCACCAATGCTAAAGTTAAGACCGAAACCATTTTTCATGTTAATGAAAAGAGCTGGAGTTACACCAATATACATTCCGTCTGCTTTATATTTTGTGTAGTTTGATCCAACGTAATCTTTTTCAGTTTGATTTTGGAAACCAGCTCCTAAATCTGCGAATACTGAGAAAGTTTGGCTTAATGGCATTGTGTAACGTACAAATGCACCAAATTTAGAACTGTTTGTTTTGTATTCATTTACACCTTGATCATCTTTTGAAGAAGCAACTGTAAACTCACCTCCAACTGTCCAGTTTTCGTGAAATTGGTAACCTACTTTTGGAGAAAAAGCAAATTCGTTTGATTTTCTTTCAGCATTACCGAAATCTCTTGTTTCAGAAGAATAAGAGATGTTACCACCTACTAATACTGTTCCTTTTTGTGCGTTTGCAAAACTGCAGATAGCTAAAGCAGCCATCACTAACATTTTTTTCATTTGGGCTTTTATTTTAAAATTTATGTTTGCTTTAACAACAACAGTGCCGTGAATTAAGGGTTTTATATTTTTTTTAAGAAATACTTTAGAAGGCAAAATGTAGCAATAGACACTATTTCTCGTTACTTTTGTAGCAAATAAAAAATCTATGTCGATAATAGTAAACAACATATCAAAAAGTTACGGAACACAAAAAGCATTAAATTCAATTTCTTTTTCGATTAACAAAGGAGAAATTGTTGGTTTTTTAGGTCCAAATGGAGCTGGAAAATCTACCTTAATGAAAATTTTGACTACCTATTTATTGGCAGATGAAGGCTCAGCCCTTGTAAATGGTCACGATGTCATGACAGAAGCCAAGGCAGTACAGCGCTCGATCGGATATTTGCCAGAACACAATCCCTTATATTTAGATTTGTATGTTCGTGAGTATTTGGCTTTTAATGCTGATGTTTATGGCGTGCCAAAATCAAGAATTGAAGAAGTCATTCAACTGACAGGACTGACACCAGAAAGCCATAAAAAGATCGGCCAGCTTTCTAAAGGATACCGTCAACGTGTTGGATTGGCAAATGCTTTGCTTCATGATCCAGAAGTTTTAATTTTAGATGAACCAACTACAGGTCTGGATCCGAATCAGTTAATGGAAATTCGTAATGTGATTAAAAATGCGGGAAAAAATAAAACTGTTTTTTTATCAACTCACATCATGCAGGAAGTCGAAGCAATTTGCGATCGTGTCATAATTATTGACAAAGGACAAATCGTAGCAGACAATAAATTAGACCATTTGGTTACTGCCGATAAAGAGCAAGTTATTGAAGTTGAGTTCGATTACAAAGTAGAAGAACAGCTTTTGGCTAAACTAGAAAATATTTCTTCGTACGTAAATACTCATGACATGACATGGGAGCTAACTTTTGTTACAGACAAAGATATGCGTCCTGCAATTTTTGACTTTGCCAACGAAAATGGATTAAAGACTTTACAATTGAATCAGAAAAATAAAAACTTAGAGGCTGTTTTTAGAGAAATCACGAAATAAGTTTTTTAGTTTTTCAATAGAAAAGCGGTTTGTTTTAAAGAAAACAGACCGCTTTTTTTATTCTCCATTTTATCTTTTTTCCTTCAAATCAACAAATTAAGGTTTTTCTGTAAAAAATAATTACTATTTTTATTTAGACTTGTTATAAATAATATTATATTTGACAAATCAAATTTAAATGCCACGGTATGTTACGTATACTCCTTACCCTTAAAAAACTTAATTCTGTTGTTTCAAATCAAACGGTAAATCTTAAAGAAAGGTTTTTAGACCAATTAGAACAAATTGTCCTGCAATAAATTCTGATTTTAAAAAATTATAAAGATTATGTTCTAAATCTCGGTTTAGAATTGGCCAAATTGAAACAACATGAAAAAAATTATAACCTCTCTTATGCTTGCTTTTTCGGTATATGATGGATATTCTCAAACAGAAAAAGAAACAGACAGTATTGTTGAAACCACTATAAATGCTTTAGATGAAATCGTGATTAGCAGAAAAAAAGTACTCTATACTCAAAAATCTGATCGTCTTGTTTTTAATGTAGAAAACAGCATCGTATCTGAAGGCGGGACCGCGCTTGACGCATTATCACGTGCGCCAGGCGTTGTTGTGTCTCAGGATGGTGATTTGTCTATTCGCGGACAGCAGGGCGTTGCCGTAATGATAAACGGCAAATTGACACAGCTTTCGCAAAAAGAATTGGCAAATTATCTTAAAGCCACAACCTCATCCAACATCAAACAAATTGAAGTAATCACTAATCCTTCTTCTAAATATGATGCAGCAGGAAAAGCTGGCATCATCAATATTATCCTGAAAAAAACCAACGCTTCGGGTTTAAAAGGCACTGCTTTTGCCAGTTATGGAAAAGGCAGAAAAAACAGAACCAATTCTGGCTTCAATTTAAATTATAACAAAGATAAATGGGGCATTTTTGGCAATTACAGCTATACCTTCCGTGGTGAAGAAGAACATAAAAAATTCGATCAGACGCAATATACTGATCTTACACATCAGGAAATTATATCTAAAAATCACCAAACCTCTATTACAGATGAGCCTTTGACTTCTAATAATTTTAAAATAGGAACTCAATATGAAGTTTCTCCTAAAACAAATTTAGAATTTTATGTTGATGCCAAAATCGGACGATATGAAAACATGGCGAATGGAACAAATACAGTTTTTAATGCTTCAAATCAGCCCATTTTTGATGCATTGACTTATAACGACAGTAAAGAAAAATGGTTTGATTATACCTATGCTTTTTCTGGGGTTCATAAATTTAATACAGAAGGAAAAAACATGTCTTTTGATTTTGAATATGAAACTTCGAAGTTTAGATCTAATCAATTTCAAAGTGCAGATAATACGGCAAATGCAACTGTTATAAATGACCGTCGCGGCTATATTCCTTCTCAATTAAGAGTTTTTACAGGAAAAGTTGATTTTGTAAATCCGTTCAAGGAGAAACAATCTATTGAATGGGGTTTTAAAACAAGCATTAAAAACAATGACAATCCATCTGTTTACGAATATTATGAAAATAACGAATGGCATATTGATTTTAATTCGACCAACCATTTTGAATATAATGAACAGATTTATGCCGCTTACGCGAATTACAAATATCAGTTAGAAAAATTAAATATTCAAGTCGGTTTAAGAAGTGAGTACACGGCAATCAATATCGATCAGAAAACGCTGAATGAAAAGCACAAAGACGATTATTTAAAATGGTTTCCTAGTCTTTCTTTAAAGTATGAATTTACCAGCAATCATTCAGCACATGCTTCTTACAGCAAAAGAATCAATAGACCAAGCCAGTTTGATCTGAACCCATTCCGTTTTTATGATGATTCGTTCAATTATTCTCAAGGAAATCCAAACTTGATTCCAGAAATTACGCATGCTTTGGAAATTGGCTATGCTTGGAAAAGCAACTTTATGGCTTCTGTTTATTTTAACAGCACCAAAGACGTTTTCACGGAAGTGTACAATTATAACGCTGACACCAATACAACGGTTACAACGCAAATAAACGTCGACAAATCATATAATTACGGAGTTAACATTACTAACACCTCCGAGCTAAACAAATGGTGGTCTGTAAACACTTTGTTCAATGTTTTTGAAAATAAGTTTATGGCAGACATTTTGAACAGTAACACCATCGCCCCAATTATAACTTTAAATGTAAGTGTTCAAAATTCTTTTGCTATAACTGAAACGCTAAAAGCGGAAGGAAATGCGCAATATCAGTCAAAATCAAATCTTGGAATATACCAGAGAGACGGTTTCTTTGATTTCAGCATTGGAATTTCGAAACAAATTTTAGCTAAAAAAGGAAACATCAAACTCAATTTTACTGATGTTTTCAATACCAACAATTTTACTATTAAATCTGCAGTTGCTCAAACTACTATTGATAAAAGATATGAGCTAGACAATCGTATTGCGACAATTGCATTTACATACCGCATATAAAGTTTCGTTCTTTAAATACCTTGTTTTTTGTTTTTTTTTTGTGTTAGTCAAGAGCCTGTTCCTTCAAACAGGCTCTTCTACTTTTATAAAATTTATAGATTAGAAAGCACTTCTCGCATTTCCTGAATTACAAGTTTTACATCATTTTCTTCAGTTCGCCAATTTACAAAAGAAGCCCTAATTCCTTTTTTATTTTGGTAAACTGTTGGAGTCATAAACACTTTTCCTCTATCATTCAAAGCAGATAAAAACTCGCCTACTTTTTCTTGATTATGTTCTCCTTTCAGCGTAAAGCAGACATTATTTAAACGAATTGGTGCTAAGAGCTCAAAATCATTTTCTATTAAAGCATTCCCAAAATGCAAAGCCAATGCTGTACTATTCTCGATAATATCTCTAAAACCTTCTTTCCCGTACGCTTTAAGCGAAAACCAAGCAGGCAGAGCACGTAAACGGCGTGAATTTTCAGGAACGACATTCAAGTAATTAAAATTCTCCAACGGATTTCCTAAATAGGGTGCATTTGAATTTTGGAAAGTTTCAATTTGAAGATTAACATGGTCTTTTTTAATTAAATAAAAAGCACTTTCGTATGGTACGTTTAGCCATTTATGACAGTCAATAGTAATACTGTCTGCTCCTTCCCAGCCTTTTAGCAAATGTTTGTATTTATCTGAAACTGCTGCAAATCCTCCAAAAGCGCCGTCAATATGCCACCAAAAATTGTGTTTTTCTCTTAATGCTGCAATCGCTTCAAAATCATCAAAATCGGCAGTATTTACAGTTCCTGCGCTCGAAATCAAGATAAAAGGTTTTCCGTTTAAAGCCTTAACTTTTTCTTCTAAATCAATAATATCCAAAGCTTCACGATTGCCTTCAATTGTCTTTACAACCGTATAATTCTGGCTTCCAATTCCTAAAAGCGATAAACATTTTACAGAAGAAGAATGCGGTGTTGCGGTTAGAATATTAACGGTTTCTGAAATTCCGTTTTTAGCAAAATCTTTTCCAAACTGTTTACCAAACCATTGTCTAGCAACGGCAAGAGAAGTAAAATTTGACATTGTAGCTCCCGTTACAAATCCGCCTAAAAATGAATCTGGAAGTTCTAATAATTGTAATAGTAAATTAATCGTTTCAAATTCTATTAAGGCAGAATTCCCTCCTTGCGAAGTTACAGATTGCGTATTTTGATCATAAACCGATGCCAGCCAGTCACCCGCGATAGATGCTGGAGTGGAACCGCCTGTAACAAATCCCCAATATCTTGGTCCTGAAGAAGAAACCATCAAAGGGGCCAATCTTTCGTTAAATTCCTTTAAAGCTTCAATAGATCCTAAACCTAATTCGTTTAGTACAGTTTTCGGATCGATTGAATAGGTATTCGAAGTTGGAATGTTGTCTATATTATTCAAAAAATCAACGCCCTGCTGTTTCGTTTTTTCTAAAATATTCTCAAAATTGTCGAGATCGTGCTGTAATTTTGAATTCATATTATATAGTTATTTACATCACGTATTGTCAGGCTGAGCGAAGTCGAAGCCATTTCACACGAGATAAGTTGTTTTTAGTATTTATTTTAAGAGTTGAAATTTTATAAAGAAGTTACCACTTTGTCTTTTCCGAGAATCTCGAAACCATCATCGAACAGATTACATCTCCGTTGGCATTTAATAAAGTTGCAATCGGATCAACCAATGTTCCTAAAATCATAGCAACGGGTAAAGCTTGTTCCATAGGAAAACCGTAAACTGTTATGGCTAGAATTTCGCCTATATAACCTCCGTTCGGGATTCCTCCTTCAACAATCGAAACGATAACTGTAATTCCGAGTGCTAAAAGAATCGTCATCGGGTCTGAAAAATCTTTACCAAACATGGCAAATAAAAAAGTTATTTTTAAAATGGACGACATACTCGAACCGTCTTTATGTAAAGGTGCTCCAAGCGGAATTACCAAATTACGTACATGTGCCGGAATTCCCATTTTTTCTGCAGCTGCTAAATTGGCTGGAATAGTCGCAATACTGCTACAGGTTCCAACTGCTGTTAAAGAAGGCATTATATTATTACTCCAAAAAACGTTAAAAGCTCTTTTTCCTCCAGCGACAAGGGCATACAAACTAAAAAATACAAAGAAATAGAAGACACAAGCTGCATAATAAACGGCCATAGGTTTTGCATAAACTCCTAGCAATTGCGGTCCGAAAACTCCAACTTGATAAGCAAAATAAGCTCCTAACCCAATTGGCGCAAATTTCATGATAATGTTCAAAAGCTGTTTCATTACCTCGTTTCCTGAATCTAGAAAACTCTTGAAAGCTTTTCCTTTTTCTCCTGATTGTAATGTGGCGAAACCAACTAAAAAAGAAAAAATAATCAACGCCAACATACTTTTCCGAGACAATAATTCGAAGAAATCATTTGCTGTAAGCAGTTTAGCAATTTGATCTCCCGCTGTTCCTGAAGCTACTTCATCAAATGGAACTTTCGCTATCGCTATATCTTCATGAATTGGAAAAAGATAAACGGCGCAAATCATTACAATTGCTGAAATCAGAATTGTCGCGAGAAAAACCAATAACATTACAACAAACAGTTTTCCTAGCTTTTCTGTTCTTTCCAGATTCGCTACCGAAGAACCAATCGTAAAAAAGATAAGCGGAATAATGGCTGTAAAAAGTAAATTCAGAAATATATCGCCAAGTGGTTTTATAATCAAAACATTTTCCCCAAATACTAACCCGAAAATACTACCGATTATGATTCCGCCAAGAAGCCATAAAATACTGCTGTAACTCTGCAAAAAATTGATTTTCTTAACTTCCATAAAATTTTAATGATTATAATTCAGAAAGATTAAATAATAAAGTAATGAAAGTACTCAAAAAAGGATTGCAAAAATTGATTGGTTATTTTTTTTTGCCACAGATTATATGGATTAAAATGATTTTCTAATCTGTGCTAATCTTTATAATCTGTGGCAAAAAAATTATTTCTCCAAAACAATCGTAGTAAAAGCTCTGTCGACTAATTCTCCTGTTTTGCTTTTTACTTTTTCAGTTTGTGTTTCGGTATAAACGATTTTGAAATCTGATTTTTTGATCAATCCCTGCGTTTTCTCGGTACTGTACAATTTAAATTCAAATTGTGTAAAAGGCAGTGTTTTCATGAAATCTTCTTCGGCAAATGTCAGACAGAAATTACCGCTTGGTTTTAAAACTCTGTAGATTTCTGAAAGCAATTCTTCAGGCTTCTGCCAAAAATAAATTGTATTTACTGTGAATATTTTATCAAAAGATTCGTCTTCAAATGGAATTTTATTTCCGTCATAAAGAGAAAAGAATGCCTGTTTTTGAGAAACAAAATTTCTGTTTATCTGGCGCGCTTCCTGAAACATTAATTCAGACATTTCCAGACCGTAATATTTTAGTTTTTCGGCTTGTTCAAACAAAAATTCAACGTGACCTGCGTTCCCGTGGCCCAGTTCCAGAATTCTATTTTCTTTTGAAATATTTAGATTTTGAATGGAATGTTTGGTCATATTGATGTTCGTTTCGTTCATCATATTTCCCATTTCGATTCCTTTCTCTCCCGTTGGATGTTTTAATTGAGAGGCTATGGCTTGTAATTCTTCATTTTTCATAATCTTTTAAATTAAATTCCAATTTAAAAATACCAAATTCCAAGCTTTCTTGTCATTTCGGGAATTTTCACCATTAAGACATTAAGAAAATTAAGCTAAACTTTATGAGCTTAATTCTAAATGGTAAAAAGAAAATTAAGGCTTGGCTTTATGAACTTAATCTCTTAATGGTAAAAAAACTAAAAAACCTGACTTGCAATCTGGCGAATATTCTCAGATTTCCCCATTGAATAATAATGTAAAAACGGAACTCCAGCTGCTTTTAATTCTAATGATTGCTGAATCGCCCATTCAATTCCGACTTGTTTGATATCAGCATTGTTTTTGCATTTGTCTACTGCGTCGATTAAATCTTCTGGTAAATCGATTCTAAAGATTTGTGGCAAAACTTGCAAATGTCTTTGAACGGCAATTGGTTTAATTCCAGGAATAATCGGAATTGTAATTCCCATTTCTCTTGCTTTTTCTACAAAAGCAAAATATTTAGCATTGTCAAAAAACATTTGTGTTACTACGTAATCTGCTCCAGCATCGACTTTCTCTTTTAGCCTTTTTAAATCCGATTGTAAAGAAGGAGATTCTAAGTGTTTTTCAGGATAACCCGCAACTCCAACACAAAAATCAGCTTTGTTATCAACGTCCATTAATTCGTGAAGGTACTTTCCGTTATTCAAATCATTGATTTGTTTAACCAAATCAATTGCGTAATGGTTACCGCCAGCTTTTGGCACAAAAGACTGTTCATCTTTCATTGCATCACCGCGAAGCGCCATTACATTGTTGATTCCTAAATAATGACAGTCAACCAACATGTACTCGGTTTCTTCTTTGGTGAAACCACCGCAAAGCAAATGCGGAACCGTGTCAACATTATATTTATGTTTTATAGAAGCACAAATTCCAAGCGTTCCCGGACGCATACGAGTCAGTTTTTTATCCAAAAGTCCGTTACCACGGTCAATGTAAATATACTCCTCACGAGAAGTCGTTACATCAATAAACGGCGGATTAAACTCCATTAACGGATCAATATTATCGTATAATTCCTGAATGCTTTTCCCCTTTTGAGGCGGAATAATTTCAAACGAGAATAATGTTTTCCCTTTGGCGTTTTCTATATGTTCTGTTACTTTCATTTTTTATTTTTTGTTTCAAGTTTTAGGTTTCAAGTTTCAAGTTGCTGTAGAGAACTTGAAACCTGAAACCTGAAACCAAAATAACTTTTATTAATCTGCTATATTAGGGTTTAACCATTTCATAGCGTAATCTGTTGAGACATTACGTCGTTTGGCGTAATCTACAACCTGATCTTCTTTTATTTTTCCTAGTCCGAAATAGCGACTTTTCGGGTTTCCGAAATAATATCCTGAAACCGATGAAGCTGGCCACATTGCCATACTTTCTGTTAGTTTCACTCCAATTTGTTTTTCAACATCTAAAAGCTTCCAAATTGTTGGTTTTTCCAAGTGATCTGGACAAGCCGGATAACCCGGAGCTGGACGAATTCCTTTATAACTTTCTTTAATCAATTCTTCGTTGGTTAAAGACTCATCAGCATCATAACCCCAGAAATCTTTACGTACTCGCTCGTGAAGATATTCGGCGAAAGCCTCAGCAAAACGATCTGCAAGCGCCTTCACCATAATCGAATTGTAATCGTCCAAATTCTTTTCATATTCAGCTGCCCATTCATCTACACCAAAACCTGTGGTTACGCAGAAAGCTCCCATATAATCTTCTATTCCGCTTTCTTTTGGCAAAATAAAATCGGCTAAAGCGATATTTGGTGCACCTTTAGTTTTTTGTGACTGCTGACGAAGTGTTAAGAATTTCTCTAATACTTTTCCGTTTTCATCACGTAATTCGATATCGTCGTCATTTACCTGATTCGCAGGGAAAATTCCGTAAATACCTTTTGCTTTTAATTTTTTCTCCGCCAAAATTACTTTTAACATCGCCTGAGCATCATTAAAAACAGATGTCGCTTCTTTACCCACAACCTCATCCGTTAAAATTGCTGGATATTTTCCGTACAATTCCCAAGTCTGAAAAAATGGTGTCCAGTCGATATACGGAACCAAAACATCCAATTCTATTTCGATGGTCTGTGCGCCAATTACTTTTGGTTTAACTGGAGTATATTCGCTCCAATCCAACGGTAATTTATTTTTACGAGCATCTTCAATCGTCAGGAAGTTTTTGTCTCTTGAACGATTTAAGAATGTTTCTCTAAACGAATCGTATTCTGCACGAATATCTGCCGCGTATATTTTTCGGTTATGATCTAACAGATTTCCTGCAACCGTAACAGCTCTCGAAGCATCGTTTACATGAATTACAGTTTCTCTGTATTGAGGTGCAATTTTCACGGCAGTATGCGCGCGCGAAGTCGTTGCCCCGCCAATCATAATCGGGATTTTAATATCTTGTTTGTCTAATTCTTTGGCCAAATAAACCATTTCGTCAAGCGAAGGCGTGATCAATCCGCTTAATCCAATGATATCTACTTCATGTTCAATCGCTGCTGCAATAATTTTCTCTGGAGGAACCATTACACCTAAATCTACAATCTCGTAATTGTTACAAGCCAAAACTACCGAAACGATGTTTTTACCAATATCGTGAACGTCACCTTTTACAGTCGCCATCAGGATTTTTCCGTTTCCTTGTTTGTCTCCCGCTTGTTTGCTCGCTTCGATAAATGGCAATAAATAAGCCACTGCTTTTTTCATTACACGAGCCGATTTTACTACCTGA
>RCUK01000588.1_pt1 | contig 30278 bp, 27 predicted proteins | sample 2166381 | NCBI WGS metagenome assembly RCUK01 (sample SAMN09932809, study PRJNA488358) | compost metagenome | isolation source: compost soil in an enriched community | place: Germany: Experimental Botanical Garden | reverse complement strand
TTTTTCGCCCCGCACAAACGGCAGCGTCTAAGCGGAACACCAATACAGCCTCTAAAATTCGGGCGTTACTCGCTTTGCGTATCAAGGCTGTGCTTTTGACGTATCCGCATTAGGCGTTGCCAAGGCGAGCGATTGTCAGACGGGTTCAACGGCGCAAACATGTCTGAGCGAAGCTTTAGCGTAGCGAGTTGGTTTGCGACGCCGGCTGGCGATCGCTTGACTTGGGCACCCGCGCAGCGGGCGACGACTGTTGCGGTCGCCTTTCTTTGCTTACTTTCTTTGGCGAAGCAAAGAAAGTGAGCGGCTGCCGGGCCGCCCCGGCAACGCACTTCCCCACGAAGAAAGAACAGCATCACCAACAACAAACAGAAAACCAAACAAACAATAAAAAAAGCCCAGGAAAACCCGGGCTTTTTAATTCAAAACTTAAACAAGCTTAAGCATAACTACGCAAACGCAAAGAAAAATCACGCAATGCCGTAATACCAGAAGCTTCGGCACGTGCACACCAGTCCTGCAACTGATGCAGCAACTGATCACGGCTGGCGTGCGAGCGTTCCCAGATCGCACCGAGTTCAACGCGCATTTCATGCATGGTCTTCAACGGTTTGCTGTGTGCAAACAATGTCGTCAACTGCTCTTTATGCGGCGCTTCCAGTTTGTTTGGTTCGCGGTGCAAAAGCTTCTTCGCCGAACGCAGGAAACCGGATTCCAGTTGCGCTTTTTCTTTCAGATGCTCGACTTCATCATGCCAAGTCTGCTTCAGCGATTTCGCATACTTCGCAGTCACGTCATAACGGTTTGCGATCACCGATTGCAGGGTGTCGAAATCCAGGTGCAATTTGGCCGTGTCGAACTTCGGTTGCGGTGCAACTTTCTTGACCTTGGCCAGGCCCACTGTTTCCAGCATGCGGATGTACATCCAGCCAATGTCGAACTCATACCACTTGGCCGACAACTTGGCCGACGTACCAAAGGTGTGGTGATTATTGTGCAGCTCTTCGCCACCGATCAGGATACCGATAGGGAAAATATTGGTCGCTGCATCATTGCATTCGTAGTTGCGGTAACCCCAGTAGTGGCCGATACCGTTGATGATGCCGGCAGCAGTGATAGGAATCCAGGCCATTTGCAAAGCCCAAACCGATACACCGATGACACCAAACAAGGCAACGTTGATGAACAACATCAGCACAATACCGGTCGCGCTGCGGCCAGTGTAAATATTGCGTTCGAGCCAGTCGTCAGGCGTACCGTAACCATACTTTTCCATGGTTTCCATATTCTTCGACTCGGCGCGATACAACTCGGCGCCTTCAAAGAATACTTTCTTGATACCGCGGGTGACCGGGCTGTGCGGGTCTTCTTCGGTTTCGCATTTGGCGTGGTGCTTGCGATGGATCGCAACCCATTCCTTGGTGACCATACCGGTGGTCAGCCACAACCAGAAACGGAAGAAATGACTAGGTATAGGATGCAGATCGAGGCCGCGGTGGGTGGCGCTGCGATGCAAATAGATGGTTACGGCTGCAATCGTGATGTGGGTCACGGCAAGCGCATAGAAAAACACTTCCCAACCGCTGGCGCGGGTCAGGCCGTTAGATAAGAAATCCAGTACTGCGTCAATCATTGTGGCTCCAATATGAATGCCATAGATAAATGGTCTCCCCTAGATGGTAGCGCTTTATGGAAAAGCTAGGGCTATCTGGCAAATTTTCGAGACGAATTATAGCCTTTTTAAGGGCCTATATCCGATTTTGCGGGGTTTTTCGCAGTATTTAAACGTTCTTTTATCGGTCCGTATTGCTCGTCAATCAACCTTATTTCACGTTGCGGGAACGGCACATTGATCTCGTTTGCCTGAAATGATCGCCAGATTGCACGATTGACATCAGATAAAACCGTACCACGTCCATCCAGCTCATTTACCCAAAAGCCCAATTGCAGGTCGATGCCGTCCGCACCAAAGGCCATCATGGTGGCACCCGGTACGCGATCCGGCCCCTTGCGCACTTTCTCCACGCTAAGTGCGGCCTCTTCCAACAATCGCAATGCCAAATCGATATCAGTCCGGTAATCTACCGAAATGCGTGTTGTCAATTGCACCACGGTGTCACTCAGCGACAAATTCTGTACCGCATTTGAGACAAATAGATCATTTGGCAATATTGTGTCACTGCCATCACCGCCACGCAGCACGGTGTAACGGGTATTGATCTGCGCCACGCGGCCGGTGAATTTGTCCATCGTGACCGTATCGCCTATGGTCATGCTGCGCTCGAGCAGGATGATGAAACCGGAGACATAGCTGCTGGCAATCTTTTGCAGGCCCAGACCCAGGCCGACACCGAGCGCGCCGCCGAATACCGACAGCACGGTCAGGTCGATGCCGACCATCGACAGGCTGACCAGCAAGGCAATCAGGATCAATACGGCGCGGCTCATGCGCGACAGCACCGCACGCATCGACGAATGCATGCCGTCGAGGCGCATCAGGCGTTCCTCTATCATGGCCGAAGCCCACAAGGCGATGATCAGCGTTACGCCGACCGAAACCACCGCCTGCAGCATGGTCATGATCGAGACTTTATGCTTGCCGAGCGGGACAAAGGTGTCGTCGAGGAATTCGATGATGTCCGGCAGCACACCGGTAACGTGCAAGGCCACCACGATCCAGACCAGCGCAGCGAAGCTTCTTTCAAACAGCAGGACGAAGGCATTGGTCTTGCCGCCGCGCGCAAACACGCGCCGCATCACATAGAAGGCCAGTCGTATCAGCGCAAACGAAGCCACCAGCGGCATCACCACGCGCAAGACATCCACGCCGTCGACGCCATCCAGGCGTTCAAGGATGGCTTTGGCAATTGCCAGCAACAACCAGGTCAGCAAGGGCCACACGACCCGCGTAAAACTCTCTACTCCCAAACGCCGCAACGCATTTTTCTCCGGCTCGCGGGTCGCCAGCAAATTACGTATGACGCGGGCAATCCCCCAACCCAGGGCAAAACACAGCACTATGGCAATCAGCTGCCAGCGCAGACCCGGGATACCCAGGTCGGTCCACAAATCAGTCCAGAGAGTAGATAGCAGGTTTTGTTTCATTTATTTTTTACGTTCGAGTACCGCCGCAAAAAAACCATCAGTGTGATGCAAGGCCGGTGACAGCTTCAGATAATTATCCATCTGCAGATCTATCTTTTGCTCGGCCAGCACTTCGCTCATTGGAATCAAAACAAAATCGTCGCGTGATGCGAGGAAACTGGCAACGATCGCTTCGTTTTCTTCATCCAGAATACTGCAGGTTGCATACACCAAGCGACCGCCCGCTTTCACCAGGCGCGCCGCGCCGGCCAGGATGGAAGCCTGCTTTTCGTTTAACTCTACCAGCGATTGCGGCGTCTGGCGCCACTTCACATCAGGATTGCGACGCAAGGTACCGAGGCCGCTACATGGCGCATCGACCAGCACGCGATCGATTTTGCCGGCCAGGCGTTTTACCTTGGCATCGTTTTCATGTGCGATTTGCACCGGATGCACATTCGACAGACCGCTGCGCGCCAGGCGTGGTTTCAGTTTGGCCAGGCGCTTTTCCGAAATATCGAAAGCGTAGAGGCGACCGGTATTGCGCATTGCCGCACCCAGCGACAAAGTCTTGCCACCGGCACCGGCGCAGAAATCGACCACCATTTCGCCGCGCTTGGCACCGACGATTTGCGACAGCAACTGGCTGCCTTCGTCCTGCACTTCGATCGAACCATTCTTGAACAAGGGCAGGTTTTGCAAAGCCGGTTTCTTGATGATACGGATACCCAATGGTGCGTATGGCGTAGGCTCACACAGGATAGGCGCTTCGGCCAAAGCGGTGATCACGTCTTCCCGTGTCGCCTTGATCGCATTCACGCGCAAATCCAGCGGCGCCGGCTGGTTCACTGCATGCGCCAGTTCCAGCGCAGCCACTTCACCATCACGCGCCACCAATTTTTCAAACAACCACTCCGGCATATTTGAACGCAGCAACGATGGCAACAAGGTGCGATCGATTTGCATCACATGGTTCAGCCATTCGGTTTCTTCTTCGGTCAGGCCGCCCAGCGATTCCACGCCGACTGCATCAGCCAGGCCGAGCAAGGTCATGCGACGCATGGTCGGGCCGTTACCGGATTCGGCAAAGCTGGTGTACACCGCTTTATTGCGCAGCAAACCGTATACGGCTTCGGCCACCACGCCGCGTTCACGCGAACCCAGTTTGGGATGGTCGCGGAAATAACGCGATAAGGTACCGTCAGCCGGGCCGGTAAAACGCAGGATCTCGCGCAATACTTCTTCGGTGTTATTAATGATCGCGGGAGGCAATCTCATGCACTTTCCTTCATAAAATATTTTGGTCTGCCAGGACATCAACAAACGCTAACCAAGTAGTTGATTACTCAGCTTGCGCCTGGGTTTCGTCCGGACTAATACGCACTACACCGTCATGCACGGACAAACGTCCATCCAGGAAGCAGCGTATCGCGCGGGGATAAATAATGTGTTCCTGTTCCAGCACGCGTGCGGCCAGGCTTTCTTCGGTATCATCGGCCAGCACCGGCACCGCTGCCTGCGCCACGATAGGACCATGGTCCAGCTCGGCAGTTACAAAATGCACGGTCGCACCATGCAATTTGACCCCGGCCGCCAGCGCCTGTCTGTGCGTTGCCAAACCAACAAAACTTGGTAGCAATGATGGATGGATATTCAGCATGCGGTCGGCATAGTGCGCGACGAAAGGTGTCGTCAACACACGCATAAAACCAGCCAACACCACCAAATCAGGCGTAAATGAGTCGATCTTGCTTTGCAAGGCTGCATCGAAGGCTTCCCGGCTCGGATAGTCCTTATTTGCGACTACCAGCGTCGGAATCCCGTGTTCGGCGGCGTAAGCCAGACCCGATGCATCCGCCTTATTGCTGATGACGGCCGCAATCCGGGCCGGCCATTCTTCATTTTGCGCAGCGCGGATGATGGCCCGCATGTTGCTGCCGCGCCCCGAAATCAAAATGACGATTCTTCTCATGGCGCGCATTGTACCGTACCGCGGGCGCATCAGGCCGCTGCCGGAAAGCCGCGCACGCAACTATACAAGCGGTATTTACCGGCGCAACAGCGCTCGCTACAGGGAAAAGGAGGCAAATTTGCCCGGATTCAGGCGAGACAGACGGGGTGGCGAGCCGCGATGCACCAGCGGCTGCGTAGATATGACTTATTGAAAGGAGTAAAACACCCGGAAGGCGATTTTTTTGTCAGCCCAGAAATCAGCGGCATCGCGGAATACGTCGAGCAGGGTTTCGCGTGCTTCCTTGTCGAATTTCGGTGTGTTCGGCAGCTGTTCCAGAACCACGAGGAAACCAGGCTGCGGCCCGGCCTTGTGCGCGAGGCTGGTCAGGCAGTCGGACAAGGCATCGAAATTCTTGCCAAAATGCCTGGGAAACTGGAATGCCTCCGCAATCGCGGCCAATACCTGCTGCTTGGTCGTCGCATGCGCGCAATGTGCATACAGGAAGTGCTGTCCAAGATGCGCAGCTTCAGCCTGCAAATCAGCGACACGGAAGGCCCGGATCGACTGCACTACATTGAGCGGCACGGTTTTAAACAAACTCATTTATCCCTCATCTCCAGCAATTTATTATTAACAGAACACACCCCGCTCACTCTATGACTCTTTTGAAGCTTCTATAGTGATCGGCGGTGTAATAATATTCGCGCGGCTTGGTCTTCTCGCCGCCGGTAATGATGCGTCTCGCGCCGCGATTGCGGGCACGCGGCGTTTTTACAGTGAATTCGCGATAATACCCACGCTTTTGCTGCGGCAACACCTTTTCATAATTGCCGAATACCGAACCATCCTTCTCATACGGGAAAGGCCCGCCCTGGCGTATCAAGGCGATGGTCTGCTGCGCTTCACGCGGCAAATCATTAACAGCAATCACTCCCAGCGCGCCGGAATCGAAAGCAAAAGCATTGTAAGAAAGTAAGAATGTAGCGAAAAGCAGGAAAAAACGCGTGATGAATTTAACTTTCACCGAAATTCCTTTTCTTAACAATTGACGCATCCTATTGACGCACCCTATCAAATTAACGAGTCCAATACCCGAGAGTAACGTGTTGTGTTGTCCGAATCAACACTAATTGCTTGACAAGCGCGGGATAGGCAGGTCTTTAGACGGCGGCGTTTTCCGCCTGGCCGCTGTCCTGGCCAGAGAAAAATGACAGGATTTCGGTCTTGTGTGCCAGGGCATCCTTGCGCCCCAGGTTGATCAGCTCGCAGGTGTAGCTTTTTTCAAACAACAGGTAGGAAGCCAGCGCGGCACCGCGCACTTCGGCGCCACCGATGCCCGACAGCAACATACGCACCGGACGCGGCAGGCTGCTGATATGACGACTTGCAATTGTGTCAAGTCGCTCGGATGGCGCGATGGTCAGCATCTCTATCGGCCGCAAGGGTGTTTTTCTTCTTTGCTCATCGGTCAGGACCGACAAGGTTTGGTTGATGCGATTCATGCGCTCGATATCGCCAGCGATACTGTCGAGGAAAATGCTGGACAGCGCATGACCGGCGATTTGCGCCAGGCTCGGGTATTGCGCATTCTGCGACTGGTCTATTGCCGGTTCCATCAAACGGCCGGCGCCGACTACCAATACCTTGTCGGCACCCAGATGGATGGCCGGCGAAATCGGTGCCAGTTGGCGCATCGAACCGTCGCCGAAATATTCACGCCGCCCTTCACAAAAAATTGGCATGGCCGGGAAGATCAAAGGGATCGCCGACGAGGCCAGCAAATGTTCGACCCCGATCTGGCTGCGTATCGCCACGCGCTGGGTGCGCACCCAGGGTTCGATATCGGCTTCGCTCTGGTAAAAAGTCATATGCTTGCCGGCCGTGTACGAAGACGCCGTCACCGCCAGCGCATGCAGTTTTCCGTCGGCCAGCGCCGCATCCAGGCGCGGCAGGTTCAGCATGCGGTTCAGCAAGCTGACCAGCGGAGTATTGTCGAGCAGGGAATTCGGCGGGTTGGCTTTCCAGGTACGCAGCAACCAGCCAAAGGACAACAGCGATAACCACTTCGCACCGGAACGCAACACGCCCAGCGAGTCGGCGCGGTACACCTGTTCTGCGGTGAAGTTTTCCCACACATGCACGACGCGTTTCAGGCCCGGGCAAAAATCATCGGCATGGCAAGCCAGTGCAGTCGCATTGATGGCTCCGGCCGAAGTGCCGCAAATAATGTCGTAAGGATTTTTCTCCGCTGCCCAACCGGTTTCGCACAAGATGGTCGATACCGCGTCCAGCACGCCAACCTGATAAGCCGCGCGCGCCCCGCCTCCAGTCAGTACCAGGCCAATTTTCTTTTGATCTCGCATAGCCACCAATTATTCAGGCCTTTCGGATTTCGGACAAGCAGGCGACGCTCAACATCAATCCCCTTTGGCAATTCCCTCGCGACGCGGATCTGCGCCACCGAACCAGACTTCTTCACCGTGCACGTTCAAACGCATGATGCCTTGCAGGCCGGAAGTCTGCTCGACCAGTTGCACATCATGTTTCCGCGCCAGCAGCGCATTGAGCAATGCATTCGGCACCCGTCCGCGTTCCAGTTCGGTCGGACCATTGCGGCTGCCGACATTCGGCAAGTCTATCGCCTGCTGCACCGTCATGCCCCAATCCATCATGCCGACCAATACCTTGCTGACGTAATTGATGATGTAAGCGCCGCCCGGCGAACCGACGGCCAGCACCAGCTTCTTCGTGCCTTTTTCAAAGACGAAAGTCGGTGCCATCGAACTGCGCGGCCGCTTGCCGGGCTGCACACGGTTCGCGATCAAGCCATTCGCATCGCTAGGGTCAAAGGAAAAGTCGGTCAACTCATTATTCAACAAAAAGCCGTCCACCATCTGGCGTGAACCAAAACCGTTTTCTATCGTGGTGGTCATCGCCACCGCACGGCCTTTGCCGTCAACGATGGAGATATGCGAAGTCGATGGCAACTCCGGTGAGGTGGTGGTGCCCCAGGCCAGGCGCGTATTGAAAGGATCACCCGGCTGCGCCTTACCCATGGAGGTATCGCTGATCAATGCTGCGCGTCGTGCCAGGTATTTTTTATCCAGCATCGGCAAGGCGCTGCCACCCGGCAGTGGCACGAAATCCGGATCGGCAATATAGCGATCGCGGTCAGCATAGGCCAGCCGCCCTGCTTCCGAAAACAGATGGACCGCATTTGCATCCCACGCACCGTTGACCGGCGGGAAGGCGGCGATGTTTTTCTTTTCCAGGATGCCGAGGATTTGCGCAATCGCGATCCCGCCGGACGAAGGCGGCGGCATGCCGCATACGGTCCAGGCTTTGTAATCGCTGCAGATAGGTTCACGCACTTTGGCCTTGTAGCTGGCGATATCGTACAAACCCATTTCACCAGGATTGGTCGGGTGCTGCGCGACCTTGGCGGCTATATCGTGTGCGATCTGGCCTTTGTAGAAAGCATTCGCACCATCGCGCGCAATCGTTTTCAGGGTGGCGGCCAATGCCGGGTTCTTCAGCAGGTAACCGACCGGACGCGGCTTGCCTTGTGCATCGTAAAAGTAAGCAGCGGCCACCGGGTCTTGCTTCAGATAGGTTTCTGATTGCAGCAGGATCGCCAGGCGCGGGCTGACTGCAAAACCCTCGGTCGCCAGTTTGATGGCCGGGGCGAACAAAGTCGCCCATGGCAAATTGCCGTATTGCTTGTGCGCCAGTTCCAGCATGCGTAACACGCCGGGCACACCAACCGCACGACCGCCGACCACTGCTTCATGGAAAGGCATCGCCTTGCCATCGGCAGTCTGGAATAATTTACCGGTCACATTCGTCGGCGCGGTTTCACGACCATCAAAAGCCAATACACGCGCGCCATCAAAATGCAGCATGAAAGCGCCACCGCCCAAACCCGATGATTGCGGCTCGACCAGGCCCAGCACCATTTGCGTGGCGATCGCCGCATCAACTGCGGAACCGCCGGCTTTCAGCATCTGGTAACCGGCATCCACCGCCAGCGGATTGGCTGCCGCCACCATATATTTCTTCGCGACCCAACCGCTCTTTTCGGTATAGCCGCTGCTGCCCTCAGGTTCAATCGGGATGTAGTGTTTGACTACGGGTGCGCTGCTGCACCCGGCAAGCAAGGCAGACAATACGGCGGCAAGAACGGTCGTTTTAATCATGCAAGATCCCGGAGAAGCAAAAAGGAAGACTACCACTGCGCGCCCAGTGTAAACCGCTTGCGCCGGACTGTCAGTTTGTTAAACCAGGCTTTTGAACTTTCGTTCAAAAAAATAAGACAGGAATGTGTGCGCGGATAAAGAAAAAGCAGCCGAGGCTGCTTTTTCCCATCACGTATCACATAACGCATTACATCCACTTCATGGTCGTGTCGGCGTTACCGGTGCGGAGTCCACCGGCACCACGATGGTTGCGGCAGGCGTGACGATAGTGACATTCGTCACAGTGTCCGCCATTTCCGGACCGGTCGCCGGCAACAAGGGCACGATCAGCAAGGCCACGATATTGATGATCTTGATCAGCGGATTGACGGCCGGACCGGCGGTATCCTTGTATGGATCGCCGACCGTATCACCAGTGACCGCGGCCTTGTGCGCATCGGAACCTTTACCGCCGTGATTGCCGTCCTCGATATACTTCTTCGCGTTATCCCAGGCGCCGCCACCGGTCGTCATCGAAATCGCGACGAAGATACCGGTGACAATCGCCCCCATCAGCAAACCACCGAGCGCGGCCGGTCCGAGGATGAGGCCGACCAGGATAGGAATCACGACCGGCAATAGCGACGGGATGATCATTTCCTTGATCGCAGCAGTAGTCAGCATATCGACCGCCTTGTCATATTCCGGTTTGCCGCTGCCATCCATGATGCCCTTGATGTCGCGGAACTGGCGGCGTACTTCCACCACCACTGCACCGGCGGCACGCCCCACCGCTTCCATCGCCATTGCACCAAACAGATAAGGAATCAAACCACCGATGAAGAGGCCGACGATCACCATCGGATTGGATAAATCAAAGGAGGTACTCTTGCCGACCGAATCCAGCGCATGCGTGTAATCGGCAAACAGCACCAATGCCGCCAGACCGGCAGAGCCGATCGCATAACCCTTGGTCACGGCCTTGGTGGTATTGCCGACTGCATCCAGCGGATCGGTAATCGCACGCACCGATTCCGGCATGCCCGACATTTCGGCGATGCCGCCGGCGTTATCGGTAATCGGACCATACGCATCGAGCGCCACAATGATGCCGGCCATCGACAACATTGCCGTCGCTGCAATCGCGATACCGTACAAACCGCCGAGCCAGTAGGAAGCAAGGATGGCAGCACAGACCGACACCACGGGCCAGGCCGTGGAGCGCATCGAAACACCGAGGCCGGCGATGATGTTAGTACCGTGACCGGTGGTCGAGGCTTGCGCTACATGCTGTACCGGTTTGAAATCGGTGCCGGTGTAGTACTCGGTGATATACACCATCAAGCCGGTCAGCACGATGCCAACCACGGCGGAGCCCATCATCGCAAACTGCATTGGTGGCGGGATCACCAGCCAGGTGACGACGGCAAACCCGATCAGCGACAAACCGGCGGCCCACCATAAACCTGTGTACAGCGCCGACATGATTTTCTTGCCCGGCTTCGCTTTGACCATCGAACAACCGACGATCGAAGCGAGGATGGAAACACCACCCAGCAGCAGCGGATAAATTGCCGCCTGCAATTCCATGCCCTGCATCACCAGCGTACCGAGCAACATGGTGGCGATCAGCGTCACGACATAAGTCTCAAACAGATCCGCCGCCATCCCGGCGCAATCGCCGACGTTGTCACCAACGTTATCGGCAATCACCGCAGGGTTGCGCGGATCGTCTTCCGGAATCCCCGCTTCCACCTTGCCGACCAGGTCGGCACCGACGTCCGCACCCTTGGTGAAAATACCGCCGCCCAGTCGCGCGAAAATTGAAATCAGCGAAGCGCCGAAGGCGAGTCCGATCAAAGGTGTGATGACATCATGCAAGGTCAGGTGATAAGCACCGGCACCTGTCGCCAGCGCCGTCAGGATCATGAAAAAGATCGCGACGCCAAGCAGCCCCAGCCCGACCACCAGCATGCCGGTAATCGCACCGCCCTTGAATGCGACGTCGAGTGCTTCATTCATGCCCTTGGTGGCCGCCTGCGCGGTCCGCACATTGGCCCGCACCGAAACATTCATGCCGATGAAGCCGCAGGCACCGGACAATACCGCGCCGGTCAAAAAGCCCATCGCGGTCATCAGGCCGAGGCCGGGTACCAGTGCAATGATGATGAACAGGACGACGCCGACGATGGCAATCGTGCGGTACTGGCGCGCCAGATAGGCGGCAGCACCCTGTTGAATGGCGGCGGCAATATCCTGCATGCGTTCATTGCCGGCGTCTTGTTTGAGTATCCAGCTACGTGAGATCAGGCCATAGACGACGGCAATAATGCCGCACGCGATGGCGAACCATAGACTTAATGCCATATCGACTCCTCCTGTTTTTTCACGACTAAGTTGACCACTACGACAATGCAACAGACATAAAAATGTTCCGTGCTAACTGCGTACTGCAAAACTTTCTGTCGCCCTTATTTTTCTTAGCGGATGCCAGGGCTGGCTGAGTCTGTTGCTTGAGTCTGTTACCTGATTCTGCTTGCCGGGTTTGTTACAACTACATCAACACAGTATCGATGTTATAGCGATAAGGCAATTTGAGCAAAAAAAAGCGGACATGATGTCCGCTTCCTGTTTAACCTGCCAACGCCGCAAAGGCGCTGTCACGTATTTGATCGACTGGGCCGACGCCTGCGATCTTGCGATATTTTGGCGCGCCCGGCTGGCCGGAAGCTGCCCATTGATTGTAGTAACCAACCAACACTTCGGTTTGTTCGTGATACACGGACAAACGCTTCTTGACGGTTTCTTCCTTGTCGTCATCGCGCTGGATCAATTCTTCACCGGTCAGGTCATCCTTGCCTGCCACTTTCGGCGGATTGAATTTGACGTGGTAGGTACGGCCCGAAGCCGGGTGTACACGACGACCGCTCATGCGTTCGACGATGGCTTCGTCCGGTACGTCGATTTCGAGGACGTAATCGATGGCGACGCCGGCTTCCTTCATGGCATCCGCTTGCGGGATGGTGCGTGGGAAACCGTCGAACAAATAACCTTTCGCGCAATCCGCTTCCTTCAGGCGATCCTTGACCAGGCCGATGATGATGTCATCCGACACCAGGCCACCTTCGTCCATGATTTTCTTGGCGGCGATGCCAAGCGGCGTGCCGGCCTTGACCGCAGCGCGCAGCATGTCGCCGGTCGAAATTTGCGGAATATTGAATTTATCTTTGATGAAACCAGCTTGCGTGCCCTTACCGGCACCAGGCGCTCCTAAAAGGATGAGGCGCATGAAATTTCCCTAAAACGAGTTTTTGAATTCTATTACCGAAGGGCGCTAATGCGGCACCGGAGGATAGTCGTGATTTATAGACTTGAGCTATGAACTTTGCACGAAACTTACCACAAAATTATATCAAACCGCGGTTTTGCCGCAGTTTTGCTCGTGCTGCAACGCATCATTGCCCAAAAAATTGCCTGACGCGCTGCAGGTCTTCTGGTGTGTCCACACCTGTAACCGGTGCATGCGGCGTCACATGGACGGCGATCGGCACGCCATGCCATAAGACGCGTAATTGTTCCAACGCTTCCAGTTGTTCCAGCGGCGAAACGCTGAGCTGCGGGTATTCCTGCAGGAAGGCATTGCGGTATGCATACAGGCCGATATGGCGCAAAGGCGCATAACCGGGCGGGATCGCCGCCTTGCTGGCGGCAAAGCCGTCGCGATGCCAGGGGATGGTCGCGCGCGAGAAATACAGCGCACGTCCGGATTTATCCAGCACCACTTTCACTACATTCGGATTGAATACTTCTTCGATCTCGCTGATTGCATGCGCGGCAGTCGCCATCGGCACATCACGCGAAATCAGCGTCGCGGTGGCGGCGATCAGCGAAGGATCGATCAGCGGTTCATCGCCCTGCACATTCACCACCACCGCTTCATCCGGCAAACCAATCAGCGCCGCCACTTCGGCAATACGGTCGGTGCCGGACGGATGATCGGCACGCGTCATTTGCACCGCCACCTTGTGCTGCACGCAGGCAGCAAAAATATCAGCATGGTCGGTGGCGACGATCACTTGGGCCGCACCGGATTGCATCGCACGTTCAGCCACGCGGACTATCATCGGCTTGCCGCCGAGATCAGCCAGCGGTTTGTTCGGCAAGCGGGTAGAAGCCAGGCGCGCAGGAATAATGACGGTAAAGGACATCAGCGAATTCCGTTAGAGCCGCCGGCTCAGTTTGCGCCAGGTGTGACTTGCAGGTCGCGCGCCTGGTCGGCCCACATAATAGGAATGCCGTCGCGTATCGGATAGGCAAGTTTATCTGCCTTGCAAATCAGTTCTTGCGCTTTTTTGTCATGCTCAAGCGGACCTTTGCAGATCGGGCAAACCAAAATATCAAGCAATCGAGCGTCCACGGAGTTTCTCCACAATTTTTTCAGCAAGCGCGCCGTCAAGCTGCGCTGTTACAGGCACGACCCACAAACGGGTGTCGTTTCTCAAACCTTCGTTTTGCCGACATTTTACTGCATCCTTCTCGGTAATCAGGATCACATCCGCTTTGACATGGACAAAGGGATTGTCGGCAAAATCGTAATGGTCGGGCAAAGCCATTTCTTCGAATTGCAAACCGGCATGGCGCAGCAAACCGAAAAAACGCCCCGGATTACCGATCCCGGCCGCCGCCAGGATAGTCGGCGCATGCTTGTCATCAGTCGCGGCAAAGGAAGTCAACGCACTGATTTGAGAACGATCATTCAGTTTTTCCGCAGTCTTGCCGACCAGTTGCATACGGATCGCATCCGGCGGCAATCCCGGCGCATCAGCAGCCCCATTCAGCACGGTGAAATCACGGCGGCGCGAAATCGGTTCGCGCAAAGGGCCTGCCGGCAAGAGCCAGCCATTCCCTGCTCCGCGGCCGTCGAACAGCACGATTTCCACATCGCGCGCCATCCGGTAATGCTGCAAGCCGTCATCCGATACCAGCACATCGACTTCCGGATGCGCAGCCAGCAAGGCAGTCGCCACCGCCACCCGATCCCGGCCGACCATCACCGGACATTCGGCACGATAGGCAATCAATAAAGGTTCGTCGCCGACTTCCTGCGCCAGCGAATACGGCGTCACCGCTTGCGGCACATCGTTATGCACCCCGTAGCCACGTGAAATCACACCGGGCGTATAGCCGGCTTGGCGCAAGGCATGCACCAGCCAGATCGTCAGCGGCGTCTTGCCGGTACCACCGACAAAGATATTCCCGACCACCACCACCGGCACCGGCAGGCGCGCGCTTTTCGACAAGCCAAGGCGATAAGCGGCGCGGCGCAAGGCCGATAGCCCGCCGAACACAGCCGACACCGGCAGCAGCATGCAGGCCGCCAGCCCGCGCTGCGCCCAGGTCTGCGTCAGGAATTCTTCAAGATTGGAGCGCTGCTGGGCCAAGGATGGATTCCATATGAAGGCATAGGTGCCGACAAGTCAGCACCTATGTGTGAGCAAACTTATTTCTTGCCGCTGGTTTGCGCAGCAAACGTGACTTTAGGATAGCCGGCAATACGTGCCGCTTCCAGTACATTGATCACGGTCTGGTGCGTCGCGGTCGCATCCGCCGCAATGATGATGACAGGATCGGTATTGGTTTTGCCGGACGCCGCGACTGCCGCAGTCAGCTCCGCCGCCAGCGCTTCCGGATTCTGCACGGCGACGCGGGCATTATTGATTGAATAGCGGCCTTGCGTATCGACGCCGACATTGATTTCAAACGGCCGGTCCATCGCCTTCTCGGCATCCGCCGTCGGCAGTGTAATCTGCAAGGCGGTAAATTTACTGTAGCTGGTCGAAACCATCAGGAAAATCAGGATCACCAGCAATACGTCAATGAAGGCGATCAAATTGATTTCCGGATCTTCGCGGCCTTGTCCTTTGCGGAAATTCATCAGGCGTCTCTTTCCGGGCTCTTACTTGCGTGCGCCATGCACGATGTCGACAAACTTCACCGCCTGCTGCTCCATATCGATAATGAAGCTATCGACCAGCGCGCGGAAGTGGCGGTAAAACACCAGCGAAGGCATCGCAATCGCGAGGCCGAAACCGGTGTTGTACAAGGCAATCGAAATACCATGTGCGAGTTGCGCCGGATTGGCGCCGGTGCCGGTCGCATTTTGCGAACCGAAGATTTCAATCATGCCGACCACGGTACCGAACAAACCCATCAAAGGCGCCAGCGTCGCAATCGTGCCCAGCGTTGTGAGGAAACGTTCCAGTGTATGCGCAGTGCCGCGTCCTGCTTCTTCAATCGATTCCTTCATCACGTCGCGCGGAGCATCGACGTTGCGCAAACCGGCTGCCAGTACACGACCCAAAGGTGAATTCTGTTCCAGCGTATTGACCACATTGTCATCAATCCGCCCGCTGCGATAAACCCGCACTACTTCTTCCAGCAAGCTGGGCGGCAAAATCCGGCGCCGGCGCAAATACATGCTGCGTTCAATAATCAGGGTCAATGCAATAACGGAAGCGATCAGCAACAGCCAGATCGGCCAGCCTGCTGCATGAATAATGGCGAGCAAAGTAAGCTCCTTCTGTGGGATTCAATAAGTATGGATGGAGAATGTAACGGTTTGACGCTGGGAGAGCAAGTTTCCCGCACGGGCTTGCCCGCATCGCATGAGGACCGGTACCGTCATGTTAACCGGCATCCGTAGCGCGGCAGGAATTTCTTTTAAACAGCTGTCGACGACTTATCCGGCTTGTGCACATTTTCTGTGGATAACATTGTGCGTAACTGTGCGTAAGCAGTCGAAGCCCTTGATTTCAAAGAAAAAATTTCCACTGCATAGAAATGAGGCGGTGTATATCCGCCTGCTTGCGTGCCTGGCACTCAGCCGCGCGCAGCTATCTGCAACACCTTGATACGGTAATTCAATTGCCGCAAAGTCAGGCCCAGCAATTGCGCCGCACGTGATTTGTTGCCGCCGCATTCAGCCAGTGCCGCCACGATCTGCTCGCCTTCATCACCACGTACCGGCTGGTTGGTGCGTACCGTACGCGTACTCACGCTGCTGCCCACCGTCATGGTCGATAGTGCGGCATCCACCGCCCGTTCCGATTCCAGCACGCGACTCACATCCCCTGCCTCAATCTCCGGCTGCTCGGCCAGCAAGACCAGGCGCTCGATAATATTTTGCAGTTGACGGATGTTGCCCGGCCACGGAAAACGTATCAGTTGCTCCATCGCCCCCGGTGTCAGGCTGGTATGCCGCTGGAAGGTATCGTTCGCGAGACCGATGAAGTGGCGTGCCAGCGCCGGGATATCTTCAGCACGTGCGCGCAGGGCCGGCAGTTTGACCGGCACCACATTCAGGCGATAAAACAGGTCAAGGCGAAAACGGCCGCTGCCCACCAGTTGCTGCAGGTCGCGATTGGTGGCAGCGACGATGCGTACATTGACCGGTATTTCCTTGCGCCCGCCGACGCGCTGGATCTGCTGCTCCTGCAAGGCGCGCAGCAGTTTGACCTGCAACAGCAAAGGCAGGTCGCCCACTTCATCGAGGAAGAGCGTACCGCCGTCGGCATCTTCAAAACGTCCCGGCTTGGCGGCGTGCGCCCCGGTGAAAGAACCTTTTTCATGGCCAAACAATTCCGACTCGAACAGATTCTCCGGGATCGCCCCACAATTCACTTTGATGAAAGGTGCATCGCGCCGGTCACTCGCCATATGCAGGGCACGCGCAAACAATTCCTTGCCGGTGCCTGATTCGCCGAGCAGGAGCACGGTCGCCACCGTATTCGCCACTTGCGTGATCTGGCGCAAGGCGGCGCGTGAAGCAACCGATTCGCCGATGATGCCGCCATGTTGTGCCTGCTTGCCCAAAGCCTTTTTCAGTTCACGATTTTCAACCGTCAACGCTGCGGTGCGACGTTCCACCTGTTCATTCACCAGCAGCTCTATACGCAGCAATTGCGCAATCTGCGCCGCAACCAAACGCACCGTCACCAGGTCATCACTCAGCGGCCGGTGCAAACCGCGGAAACGATTTACTGCCAGCACGCCACGCACTGTACCGTTGACGATGATGGGCAGGGCAAACATCGAGATCGTACCCTTGGGTAGCGTATCGCGGTCCACCGTGCGTGCCAGGTAATTGGGTTCGGTATCAATATCCTGGATGATCGCCACCTCGCCCGACTGGAAGACCTTGCCGGTAATGCCCTCGCCGGGACGGAACACGCCGCGCTTGATTTCGTCTTCATCCAGGCCGTAGGCATAGCGGATCACCAGGCGCTGCTTTTGCGCATCGAACAGAAAGAGCCGTCCGCGATTCAAGCCGAGGAATTCTGATAACAGGTGCAACATATTGCGAATCGCAAACGCCGGATCCAGGCTTTTACCTATCAGCTTCGATATCTCGCGCGTCACAAAGAGTTGCGTCTCCGACCAGTCCACGATGCCGTGTACATTTTTCGAAAGCTCGGCCTGCGCCGTCGAATGCAGATACGGCCGGACTCCGCTGCCAAATTCCTTGTTCTTGATTTCCATAACCCACCTCTTAGCGACATCTTTGACATTGTGTAAGCAATGTCCCTGCCAACCATGAGCAAGGCGATTTACACCGTGCAGATTTCCCGGATAGCAACAAGCCTGCGCGTGCGCATGCACAGTCTTTGCGCATAAGGCAGGGTGAAATCACTCCGTGCGCCAAAGCGAGGCGTAGCAAAAACACAAGGCGGCGATTACACGGACAGGAAAAACACACGAAGGACACACGCCATCTTGTTAACAATTTTGTTAACAAGATGTGCGGGCAAGACAGTCACAGCCGTCCCGGCCTAAGCCCAGCTCGCTGCCGCTTTCCCGGCATCCGATGAATGTTTTCCAGGTATCAAAAACGCAGCTTCCCTGCCATCCAAGGCAAGCCTTTTCTCCTATGAAAACCAGGCTTTTTTGCTGCAGGTGGAAGCACGTGATCGACAGCCTTTCACCGCGCCCTTTGCCACACATGCAGGCACTGATTTTTCGTGCTGGCACATCAATTGCGTTAAGGAGAACAACAAGCAGTCGTTTTGAGAAAAATGTGTTCACAAAACTGCATGCATGGACCAGCAGCGTTTTATAAGGAAACCCGAAACATGAACTCAGTCGTTGATTTTTCCTTGCAGAGCTACCAGGAAGGCGCGGCCCTGGAAGCCGCCACTCCGGCACGGCCACACATTACCGTGCGCGGCCTGTACAAATCCTTCGGCGGTGCGCCGGTGTACTCCGATTTCAATCTCGACTTTCCGAAAGGCCGGGTTACCTGCGTCTTCGGTCCCAATGGTTGCGGTAAATCGACGCTTATCAATATGATCGCCGGCCTCATCCCTTACGATGGCGGCGACATCCTGTTCGACGGCAAGACCCTGCAGCAAACCACTATCGGTTACGTATTCCAGAACTACCGGGAAGCCTTGTTCCCATGGATGCGCGCAATAGACAACATCAAATACCCGCTGGTCATCAAGGGTATGAGCAAGGCCGATTGCAATGCGCGCGTCGAGGAATTGATTGCATCCTTCGATGTGAAATTCGATCTGAACCGCTATCCATATGAATTCTCCGGCGGCCAGCAACAATTGATTTCGATCATGCGTGCACTGGCCCCGCATCCGGAAGTGCTCTTCCTCGATGAACCCTTCTCAGCCCTCGACTATGAAATGACTTTATTCATACGCGAGAAGCTGCAGGAGATCTTCCACGCCACCGGCGTCACCATGATCGTGGTTTCACACGACCTGGAAGAAGCGGTCTACCTGGCCGACCATGTGCTGCTGCTGACCAAGCGGCCCACCCGCGTCGCCGATACGGTGTGCTTCGATGCGCCGCGTCCGCGCGATATCGCAACCCTTTCCAGCAATGCCTTCGTACAAACCAAGGCGCGCTGCCTGGACATCTTCCAACGTGAGGTGCGCAAATGAAAAGCACACAATACCCACCCTTCGTCAATAACAGCATGCGCGTCGGCCGCAGCCTGATCGGCCCGGCGGCACTGATTGCGGTCTGGTGGATCGCCAACGATTCGGCATGGGTCAGCAACAAGCTCTTGCCGAATCCTTTCGCGACCTTCGGCTCCTTATGGGACAGCCTGCTGTCCGGTTCCATGACCAAGGATTTGGCGGCAACGCTGTACCGCACCTTGTATGCCTTCGGCCTGGCCGCGATTTTCGGCATCCCGGCCGGTATCGCACTCGGTTCCAACGACAGGATTTATCGCTCGATTGAATCGCTGGTCGATTTCTTCCGTTCGACGCCGGCAACTGCGATGTTCCCGCTCTTCCTGCTGATCTTCGGCATTGGTGATTTCGCCAAGATTGCCGTCGCCGGCTTCTCGGCCTGGCTGGTCGTACTGTTCAACGTGGCCTATGGCGTCATGAATTCACGCAAGACCCGCATCCTCGCCGCACGTGTGATGGGCGCGTCGAAATGGCGGGTATTCCGCGACGTGCTGTTCTTTGAATCGCTGCCGCAAACCTTCGTCGGCCTGCGCATGGCCGTATCGCTCGCACTGGTCGTCATCATCGTCGCCGAAATGTTCATTGGATCGATGGACGGCATGGGACATCGCATCATCGACGCGCAACAGGTATTCGACCTGCAGCAAATGTATGCATCCATCCTGATGACCGGCGGCGTCGGTTACGGCTTCAATCTTTTATTCATCGCACTCGAAAAATGGGTAGTGCATTGGGCAGGTCGCTAACAGTTAAGTATTTTTAATCCTGGAGAATGGTATGAAAAAGCTCGTCTTGGCATCAATCGTCGGCACCCTGCTATTGAATTCATCGTTAGCGTTGGCGCAGGAGAAAATGGAAAAAGTCACCGCTTCGTGGCTGCCCATCATGCAAACCATGGCTTACTACGTGGCGCTGGAAGAAAAACTGTTTGAAAAAGCAGGCATCGAAATCAACTCGGTCAAATTCCAGAATCCGAATCAAATCATTGATTCACTGGTATCCGGCCAGGCCGACTTCGGGCCACCGGGGGCGGCGGCAGGCATCACAGCGCTGGCCGAATCGCGTTATCCGGGCACCTTCAAGGTCTTTGGTTTGCAAGGCGGCGGCATCAAGGTCGGCATGATCAACGATGGCCTGATCGTTTCGAATGCATCGACCATTTCTTCTTTCAAGGACCTGAAAGGCAAGAGCATAGGCACCCTGCCCGGCATCCAGTGGAAAACCATCACGCGCTACATCCTGCGTCAGAACGGCCTGGATCCGGACAAGGATGTACGCATCAATGAAATCGCGGTGCCCATGCATATCCCGTCCGTAGTGGCCGGCACTGTAGACGCCACACTATCGCTGGAACCGGTCGGCTCGATTGCCGTCGCTTCGAAGGAAGCCAAACGTGCGATGACCAATCCGGTCGCCAGCTTCATCGCTGATCCTTTCTACTCCGGCGTATCGGTGCTCTCGACCAAGTTCATGAAGGAGCGTCCGGAGGTCGCGAAGAAGGTGGTCGCGGTGCTGGATCAGGCCACCAAAATGGCGAATGAGAACTTCGATAAATACCGTCCTATCATTGCCAAGTACACCGCAATCCAGGCGGATCAGGTGCAGTACGTCGCGCAACCCTATCTGCGCGCCAACAAGGATTTGACCGCAACCGATGTGAAGTCTTACCAGGCACTGGTCAATGTATTTGAAAAGGAAGGTGTGCTGAAGGAACACATGGATATTCAAAAAATCATGCTGAAACCGGGCGACTTTAAATAAACCCTTTTAACGGCAGGCGCTGATTCCGGCGCCGCCTCCCGCCCCGCTTCGGGGGCATTCACCACAAGCAAAGAGCAGCGATGGCCAGGCCCTCGCCGGGCCGCTGCATTAACTGAATCATATGAAGGAGCAATAACATGGCAACAGCACCATTCCGCGCAGCAGTCGTACAAACCCTCGCCGCACTGGGCGATCTCGATATCAACATCGGCCTGCTGCGCCGTTATACCGAAGAAGCGGTACGCCAGGGCGCGCGCCTGGTCGTCTTCCCGGAATGCATGAATACCGGTTACCTGTTTGACTCGGCCGCGCATTGCGCCGAACTGGCGGAACCGGTGCATGGTCGCTTCGTGCAGGCGATGGCGGATTTGTGCCGCGAACACAATATCTTCATCGCCAGCGGCTTTACCGAAAAAAACGAAGAGAAAAATAAAATCTTCAATACCGGCCTGTTGCTCGATCCGAAGGGCGACATCATCGTCCACTATCACAAGCAATTCCTCGCAACGCATGACCAGAACTGGTTCGAACTCGGCGAGAACGGCTGTCCGGTGGTTGACACCGAGCTGGGTCGTATCGGCTTGCTGATCTGCTTTGATGGCCGCATTCCGGAAATCACGCGCAATCTGGCGCTGCAAGGAGCCGAAGTCATCGTCGACATGGCCAACTTCTTTGCGATGGACCAGGCCGATATGTGGGTGCCGGCACGCGCTTACGAAAACGGCGTATGGTTTGTGGCCGCCACCAAAGCCGGTGTCGAACGCAGCATCTACTATCCGGGCGGCAGCATGATAGTCGCGCCCGGCGGCGAAGTCGTCGCCAAAATTCCTTACGATACCCATGGCGTGGTGACAGCTGAAATCGACCCCGCAAAAGCACAAAACAAATCCTGGCACCACGAAGGCGATCGCATGCAGGATCGCCGTCCGGGCCTGTACGGCATCATCGGCAAACCGGTCAGCGAAACCCCGCTGGCCGCGATCCTCGCACAGCCACTGATCCCCGAACAAAGCGTTGCCAAGGCCGCCGCCGTACAAATCCATGCGACCACAGCCGCAAACAGCATCGAAGACGCCTACGACATGATTGACCACACCGCCAAGCTCGGCGTCAAAGTCATCGTCCTGCCGCAATTCTTTGCCAGCTCAAGCTGGCTGCCCAGCCTGGCCGAAGCCCACACCGCAGCCGGCCGCAGTGATGCCGCTATCCAGCGCGTCGCCACCATCGCCAGACAATACGGCTGCGTCATCGTGCTGCCCCTGCTGGAAAAACGCCAGGACAAGATTGCGTCGACAGCCGTCATTATTGGCCCGGACGGCGAATTGATCGGGCGCTACCAGCAAACCCATGTCGAACCTGAAATGAAATCGTGGTGCGTCGCAGGGACGGAGCTGCCGGTATTCGACACTCCGTTCGGCCGACTGGGCGTGCTCCTTGGCTACGATGGCATGTTCCCGGAAGCCAGCCGTGTGCTGGCCTTGCAAGGGGTGGACATGATTGCCTGGTGCAGCGCATGGCGCCGTCCACAGGATCGCGCCCTGCTGACGGTGCCGAAGGCGGAAGACAATCGCATCTTCCTGATTGCCGCCAACCGCAGTGATGCGCCTTATCCGGGCGGTTCCTTTATCGTACCGCCTAACGGCTTTCCGCAATGGAACCTGGATATCGCGGCACCGGCGACCAATCGCCATGGCGCGGTGATGCCGGGCTTTATGAACCTGGCGCTGAGCCGGCAGAAGTTCATGATCCCGAAAGTGAATATGCTGCGCAACCGTATCGTTGCCAGCTACACCCCTATCACCGCCGGCAACAGCGTCGCCACACAGGAACTGGCAGCCTGACGAAGCATCAATAAAAACGCCCGGCATCCATTACAGATGCCGGGCGTTTTTTAATGCGCTGGTTTACTGGATACCGCGGAACACCGCACATTGCCTGAAAGCGTCCTCAGAGAATGGTATCTGCTTGCTCTTGCAATACTTGGAGGTCAGCTTCAGCAATTCCTTGATATCGCGACCGCTGCACTTCGCGTAAATATTGCTCAGCGAATCGATCAACTCATCCGACAGATCCGCATGGAATTGCGTCGCCAGCGAGCGCCACAAACGCATCGCATCTTCTTTTGGCGGCACTTCATACTTGATCGTTGCAATGCAACGCGACAGGATCGCATCATCCACATCGCCAACCCGGTTGGTCGTCATGAACAACAAACCCTTGAAGTATTCCAGCGTACGCAGGAATTCAGCCACGATGGCATTGTGCTGCAAATCATTATCACGGCAACGGATGTAAACGTCGGCTTCATCCAGCAAGAGGATGGCATCCCAGCGTGCGGCGCGGCGCAGGATTTCCGACAGGTTTTGCTCAACCGACGCGGCGGTGATACCGAGTTGCCCGGAATGCACGCGGTACAGCGGCTTGCCAACCACCTCAGAGTAAACCTCGGCGGTCAGGGTCTTACCCAGGCCCGGTGCGCCTTTACACAGGATAGTGGTACCGCCCGATTTGCCTTCGACGATGTCTTCCATCAAGACATTCATATCGGCAGTCAGGATATCGATCAGCTCGCGGTGCTGCACCGGCAGGATCAGCTTTTCGCGCAGTTCCGGCTTGTATTCGTAGGAAGTCAGGTTCTGTACGTGCACCCAGATATTCTGGTGCAGCTCCAGATGGAACAGGTGTACATAGCAATGCAGCGGGATTTTTTCAAAGCCTTGCTCGAAACCGTTCTGACGCCAGAATTCGGCATCCGTCATCATTTCAAAGCGACGGTCCAGGATTTCTTCGTCGTTGACGCACTTCGCAATCGCACCTGCCTTGAATGGCAGCATGCCGATGCGGAATTTTTCATCCATCGTGAATGCGGCATTGCGCGCGATGAATTGCTTGCCGAACTGACGCTGGTATTTGAGGAAGCGCTTCGCCTGTACTTCGTATTCCTGTTTGAATTCCGCACATTCCTTGAAGTAGCCGAGCTCGGTCAGCAATTCCGGAATCGTGCGATTGGCGATATCGTGCGAATTGATGACGATCGCATTCGTCATGCCGGCACGGCGCATGCGCAGGTCGGACGACTCTTCGCGGCCGGCGGCCTGCATGGTATTGGCGATCAGGTCGATCACGACGTAAGGCGCGCCCTGGTCCGGCACCACATGGCGCAGCCTATGGATCAGCCATGGCAGGAGGACGCCGTCCTTATTGCGTTTGTACAGCCAGCCGTCGATGACGTCACGGGAAAAATAAGCGGCGAGGCCGGGCACCAGCTTGTCGAGGTCGGGAATCTTGCGTGCCTGTGGCGCGCCCAGAATATTGTCCAGCGCCAGCATCTGGAACATCAACGCACGGTCATCCTGTGCTTTGCACAGGGTGTACAGCGTATTCATTGCTTTCGCGTCGAACAACTTGCTGTTGACTATCATGCGGCCATGGCATACGCCATGTTCGGAAAGACGCTTGGCCAGTGGAGACTCGGATTCGATCATCTCCAACAGTACACTCACCATCGATTCCGGTATTTCAAAATCCATCACAACTCCCTGCTAATTTCGTGCTCGGCACAGGTAAATGCCCCAAACTTGCGGGCGTGATCAAGGCAGAAAAACTGGAAAACAGATATTTAGTGTGCAACGCAACATTACAAAATAAAACGGCTTCCATATCTGGAAGCCTTCTGTATGTGTGATGCCGGTTGCCGGAAACGATATTCAGCAGCCCACCTCTGTCATGTCTTCCCGTCTTCAGTGCGCTACTGTATGTCTCTGGGAACATATCCTTCCCGCATTGCCTCGCTCATCATAAAGCATTAAGTTGGGCATGTGAAGCCGGGGGCCGCTGCGGCGCAGACGGCGGATAGGCGATATCCGGCCAAATACCGTGCATATCTGGCCAAGCGCGGATTTCACCCGATCGCCCGGGCTCCTGCGGATGATGCTAATAACCTTATGAAACGAAAGTCTTTATACTAGCCGCGCTAAGCGCACGACCAACACGAATAATTTATCACGGAGTCTCAGTGTCCAAAGGTATTACGTTTTCCGTCACCAGCTCCGTCCTGTTTGCGGTCCTCTATTATTACTCCACCCTGCTGGCACCGCTGAATGGCGAGGAAATCTTTGGCTGGCGTACGCTGCTGACTTTTCCCTTCCTGACGCTCTTTATCTGGTCGCGGCGACAACAGGGCCTGGTGCTGAACCTGCTGCACCGGATGCGGCAAAACCCGGCGCTCATCCTCGGCGCGCTTGCCACTTCCGCCTTCCTCGGCGTGCAACTGTGGTTGTTCATGTGGGCGCCGCTGCATGGCCGCGCGCTGAATGTTTCACTAGGCTACTTCCTGCTGCCGCTGACAATGCTGATGACCGGCCGCATTATTTACAAGGAACGCCTGTCGCGCCTGCAAAACCTGGCCGCCATGTGTGCCGCGGTCGGTGTCGCGAATGAGCTGGTGCAAATCGGCAGCCTGTCATGGGAAACCATGCTGGTCGCGCTCGGCTATCCGGTTTACTTCGTGCTGCGGCGTCGCCTTGGCTCAAACAATATCGGCGGCCTCTGGTTTGATATGGTGTTCCTGATCCCGGCAGGCGTATGGTTTGTCTATGCCGGCGAGGTCGGGATTGCATCGCTGAGCGATTTTCCACGACTGTATGTACTGATTCCGCTGCTCGGCGTGATCAGCGCCTTTGCGCTGTTGTTTTATATGATCGCCAGCCAGACCCTGAGCCTCAGCCTGTTTGGTTTGCTCGGCTATGTGGAACCGGTCTTGCTGGTAGTCGTCGCGCTGCTGCTGGGTGAAACCATAGATGGCGCGGAATGGCTGACTTATATCCCGATCTGGATTGCGGTTCTGCTGCTGATCGTCGAAGGCGTCAAGAATGTTTACACGCGTCACAACCTGAAGATTTAAAAAAAGGCCGGAAACTTCCCGGCCTTTCCCCCTCCCTTAAAACTGCTCCCACTCATCACCGACCACAGCCAGCTCGGCACGCTTGTCCGGCTTCGCTGATGGTGTTTCCCTGTTCGCTATCTGTACCGGTACCGCCTTCTGCGGCAATGACGATACCGTTGCTTTCGGCAATACCTGCAGCGCTTCAGCGGGGTGCAGCTTGAACACGCCAACTACCTGCGCCAGGCTGCCGGCCTGATGCTGCAGCGATGCCGCCGCCGCAGCGGCCTGTTCGACCAGCGCCGCATTTTGCTGGGTCACGCCATCCATCTGCATCACGGCTTGATTGATTTGTTCGGTCCCGGTGGTTTGTTCCTGGCTCGCCGCAGTGATTTCACCCATGATATCGGTGACGCGCCGCACGCTGGCCACCACTTCCTGCATGGTGCTGCCGGCATCGTCAACCAGGCGTGAACCGGCATTCACTTTCTGTACCGAGTCGCCGATCAGAGTTTTGATTTCCTTCGCCGCTGCTGCTGAACGCTGCGCCAGGCTGCGTACCTCGCCCGCGACCACGGCAAAGCCGCGTCCCTGTTCACCGGCACGCGCCGCTTCCACCGCTGCATTCAAGGCGAGGATATTGGTCTGGAAAGCGATGCCATCGATCACGCCTATGATGTCGGCAATCTTCTTGGCCGAGTCATTGATGGAGCCCATGGTATCGACCACTTGCGATACGACCTCACCACCTTTGCTCGCCACCGACGATGCTGTTAACGCCAGTTGATTCGCCTGGCGCGCATTGTCGGCATTCTGCCGTACGGTACCGGTCAGCTCTTCCATCGACGACGCGGTTTCTTCCAGTGAACTGGCTTGCTCTTCGGTACGCGACGACAGATCCATATTGCCGCTGGCGATCTGCGTCGACGCAATCGCAATCGCTTCGGTGCTGTGGCGCACTTCACCGACGATGCGTATCAGGCTGGTATTCATATCTTTCAGCGCCTGCAGCAACTGGCCGGTTTCATCCTTGTATTTGACTTCGATTGCGCTGGTCAGGTCACCTGCGGCAACGGTTTGCGCGATCTTCACCGCTGCATGCAACGGCCTGGTAATCGAATGCGTGATCCAGTAAGCCAGCGCGATACCGGCTGCGGCGGCCACAGCACCCAATACCATCATCATCTGGATCGCGGCATCGATATGGCCGGCGGCAGTCGCACCGCGCTCTCCCGCCATCTGCTTTTGCACAGCTGTCAATTGCGCGACGATGCCCTGCACCACATCGAGTGCAGGCAAGGTTTCAGACAAAAGCATTTGCTTCGCTTCATCCCTGTGATTGTCGGCCACCAGTTTGCCGACCTTGCCGAAGGAAGCGACATATTTACCGCGCGCTGCCTTGAATTCCTGCATCAGCGCCTTGCCCTTATCGGTGTAAATCAATTTATCCAGCACGACCACCGCGTCATCTATGGTCTTCTTGTTTTTTGCGATATCGGCAAACAGTGCCGCAACCCTGGCCGGCTCGGTTTCCAGCAGCAATTCCATATTGCGACGCGCATTGGCACGCGTGGTCACATCTATGGTTGCCGCAGCCTCGGCCTTGACCCAGTCGCTGTCGACCATTTGATGGTTGATCTCGCCTATGCTGTTAAAACGCAGCAAGGCCAATACGATCAGCGTTGCCATCAAGATGAATATCGCCCCGAAGCCCATCGCGAGGCGGGCACCAATTCTTACATTCAAGATATTCATTTTTATTTTCCCTGTACAAGTCATGACGACATCTATTTCTGATGCCGCCGCATTTCATGCGTCAAATTCCATTACCATCTGTTTTTATTGTCAGCATCGCCACCCGCAAACATTTCCGTATCGCACTAATTTCGTGCGTACCTGAAGCTACTGCGCCAGCGAATTGCCCCAAGCACGCACATTTATGAATTCCGATCGCTTCTCCGCCCCGCCCCCTTCCGCCCCGGCCGTCCTCAGCGTCTCCGCGCTGAACCAGGCCGTCTCGCGCATGCTGGAGCGCAATTTCCCGCTGTCCTGGGTTTCCGGCGAGATCTCGAATTTCACCTGCGCCGCCTCCGGACACTGGTACTTCACGCTCAAGGACAGTGCAGCTCAGGTGCGTGCGGTGATGTTCCGTGGTCGTGCTCAATATGCAGATTTCATGCCACGCGAAGGTGACAAAGTGGAAGTACGCGCGCTGGTCACGCTGTATGCGCCGCGCGGTGATTACCAATTGAGCGTGGAAGCGATACGGCGTGCCGGTGTCGGCAATTTGTACGAAGCATTTTTGCAATTGAAAGAAAAGCTGAATGCAGAAGGCTTGTTCGATCCGGCCCGCAAACGTCCGATTCCGCCCTTTGCCCGCACCATAGGCATAGTCACCAGCCCGCAGGCGGCCGCCTTGCGCGACATCCTGACCACCCTGCAACGTCGCGCGCCGCATGTGCGCGTGATCCTGTACCCGACCCCGGTCCAGGGCGAAGGCTCGGCCAACAAGATTGCGCAGGCAATCGCCACCGCTTCGGCCCGCGCCGAATGCGATGTGCTGCTGGTGTGTCGTGGTGGTGGCAGCATTGAAGATTTATGGTCGTTCAACCATGAACTGGTGGCACGCACCATCGTCGGTTGCGACATCCCGGTCATCGTCGGCGTCGGCCATGAAACCGATTTCACCATCGCCGATTTCGCCGCCGACCTGCGCGCCCCGACCCCGACCGCCGCCGCTGAGCTCGCGGCGACGCCGCGTGCCGACTGGCTGGCACGGCTGGAAGTGCAAACGGATGACATGCGTTACGTATTGAAGAGGCAGTTGTCCGATACCGCGCAAACCCTGGATTGGCTGTCGCGTCGCCTGATCAGCCCGGCCGCGTATATCGGGCATGAAAGAATGAAGCTGCAAAACCTGCAGGCACGCCTTGGTCATGCAACCCGCATTCCGCTCAGCAAAGCGCAATTCGCACTGGCGCAATTGCGCAATCGCTGGTTGTCGCAATTGCCGGACACACAGGCGCAGCGTTTGCACGTGATCAATCAGGCGCGTCGCATGAGCAATCAGATCAGCAACAATATCGCGAGCCAAAAGCAAAGCCTCGCTGCGCTTTCCGCACAGCTGGAAATGCTGAATCCGCAACGCACACTGGAACGTGGTTACGCAATGATCACGGATGACAAAGGCAAGATCGTGCGCACACCAAAAGAACTGCAGGCTCGCCACAGCGTGACGGTGCGACTGGCGGACGGCACGGCGCAGGTGGGCATCGCCAGCGTGCAGGAAACGCTGGAATGAACATGCCACGGTGCGCTGGATAAATCGAAAAAGAAACCCGCCGATACTCAGCGCAAGCATCGCTAACAAGCGTAAAACGCCAAAATCGATTGCACTTTAGTTCAAATAATAACGAGAATTATTCTCACTTGAAAAGTAAAAACTGAAGCTCTGTAAATCTTGCAAACCCTTGTATTCATTGGCTTTGCGCGGCACAAAAAAAATTTTCCGCGCCTGATTCCCCATCAATTTCCGCAGCTGATTTTTCACCTTGTTGGAAATTGATCTACGTCGTGTGCAAGCAATGCGTAACCGCTTTACAATGAACGCCTTTCAAAAAGAACATCTTCATTTTCAACCCCATATAGAAGGACGACCATGGAACATACCCTGCCGGCACTGCCCTATGCGTTGGATGCACTTGCTCCACACATCTCGAAAGAGACGCTCGAATTCCATTACGGTAAACATCACCAGACATACGTAACGAATTTGAACAACCTGATCAAAGGTACCGAATTCGAAAACGCATCGCTCGAAGAAATCATCAAGAAATCTTCCGGCGGCATTTTCAACAATGCAGCTCAAGTATGGAACCACACCTTCTACTGGAACGGCCTGAAGCCAAACGGCGGCGGCGCTCCAACTGGTGCAGTTGCTGATGCGATCAATGCAAAATGGGGTTCCTTCGACAAGTTCAAGGAAGAATTCACCAAGTCTTGCGTTACCAACTTCGGCTCCGGCTGGACCTGGCTGGTGAAAAAAGCTGACGGCTCGCTCGATCTGGCTAACACCTCGAACGCCGGCTGCCCACTGACCGGCGCAGACAAGCCATTGCTGACCTGCGACGTTTGGGAACACGCTTACTACATCGACTACCGCAATGCGCGTCCTAAGTATGTTGAATCGTTCTGGGCATTGGTTAACTGGGACTTCGTTGCGAAGAACCTGGCTTAATTAGTTTTTTAGCGCATCAGCTGTTGTGGTTGATGCTCTGAACCGGATGTAGAAGACGCCTCGAGAAATCGGGGCGTTTTTGTTTTTGAGGCTGGGGTTTAGTTCGGCTTGCTGTTATTGATACTGTTCTTTCTCCGTGGTTAGGTGCGTTGCCGGGGGCGGCCCGGCAGCCGCTCACTTTTCTTGTCTCGCCAAGAAA
>RCUK01000577.1_pt1 | contig 30627 bp, 27 predicted proteins | sample 2166381 | NCBI WGS metagenome assembly RCUK01 (sample SAMN09932809, study PRJNA488358) | compost metagenome | isolation source: compost soil in an enriched community | place: Germany: Experimental Botanical Garden | reverse complement strand
GTACGGTGGTGTGAGAGGTCGGCTATTCAACTAATGGGTAGCCTCCTACTCGATTTGGATTATGAACCCCGTGGAACCGGGTCTAAGGCTATTGAAGCCTGGGATGCCTGCGCAGTGGGGGTGTCGGCAGAAGATCCAAGCTGAAGCTGATACATTTGATAATACTTGCCGCCCATGGCGAGAAGCTCCTCATGTGTTCCCTGCTCGACAATTTCTCCCCGGTGCAGCACCAGAATTTGATCTGCACTCCGGATGGTGGAGAGGCGGTGTGCGATAATGAAGGTCGTGCGGCCCTTCTTCAATACCTCAAGCGCGGATTGAATCAGCGCTTCGGTCTCGGTGTCAATGTTCGCAGTGGCCTCATCCAGAATAAGAATGGCTGGATCGAAGGCGAGTGCTCTTGCGAAGGAGATGAGCTGGCGTTCCCCGGCAGACAAAGTGCTTCCTTTCTCAATGACCGGTTCATCTATACCGCCAGGAAGATGAGACAGGATGCGCTCGGCACCGACATCGCGCAAAGCCTTCTCTACAGTCTCTCTCGATATTCGTTCATCCCCGAGACTGACGTTAGAGGCAATGGTTCCCGTGAACAGGTAGGGATCCTGAAGTACGATCCCCATGTGCTGACGAATCCATTGTTTTGGTAATTCGGTAACAGGGGTGCCGTCAATGGTGATCACGCCCTTCTGAGGGTCGTAGAATCGGAACAGCAGGTTAATAATTGAACTTTTCCCTGAACCGGTGTGACCTACCAAGGCAACGGTCTGGCCTTGGTCAGCCGTAAAGTTAATATTCTTCAGTACATAGTCCCGTTTGTAAGCAAAAGAAACATCTTTAAATTCAACATTCCCCTTGTAACGCGGCATGGAGCCGTCGGTTACCTGCTCGCCAGGTTCGTTCATTAACGTGAATACCCGGCCGGCGGATACCATGGATGAATCGAGCGCAGCAAGCTGATTGACCATTCCGGTGATCGGCTGGAACAGGCGTCCCAGAATATCCACAAAGGCATATAGAACCCCCAGGGACACCGCGCTTGATCCTCCTAGCGCGGAGGAACCGAAATACCAAAGAATGATCGCAAAAGTTGCACTCCGCAGTACATTAACCAGGTTGTGAGAGGTAAATGCATTCAGATTCAGCATCTTGTTCTGATGCTTCATGTAATCATCGTTAAGGGATTCGAATTCCTCCGTGGTCTGTTTCTGTCTTCGGAAAACACGAATAATGGACATCCCTTGAATGGATTCATTAATAATGGCATTAATTTCACTCAATCTGGAACGGATAATCGTATTGTACCGGGTGGCAAATTTTCGATACAGCACCACCCAAAGAACCAGGATCGGGACTATGAACAGGCAAGTAAGTCCAAGCCGGGCATCCAGCAGGAACAGGGCGATATAGACCCCAATGATATTGATAATTCCTGTGAAAAAGTTCGATAATACCGCGATAAATAGATCCTTTACTGCTTCTGTGTCATTCGTGACCCTGGAGACCACCTTACCTGCAGGCAGATTGTCGAAGAAGTTCACAGGCAGCCGCTGGATGTGGGCATAGACATCAAGACGAAGCTTCTGAATAACGCGGTTGGCTGAAGATTGCAGCCAGTACGTTTTGCCGAATTCCATTACGATAGCAATGGCCAGAAAGCCGAGATACCAGCCCAGAAGCTGGACGATGCCAGGGAACTCGGGCTTGTAGAACGAGTAGATCTCGGCATTGCTGAGCTGTTTGGCTGTGTAAGTATCGGTCTGTGATCCGTGAGTAATGGATAGCTTCCCATCCTGGTAGGACCTCTCGCCGTCCTTGGCTGTAACAGACCCGAGCGCCATAACATAACCGCTCCCAACCTGAAGGATGCGGATTTCCTGCCCCTTCTGTTCGCCGGGACTAAAACGGTCTTCTCGCTTATAGAGTTCGTTATTGTACGAGACTGTGTAATCATCTTTAGTCTGGGCCTTGAAATAGGACTTCTCAATAGCCAGAACGTGGTCGTCGATCATGGTTCTCGCGATGAAGGGGCCAGCAAGATCTGCAGCCACTCCGATCGCGAGCATGATCAATGCCAGAATAAATGTTTTCTTGGCGGTTAATGCGTATTTAAATAAGGATTTCCCCGTGTTGGTGTACAATTAAGACACCTCCCCGTCTGTAAGATTGGATTCCACCTGCTGTCTATCGTACTGTTCACGGTACCATCCGCCTTGGGATAACAGCTCTTCGTGGGTTCCCTGTTCAATGATTTGCCCTTTCTCCAGAACGATAATGTGATCTGCGTGTTCAATGGCAGAGAGTCGGTGAGTTGAAATGAGCGTCGTCTTGCCGGAACGCTTGCTCCGGATATTCTCAATAATTCTGGCCTCTGTACGTGCATCAACCGCTGACAAAGCATCGTCAAGAATCAAAATCTCCGGATCAGCGATGAAGGCTCTGGACAGCGAGACCCGCTGCTTCTGTCCGCCGGACAGTGCAACACCTTTCTCACCTACGAGCGTATCCAGCCCGTCAGACAAAGTCTGGAGATCCTGATCAAAAGCAGCCGTGTGTATCGCTTCCAAGATGGTCTCGTCTGATGCATCCTTAAGACCGAACTGGATGTTCTGGCGAACGGTCTTCGAGAAGAGGATCTGTTCCTGAGGCACATAACCTATCCAGGAATGCAGCTTCTCGGCAGGGATATTCTCAAGCGGTACGCCCGAGATCAGAATTTCACCAGTCCCCAGCGGATATTCATGAAGGAGCTGCTTAAGCAGGGTAGACTTCCCGCTGCCGGTTCTTCCAACAACGCCGAGTGTTTCCCCTGGATGAAGATTAAGATTGATCTGCTTCAGATTATCCGCGGCTGATGTAGGATAGCGGAAGGTCACATCCTTGAACTCAATGCGTTCAGGCTGAGCGACCTGAGCAGGTGTAGATTTATCCTCCACATCCGGCTTGGTATACAGAATCTCGTTTACACGGTCCAGAGAAGCCCCGCCCCGCTGCATGACGTTGATCAGCTCACCAATGGCGAACATCGGCCAGATCATCATCCCGAGGTACATATTAAAGGAGACAAGTTCTCCAAGTGTAAGCTCATTATGAAATACGAGATATATCCCGTATGCAAGACCTATGGCATAGCTGATCCCGACACATAAACGGATGGTAGGCTCGAAAAATGCATCAACTCTTGCTACGGCCAAGTTCTTCTCATAAACATCATTCGTAATGGATTCAAAGTGTTTCTCATCGTTACGTTCTTGTACATATGCCCGGATTACCCGAATTCCGGCTACCGATTCAAGTACCTGGTCATTCATATCCCCGAAGGCATCCTGAGCGACAGTATAACGCTTGTGAATGACTTTCCCATAAATGCTCATGGCAAGTGCAATGAAGGGAAGAGGGATAATTGCGGCCAGTGTCAGCTTCAGACTGATGACCGTGCTCATTGCGATGAAGATTACTGCCAGGAAGATGGTAGAATCGGTTAGTGTCAGCATGCCGAATCCCGCTGTCTGTGCCACTGAACGAAGATCGTTCGTTGCCCGGGCCATCAGGTCCCCGGTCCGATTGCGTTCAAAGAAAGGCGGTGTCATCCGAAGCAGATGAGCCATGAATCTGGACCGCAGCAGGCGCTCCACCAGGTTAGATCCGCCGAATAGCTCACGCATCCATATGTACGTAAGGAAATAAATAAAGACAAGCATTCCAAGAATCATTAGAATATAACGGGTTAATGAAGTCCACGAAATGGATCCGTTGACAATTTCGTCAATCGCATTACCCAGAAGACGGGGCGGTGCGAGCTCGGCAATTCCTGCTACGATCAGCAGCACGAGACCCACGGTATAACGTCTTTTTTCCCTTCGGAAAAACCAGCCCAAGTTTTTAAGAACTGAGAACATAGGGTTCCCTCCTTTAGGTTCTGTTGGTTCATTTCTCATAGATAACACTGCAAAATTACGGAAAAAACAAAAAAGGCATATCGTCCGTCAACGATATGCCTTCCTATTTAAGGTCACATAGCACGCGTACGTCACTTGAGTACAAGTAACCGCCGCAGAACAAAGTAAGATGCTCCAGGAGCAAGATTCCAGTTCAGCTAAAAGCCAATTCCGATAATTGCAGGGTTACTTCCGGTATTCAGTTGTTGTGACTTTGCCGCATACTCAATTGCGGTCATAAGATGATCTTTAAACACCGTGCTCACCCTTTCTTTTGGAAAATTGTTCAAAAAATGTTCGTACGCTGACGATTTTATCACCCGGTTCGTAAAAATGTCAAACTTAATTTTGTTTATTATCTAAAAAAGGACGTTTGGCATTCCGGGGTTCATGGTCTAAAATAGAATGTGAAGAGCAATAAGGAACAGCCAAAGGCGTTCCACTTCAGAGAGAGAACGAAGGAGATGAACTGATGATCCACGTTACCGATTCAGCAGCAAAGTGGTATAAAAAAGAGTTGGAGCTTCAGGAGGGGCAGGCGATCCGCTTTTTCGTTCGCTACAGTGCCGGCGGCCATATTCATCCCGGATTTTCCCTCGGTATTGGCGTAGAGAATCCAAGTTCACCCGGATATGAGATGGAAGCGGAAGGGATTAAGTTCTATATGGAAGAACAGGATATGTGGTATTTGGAAGGATACGATTTGAAGGTGACTTACGAAGAATCGTCCGACGATATTGCTTATGAATATGTGAAGGCCAAAGTTAAGACAGCTTAATCCGTGCTATTCAAGCAGCTCTAACAGGCCCGCTAACTGCGGGCCTGTTACTATGTTTGCTGCGAGTCCAGGACACCGGGTTCCATAGCGAAATGAAAGTCTTGAATGCCATATACCTGTACGGGTATTTCGGCTTCAATAATCCGGCCGATCAATTCCGGCTGATCCGTAAGAATCGGGATGGATTCCTTGAGTGAAGAAAGCACAATTACCGTCTCTATGGGGTCCAGGAATTCACCGTATTGTTCATTATCCAGAGCATTGACAATCGTAAGCGAGACTGACTTACCTAATAGGATCGAAGGACTTTTTGACCAGGGAATGCTTAACGCACGTTCCAGCTTTTTGCGGTTAAGAGGCTCCTCCAAATAGGCGATTAGCTCGTTAATTTTGCTCTTCACATAAAGGTCGTCGTTCGGGTCACTCATCAAGGGTTCAGAACTATTCTGGAACTCATATAACTCCATGATCGTGGGATACGGTACAATATATTCAACGGGTGCCGCCGGGGCCGTAATTTCCCCATATATCGCTAACATCACCGCTTCAATAACAAATCGACGTGGCATGAATTTCCTCGCATTCTTCAATTTATGCAGTAGAGTATATCATAACTGTGCAGCTAAAAAAACAGCGTGAATGCTAAATTCAGGCTATTAATCATAAATATGTCAACCAAGGGAAGTGCGCATCTATTGAATCAATGGAAAGCTTATTTTGTGTTTGTAAAACCGTATACGAAATGGATTATAGTTACTGTGCTGATCGGGATTCTGAAATTCGGAATTCCTTCCTTGCTCCCGCTCCTGCTTAAGTATGTAGTAGATGATCTTATGTTGAATCACAGCTTGACCGTACAGCAGCAGATTCAGCATCTCATGCTGGTGCTTGGGGTTACATTTTTCTTGTTCGTAATCGTCCGGGGACCCGTCGAGTATGCCCGGCAGTATTTTGCCCAGTATATTACGGCTAAAATTCTGTTCGATCTGCGCAGCAAGCTCTACGAGCATCTTCAGCGATTGTCGCTGCGCTATTACCAGAATACCAAGGTGGGCGAGATTATATCCCGGTTCATCAACGATGCGGAGCAGACCAAGAATATCGTTGAAGTCGGGATGATGAACGTCTGGCTGGATCTGTTCACGCTGGTCTTTGTGCTTGGCTTTATGATCTATCTGGACCCTGTATTGACCATGGTGTCAGTTGCCATTATGCCTCTATATGCTCTTTCGGTAAAAATATTGTACAAACGTCTGAAGAAACTCACCAAAGATCGTTCCGCAGCCTTGGCGGGGATACAGGCTTATCTGCATGAGCGGATTCAAGGCATCTCGGTCATTCGAAGCTTCGCCTTGGAAGGATATGACCGCAAGCTGTTCGGAAGGACGAATGAAGCCTTTCTTCAAAAGGGACTGGCCCAGAGCCGTTGGAACGCCTGGACTTTCGCCATTATCAATACACTGACTGACCTTGCGCCACTAATGGTTATTGGCTATGGGGGCTATCAAGTGATTCAGGGACACCTTACACTCGGGACTTTTGTTGCCTTCTTCGGTTATCTTGACCGGCTGTACGCACCCTTGAAACGGCTGATCAATTCATCAACTACACTAACACAGGCCACGGCTTCCTGGGAACGGGTACATGAACTGTTAAAGGAACCCTATGATATGAGAGACGAGCCTCATTCTGAGGTTCTTCAGGCAGACTCCTGCAGTGTCTCCTTTGAGAAGGTATGGTTCAAGTATCAGGACTCCGGAGGATGGGTGCTGAGAGATATTTCTCTGAGTGTCCAGCCTGGAGAGACAATTGCCTTTGTCGGAATGAGCGGCGGAGGTAAATCCTCCCTGGTGGGTCTGATCCCCAGATTCTACGATATTCAGGAGGGTTCAGTCTCAGTGAACGGACAGGATGTGCGGCACTACACGATGCAGAGTCTGCGAAGTCATGTGGGAATGGTGCTCCAGGATAACTTTCTGTTCAGCGGGTCGGTAAGAGACAACATCATTCTGGGTAATCCGGATGGGGATGAGGAAGCGGTCATTGAGGCCGCCAAGGCAGCGAATGCACACGATTTTATCATGAAGCTTCCTCAAGGCTATGATACCGAAGTAGGTGAACGGGGCGTGAAGCTGTCCGGAGGACAAAAACAGCGGATTGCCATAGCACGGGTGTTCCTGAAAGATCCTCCGATTCTTATTCTGGACGAAGCGACCTCAGCTCTGGATCTGGAGTCTGAACATCTGATCCAGCAATCCCTTAGAGATTTGTCGACGAATCGGACTACACTTGTAGTGGCGCATCGGCTGTCTACGATAACCCATGCTGATCGGATCTATGTTATGAAGGATGGGGCTGTAGTCGAGTCAGGCACCCATGATGAGTTGATGGCGGAAGAGGGAGTATACGCAGGCTTATACAGTATTCAGAACCTTCAGTAAGATGGATTGTAACTAATAATCAAGAAGAGCCTTCATTGCCCCTTGAAAGGGGCTGTGAAGGCTCTTCTTGATTATGGCTTAGCTTCTGTCAATTAATAAGGATAGAAGCCCTGCTGCGATGAGAGGGCCAACGGGTACTCCCTTGAAGAAGGCGACTCCGATTACGGTACCTATCAGCAGGCCGGCAACAACCGTCGGCTGACTGGTCATCAAGGATGCTCCCCGGCCACCCAGATAGGCTACGAGTACGCCGACGGCAATGGCGCACAGTGACTTCCAGTGGAAGAAGGAGGCCCACAACATCTGAGGGGATAGCTTACCACTGGCTACGGGTGACATCACACCGATAGTCAGCACGATGATACCTAGGGTCAGTCCGTATTTGTCCAGCCAAGGGAAGGCCTGATTCACCTTGGTCACCCTCAGCAGCAGCAGCACAATCATGGCTACCGTGATAGGCATGTTGCCGCTGAAGATTCCCAGCGCCGCCATGAATAACAGTAGAAGTGCAGTAATATCAATCTGGGCCATCATGTTCACAGCTCCGAAGACGGGGTGTTCGCAATATGTCTGGCGATTAGCTTTCCGTGTCCGCGGCCCGATTCAATAAATACTTCATTCGCATTACGTCCTGATGCTACTACCCCGGCGATATACAGGCCTGGGATGTTGCTCTCCATTGTCTCAGGATTAAAGACAGGCTTATCCATGTCTTCAGACATTTGGACCCCGGCCGAGGCCAACAGCTTGCGGTCAGGTCTAAAGCCTGTCAATGCCAGAACGAAGTCGTTCTCAAGCTCATCGGTTGTTCCATCCAAGGTAGATTCAATAACGATACGATCATTAAGTATAGAAACTACACGGGATGAGGTGCGCATTTGGATGTGTCCTTTATCAATCATGGCTTCAAATAATGGCTTGACCCAAGGCTTGATATGTGAGGAAATCCCTTCACCTCTATATACAATCGTAACATGTGCACCAACACGAAGCAGCTCCATCGCGGCATCAACAGCCGAGTTACTGCCCCCGATAATCGCTACTTTCATACCGGTATAAGGATGGGCTTCGCGGAAATAGTGAGTCACTTTCTCCATGTCTTCCCCGGGTATACCGAGGATATTCGGATGGTCGAAGTAACCGGAGGACAGAACGACATGGCGAGCCAGATGTTCCAGCTCTTCCCCTGAAGAGGTTCTTGTTCGTACGATGAAGGTTCCATCCGGCTGGCGATCTATGCTGAGAGCCTCCTCATAACAATTCACCTGGAGATTATAATGGGAAGCTACTCTGCGGTAGTAAGCCAGCGCCTCATGGCGGAAGGGCTTGTCACCTGGAGTTACGAACGGAATATCACCGATCTCAAGCAGCTCAGACGTACTGAAGAACTGCATATGGGTGGGATATAAATAAATAGAGTGAACGATGTTATATTTCTCTATCACCCTAACTGACAAGCCTTGAAGCTGGCACTCAATGGCGGCGGACAGCCCGCAGGGTCCAGCACCAATAATAACTACATCTTCCAATGGAAGTCCTCCTTTTTGATTCTCTAATTAGTTGCAGCCTTGGCACGATAGGTACCGGGTACCCTATGGAACGAAACACTCTAATCCTACAGCAATTGAAACTTAATTTCCAGAGTTGACACATGGTTAGTGATTTGATTATCATCAAATTAGATATGTATCTAAATTAAATGAGGTGATTCCAATTGCAATTGGATAAGTTAGTTGCCTATCACAAAGCATTAGGTGATCCGACCAGGCTTCGTATGTTAATGCTGCTCTCTGAAGGTGAGGCCAGCGGCCAGGAACTGGCTGATCGGCTGAATTTGTCCCAGCCAACAATCACACATCATGCGGCAAAGCTTCGGCAGGCCTCATTATTAAATGAGCGCAGGGAGAAGAATACGGTGTACTTCTCGCTCAATCGTTACTTTATCGAGAATCATGCCTTGGCTACACAGCAATTTATATTTAAGAAGAAGGAGATAGTGGAAGAAATGGAGGATAAGAATGAGTCATTGAAGGAGTCTGTGCTTCGCAATTTTTTTGCCAAAGACGGACACTTGAAGCAGATTCCCGCACAGCTTAAGAAGAAGCTGATTGTACTGGAATATATGGTATCGAAGCTTGATCCCGGGCACAAATATGGTGAGCGGGAGATTAACGAATTCATCAAACCTATGCACGAGGATTATGCCACACTTCGGCGGGAGCTGATCATGCACCAATTCATGTACAGGGAGAATGAGGAGTACGAGCTAAATCCGCGGGAAATGTGGACCGATTGGAGAGCACTGAAATAGAAACAATAAAAAATTTGCGAAAAAAGCATAAAGTTAGCGATTAACCATTTTCAAAAATGAAATTTCAGGATACAATAATAATGTAAGCGCTTCCTGACAAAGATGAATAACAGGGAGGTATCCATTATGTTGTTCTGGAAAAATAAACGCAATCCCACGAATCGTGCCACCATACATGTGACGCTGGAAGACCTGAGAAGAGCTGTGCTGAAGTTTGAGGATGAGATGCCGGCACCCATTAACCGGATGTCACTCTTACAAAGTGACGGTACAATAGATCTGTCCAGACTTAGTCGCTATCTTGGCGGTGTATCTGAACAGAAGTTCTACCTCTCCAGGGAGACGTATGAGATTTTTCCTGAAGAGGAACGGCACATCCCATACTATCTGGATTTGGTGCAGAATGCTGTGGACGATTATGTGAATGAAACAGGGAAAATGCCTGTAATCGAAGGATCTCCGGAGTTCGAAGTGGATTTCAATGTGCTGATGAATGAGCACTACCTAAGCGAGCTTCCGACGATTCCGCTTTATGTTACTGAGCAGGAGCTGATGCTGACCCACCGTCCTGAAAGAGCAGGGATGAATGGCGTGCAGCAGGACTCCTCGGTAATGATTCTTGAAATGTAATCGCTGGCTTTAAAAGTCAAAGATCAAAGAACAGGGCGCCCTCAAGCAGTTGATTCTGCTGTGGGCGCCCTGTTCTGCGTGGTGATAACAATCTATTGCTGCTTGATGGGCAGCCAGGCCAGAACGTCTTGAATGCGTGCATCCCAGTACTCCCAGTTATGGTCTCCGGGGCCTTCCTCGTAGATATAATCCATGCCAGACTTACTTAATGCATCTCTAAAGGCAAGGTTATCTTCATATAGAAAATCCTCGGTTCCACAGATCTGGTACAGCTTCGGCTTGGCACCGTCTGCTGAACTCGTACGCTCCAGGAGATGGAACAGGTCCTCGTTAGTACCGCGGATATCCTTGTCCCCAAAGATCTGTCCATACAGCTCCGGATGGCGGTCCTTCATCGTCTTCACATCAACAGCTCCAGACAAGCTTGCTGCGGCTGCAAATTGCTCAGGGTGACTGAGGGCAAGCTTGAAGGCCCCATACCCCCCCATGGACAAGCCTGCGGTAAAATTATCTTCTCTGGCGCTGGATAAAGGGAAGAAGGAGCGGGCAATTCGCGGCAATTCCTCACTGATAAAAGTCCAGTAATCTCCGCCGCTAACCATATTCGTATAGAAGCTGTGGAACACCTGAGGCATAACTACAGCTATACCGTACTTGGATACATATCGTTCAATAGAAGTTTGTCTTGTCCAGGCACTGTCATCATCCGATAGACCATGAAGCAGATATAAAGTAGGGTAAGGAGCTGGACGGCTCCCGGAGTCCGAGAAATCGGGATCAGGCAAAATTACGGTCATGGAAGTGTTGAGTCCAAGGACTTCCGAGTAGAAGCGGCATTGAATAAGTGCCATGTGTTAAGCATCCCCTTGAAATTAATTTTGTGAAAAAAATATGTAAGACTGTGAAAAACTATAAAAAAGTTTTAGTATATAAAGAATAATCCATTTCTATTATAATCCGCAGCATAACAAAGTGCTACGCTTACAATTACACAGTCGGAGGGGGATTTCAGGGTGGAAGAGAGATTGATAGAGGAAATGAATTTGAACGCATGGCCCGCCCTGCACACTGTGGTGTATGACGGATGGCTGCTGCGATTCACAGAGGGCTATTCCAAACGCTCTAATTCTGTGACCCCACTGTACCCCTCCAGGTTGAAGGATTTAGCTGCCAAGATCTATGAATGTGAAGCCATCTATGAGCAGAATGGGCTTAATCCCGTATTTAAGATCACGACGTTTGACAGCAGTGAAGGGCTGGATTCCATTCTGGAACAACTCGGGTACAAGTCTGTAGACACTACACTTGTGCTGACCAGGGGGCTCGGTGACCCTGAACATAAGGCCCATTTACCAGACGCCCTACCTGGGCATGTTACTGTGGATTCCAAGGTCAGCCATGACTGGCTGGAGCTTTTGTGCAAATTTGGTAGTCTAAAGACAGAGTACAAGGATACGGCCTACCGTATGCTCATGGCAAGCCCTCTGAAGATGGGCTTTTTCACATTATATGATGCGGGCGAGCCAGCGGCCTGTGGCTATTGTGTGATTCAAGCGGGTTACATGGGCATTTATGATATTGTGAGTGATCCATCCAGAAGAAGGAGAGGATATGGACTCAGCTTGCTGCTAAGTATGCTGGACTGGGGTAGAGCCAGTGGGGCCGAGCATGCGTACCTGTTAGTAGTCGAGTCTAATCACGCAGCAAGAAGTCTGTACGGCAAACTAAATTTTACCCAGCTGTATCATTATTGGTACCGGGTTAAGCAGAATGAATAATGACAGCAAGACACGATTAAGTCTCCCGTGCACTTGAGGGAAGAGAGACAGAGGTGAACGAAATGGAGTTTTCTTGGAGAAAAAATCTTTATGTTCTCTGGAGCGGTGTATTCTTTTGCAGTATGGCATATTCAATGGTGATTCCATTTCTATCCTTGTTCATTAGTCATGATTTGGGTGTAAGTACGAATGTAACTTTGTGGTCCGGACTGACCTTTGGGATTACCTTTCTGGCAGGAGCCTTAATTGCTCCATATTGGGGATCACTCTCAGATAAATACGGACGTAAGCCGATGCTGCTGCGCTCGGGATTCAGTCTATGCGGTGTCTATATTCTGACCTCACTCGTGCAGGATCCTTATCAGCTCCTGGGTGTACGCATACTTTCAGGCCTGCTGGCCGGTTATGTGCCTTCAGCTATTGCACTTGTGGCAACTAACACCCCGGAGAGAAATGTTGGCTATTCCCTTGGAATTATGTCAACGGCAGGAGCTGCAGGAAGTATTGTCGGGCCGATGATCGGCGGGGTTCTGAGCAAGTACATCGGTTACCGGGAGTGCTTTCTGGCCGCAGGGGGCGTTGTATTGATCTCTGCCCTGATCGCTTTATTTTTTGTAAAAGAAGAGAATTTCCACCGGGATCAAGCCAGATCCCATGTGCTTGATGATTTCAAGGAGGCAATCGCAAATCGTCCCTTGATCCGGCATCTGACCGTTGTGCTTATCGTAACGACTTCAGTTATGGTGCTGGAACCCCTATTGACGCTCTATGTTGTGGATCTGGGCGCGTCCATGGGCGATGCTTCGCTTAGCTCCGGGATCATCTTCTCGGCTGTAGGTATCGCAACGGTTATAGCAGCGCCAATATGGGGAAAGATAGGCCAGCGAATCGGGTACCAGAATACGTTGATTATAGGACTGATCGGCGGAGGGCTTGGTAACCTGCTTCAACTAATCTTTCATAATTTATATGGATTTGGCATACTTCGTTTCGTGTATGGTTTATTCTTCGCTGCGGTATATCCATCCCTGAACGCCTTAATTGTTAAAACGACTGTGCCGGAATTTAGAGGGCGGGCGTTCAGCTTGAACCAGTCTGCCAATCAGCTTGGAGGTATGGCTGGACCGATTGCAGGAGGGGCTGCGGCCGGGTTTATTCCAATTTCGATCGTCTTTGTTCTTAACGGGCTGATGCTCCTGATTACAGCCTCGGTGCTGAGGCTTAACCCCTTAAGAAGAAAGATGCTGGTGAAGCGTACGGCTCCTAAATCCTGATTTTTCAGTAAATTGAAAAGAATCTCTATTTTCAAAGAAACCGCCTTTAGGTAGGATGGCCACGCCATGGCTGCCTGCAAGGGTCGGTTTCTTTTTCGTTATAGACAGCCGACTTTGGGCGTTTCTTCAGCTTGTATTCAGCGTTTATTAAGCTAAGATCACTACAATATCTTTAGTGACAGAGCTGCACAAGAGAGGAGAAATGAAATATGGCTAAAAAAGATAAATGGCGTAAATGGAAAGCGAGTGCGGCGGGTATCCTCGTAGCAGGTCTGGCATTACAATGGCTGAAGGCGACCCCTGCCTTTGAAACAGCACACCAGCAGGTTGCTGCTCTGGGCAGCGCAAGTGGAACCGTGGATCAGACTAACGATACATCATCTGATAGTGCTATAAATGATTGGCAGAATAATATGGATGAGAATCAATTCCAGGATGGGGACAGTCGTCATGGTCACCGCAGGGACTTCCAATCTGGCGGTAGCGATAGTGGCTCCTATAATGGTTCAAATGATAGTTCGAATGGCAGCTCGAATGATAGTTCAGGGAATGGTTCTTATGATGGCTCATCTGGCAGTTCCAGTAGCGGATTTTCTGATCAGGCTCCTTCTTCATCCTTCGAGACCCGGACGGGTGGGTCATGAGTCCGGTTACAGCCGTATCGCCTACGTGGACAACAGATTTTCGGGCAATGAATACTAGGATTGAAGTTCATTTATCGGTTCCTGAGCTGAGCCAGTTCAGGACACTCGCCTTAAAGGTACAGAATTGGTTCGAGGTTCAGGAAAGACGATTCAGCAGATTTATCCCTACGAGCGAGCTCTGTACCTTGAACGCCTCCCATGGATGGGTAAGTGTATCAGCTGCCATGTCGGAGGTGCTGAATTTATCGCTACAGTTCACCAGACTTAGCGAAGGAGCCTTTGAACCCGCCGTTCTGCCCGAATTAGAAAGGCTTGGATATGATCGTACTTTTGAAGAACTTGAGACTCATCAGGGTGGTAAGAAGATCATCACATTTCCAGGAGAGTCCATCCTATCTAGGAGATGGTTATTCGATCCGAAGACCCGTATGTTCAGAAGGGATCCAGGGACAACCCTGGACCTTGGAGGAATCGTAAAGAGCTGGTGTGTCCAGGAGATCAGTAACTGGCTTCGTACACAGCCAAATGTAGAAGCGGCTTGCGTAAATGCAGGAGGGGATTTGGCAGTCTGGAATCGCCACGCTTCGGGGAAGCGGTGGACTATCCAAATTGAACATCCCTTTGAGCAGGATAAGAATATGGCCTGTTTGGAGCTGCTTAACAGCACTGCGGCCACTTCAAGCCGTTCCAAGAGAAAGTGGATTGGACCGGATGGAGAGCAAGTTCATCATTTGATCGACCCACGCACCGGAAAGTCAGCGGTGGGGGATATTGTGCAATGCACTGTACTCGGAAGTAACCTTTCTGAATGTGAAGTCATATCGAAGAGCATGTGTATTTTTGGTGAGATTGAAGGAATGGCCTGGCTTAGACGTCAAAGTCTGACCCACTCCATGATTTGGGTGGACAAGGACTGCCGGATTCATTACCGGGGACGTGAAGATCAACTGGACCATATCTCAGCTAAGCTCAAGCCGGATATCGTGCATTATATTGAGATTTAATAGAACAACGGATTTAAGGAGGAATCAGAATGTCGGATTGGTTAATGAGTCTTCCACTATGGGAGTTTATAAGGGCCTCAGGGATTGTGTCGTATCTGCTTTTGTTCACAGGAATGATGCTTGGTATCCTGCATGGAATGCCTTCCTTTGCGGGCAAGACCAAAGCAGCATTATATAAATGGCATACCCGCTCAACCTGGGCGGGGTTCCTTATCGGAATTGCACATGGAATGGTGATCTATGTTGACCAGTACAGTCCTTTCACCTGGAAGGAGATCTGGATTCCATTCACCACTCCGACTCATCCGGTTGCGTATGGTGTGGGGACACTGACGGTATACGGCATGCTTATTCTGCTGTTGACCAGCGATCTAAGAAATAAGATAAAAAAACCGCTCTGGTATGCCGTTCACCTGCTCTCTTATCCGATATTTTTCATGGCATTGTTCCATGGTTTATTCACAGGAAGCGACACGGGAACCGCTGCGGCAAAGCTTATGTATGCATTGACAGGAATAGGCTTGATCGGCATTTCAGTCTACCGCATGACCCTGAAAGGGAACCGAACAGGACGCGTTAAATTGTCGGAATAACCCGCATAGATATAAGTTGGACTTAAAAATTATCAATAGGCATGAGCGACCCTTAGGAACATTTCACACACAGCTTTACGTGTAAATCAATATTTCAACTTTCCATCTGAAGGGCGTTTAAAACCAAATATAAGGGTTAAATAACAAGTAACCGGGTCAAAGGAAAAAAGTTCCTTTACCCGGTTTATCTAACTCTAAGGAGGTGGGCATGATGGCTATTGACCGTTTTATTCTAAGTAAACTGGAGAAGTGTGATCATGAACTAGTCCGCCGTAATCTGCTGACTTTATTTCTCATTCGGGTGGAGAAAGCATGGCATGAGGAAGAGGCCCATAGAATGGCGGGTTAGACCAGTTATCCATGGACCTCAGCTACTCTTGTATGTGTGATTCCTTAATAGTCAATTCTCGTAATTATTAATATAAAGACAGAGCTAAGGAATCAAATTCACTCTTGCTATGAAGAATCGCTTCGGAGCCTTCAATTTCAATACTGATCAATGACGTTAGACATTTCTTAAGTGCTCTCTTACCGGTTGTGAACTTCTTCTCAAGTGCGCTTGTCAAAAGTTTAATAGTTCGTTGGATAGGTTGTTTGCTTTCTGCCGCAAAGTAAACAGGAACCGTGTTGTTTTGAAATTTAATTAGGATTCTCAATTTAATCACCTCTATACAGTGGTTTCATAATACAATACTAAAACACAATTATTAAAATAAGCTTAAAAGAACCTTATAAGTTTCTAAATAAATCAAGGATTCAGAGACACTCAGCTGTCTCTTTTTGCTGTTTACCCTTAACAGATGTGGCTGACACTCTATCCTCTTATTTAGGTACGTTTAAGAGAGATTAAAAGTAACAGCCCAGGTTGAAACTAAGAGAAATTACCCATTTTTATGGGCATTTTGTAACAAATGAAGTTAGAGCAGCAAGCCATCTAGTGGTCAACAGTGATATGATTAATAAAATGGATATACTTTATAGAGATTGAATGGAAAGGCTGGGTAGCATTCGTGATTGTAACCGTATGTAAAGGCAGGGATCAGGCAGAGTGGTTTGACATTGATCTTTCTCCTGAGACTAAGGCCTTTGACCTGCTTAGACTGCTTCAGCATGAATTCGCTTATCAACCGTTAATAGATGAAGAGAGTGTTAGATATATTCTTGAAGGCAGGCTGCCGGAGGGTCCCTGGTTCCAGATTCCGAATCCGAGCGAAGTAGGAGATAGTGGAATAATGGAGGGTTCTTTTGTCAGAATACAGCGTACCTATAGTACAATTGATGAATGAATATGAAACTAGTAATTTGGAGCTAGGAGGAGTTCAGTGAGTATTCTCTATCAAAGATCACCTAGAATAAAAAAGTCAATTGAGTCTGCTCAGACAGAAATTTTGAAGCCGCCAGATGCGCCCTCTAGACCTGTATTCTCGCCTTTACTGTTTGTATGGCCTTCGCTCTTAACAGTGGTTACAGTGGGATTTATCATATATTTGAACCTCACCGCTGATAAGCTTAGTGCACATTTTACGCTATATGAAGGAATTGCTGTGATTGTGGTTCTCTTGACATATACATTGCCTTTCGTGATTTATTGGACCAAGAACAGAGATTGTGATCAGAAGCTGAAAGATAGGGAACTCAAATATAGTACGATCCTTGATAAATATAAAGAAGAATTCGAGGCAAAAGCTTCACAGCAAAGAGAGCTGCTTCTCTCCGTGCACCGTCATCCTGAGATGGCTGTCCATATTGCTGCTGAGCGATCGGCAGCCTTATGGGAGAGATCTGCAGGGGATGCGGACTTCCTTGATGTCAGAGCAGGTACAGGAAGTGTTCCTTTTCATGTGGATATCAAAGCACCCAAAAAGAATGAATTTATGGATGACCCGCTTATCGATGAGGCTCTTCGGCTGCAGGAACAATATCAATTCGTATCTGATTGTCCTGTAACGCTTCCTCTAACAGAGGGCGGAGTTATTGGCGTTGTCGGCAGTGGTGAGGATGTCCGCAATCTGGTTCGTGCTTTGATTGCACAAGTTACTATTAACCATTCACCTGACGAGGTGAAACTCGCCGCATTCTTTGGGGAGTCCGAGCGTGAGCAATGGGATTGGATGCGCTACTTTCCCCACGTGTGGGATGAGGGGAAGGACCGCAGGTTCATTGCTGGCAATCCGGTTCAGATCAGGGAACTCGCTGAGTGGCTGTACCAGCACCTTATTCCGCGTGTTACAAGGCAAGACAGGTCCTACAGCCAGCTGCAAAAAACTGATCATCCGTACTATGTGACGCTCCTAACTCAAAGCCGGCTTGTTGAGGATGAAGCGCTGTATACGCTGTTAATGGATCAGGAGGAAGGCTTAAATGCCTGTATTCTGGTCCTGGCTGACTCCACAGAGAATCTGCCAAGACAATGTCGGCTCATTGTAGAGTGTGATGGAACGGATGCGGCTTATATTTTCCGAAAAGAGAACGGTATGGCGGTAACTCAGCAGATGGCGGTGGACCGAATTTCTCTCCAGCAAATGGATTCATTAGCCCGCACAGTGGCGCCTATCGAACTGAAGAAGTCTTCAGCTGGAGAAATTCCATCAGCACTGACACTTCTCGAACTGCTGGGAATTAAGCAGTTCGGGGAGTATGACATTGCCGCCTCCTGGGAGCGGAATCGCTTCCCGCAGATGCTGCCGGTGCCTTTAGGAGTGAAAGCCGGCGGCAAAATGATGCATTTGCAGCTTCATGACAAGATTGAACGTCAGGGTCATGGACCTCATGGACTTATAGCCGGAACTACGGGGTCGGGTAAAAGTGAACTGCTCCAATCCTTGGTTGGAAGTGTAGCCATGGAATATCATCCCCATGATATTAACTTTCTGCTCATCGACTACAAGGGTGGGGGGATGTCGAATACACTTGAGGCTTTCCCTCATGTCGTAGGTTCCCTGACGAATTTGGATAAACGAATGATTCATCGCGCCAAAGTTTCTCTTCGGGCCGAGCTGGTCCGGAGGCAGCAGATCCTCAAGGATGCTGGAAATCTTCAGCATATCGATGAATATTATTTGCTTAAAACAGGTGAACCCCTGCCGCATTTAATTGTAATGATTGATGAGTTCGCGGAACTGAAGCGGGATCACCCGGATTTCATGGATGAGTTAATTAGTATAGCTTCTATTGGCAGAACATTAGGTCTACATTTAATTCTGGCGACTCAGAAGCCTTCGGGCGTTGTCGATGACAAGATCTGGAGCAATGCCAGGTTCAGGATCTGTCTCCGGGTTCAGGATGAGAGCGACAGCAGGGATATGCTTAAAGTTCCGGATGCGGCCTGGATAACCAAATCGGGGCGAGGTTATTTCCAGGTGGGCAGCGGTGAGGTGTTCGAGCAGCTGCAATTTGCTTGGAGCAGTGCTCCATATTTGGCTGAAGGGAAGTCTCCTACTACGATATATAAGCTCGGACTGAGTGGAGAACGAGTGCCTTTAACCTTAAATGATTCCATGGAGATCACATCAGTAAGTCCACCTTCTAAACAGCTGCAAGCTGTAATCAGGGCAGTTCAGCAGACCGAAGAGAATCTGGGGGTTGCCCAACTGAAGGGACCTTGGCTTCCGCCACTGCCCGAGCTTATTGGGCCTTTGGAAATATATGATGAGGTTGAGAGTAGAGAAGGATTGGTTGCTGTTGCCGGACTGGCCGATGATATTACCGAACAGCAGCAGCGTCCACTTCAAATTTCCTTGGATGATGGACATTTACTTATCTACGGTATGCCCGGTTCAGGGAAAACCACATTGATCCAAACCTTACTTATGTCACTGGCTAAACGTTATTCTCCTGAGGATTGGTCCGGGTACGTGGTGGATATGGGGAGAACGATGAAGGAATTCGCAAGCCTTCCTCATATCGGGAATGTCATTTTGCCTGAAGATCATGATCGTTTGTCCAGATTGTTTCGTTACCTGCTGCTTACATCGAATGAACGCAGACAACGCTTCGTACAAGCCGGTGTGAAGACTGCGGCGGAATACCGCAGATCTGTAGATCCAAAGCTCCCGGAAATTGTGGTCGTCATTGACGATTACTACCTGTTCAAAGGTACATTCCCTGCAGAGAATGAGAAGCTGGATTTCATCCTGCGTGAAGGTGCAGCTGCAGGAATACGAGTGATTATCAGCGCGAATCGTGTTGGAGATATCATCGAGAAACTTCGCAGCAGCATACCAAGATCCATAGCCTTTCAGATTGCTGATCCTGGAGATTATTATTACATGGGCCTACGTTCAGCCGGTGGAGCAGATATTCATCAGCCGCCGGGACGTGGGTATATCAAATGGGAGTCCCGTGTACTGGAATTCCAGGCGTCACTTCCTTCGCCAGGTGAGAATGAGTCGGAAAGAGCAGAACTGCTGCGGTATCAGATATTTGAGTTAGACCGAAGCTGGACAGGTCCTCGCCCTGAACCGATTCGTGAACTGCCGATCTCTTTAACACTGGATGAAGTGATTCAGCAGGGGGATGACATTGGGGTTTCGGCTCCGCTTGGAATCAGGGTCGAGGATCTTAGTCCTTTCGCGGCAGATCTGGAATTAGGTCCGCATTTTCTAGTGGGTGCCCCTATGGAGGCAGGCAAGACGCTATTTCTGACAAGCTGGCTTCTGTCACTTGCTTGGAATTATCCACCGGAGCAACTTGAGATCTATACTGTGGATAACCGCCACTCTTCGAATGAGCTGGGGGGACTCCAAGGGATCCCACATATTAAAGGTAGCTCTTTCGGAGACAAGGGACTTGCCGGAATTCTTGAGAAACTTCTTGACAGTCAGGCGAGTTCTGCCGATTCTACCAGAATGATCTATCAAGAGCGTAGCACCAAATTGCTGATGATTGACGATGCGGATATGCTTGCCCGTCAGATGCAGGATTTCGCCCTCAAAGATAAACTCACGAGTCTGATCAGGAACTCTAGAGAACTGGGCGTGCATGTCGTTATCTCAGGTGTACCGTCAGACTTTCCGACCTTTGGAGTTGATTGGTTCAGCGAGATTCGAAATTGTCAGAGCGGATTTTTGCTCGGCAGCCGAGATGCGAATGACCTGAGCTTTTTCCGGATTCCTATGTCAGAGACCCAATCAGGTAATGGTGAGCTACCAGTCCTGCCACCAGGGCAAGGTTATTATATAAGACGTAAATATGACAAAATTAAAGCAGCTGTACCATTTGATACTATAGAAGCGAGAAATGAATGGATCAATAGAATTAGCGATAAATGGAAGGTGTTAGTCGGAGAGGAGGTGGGATAAATGGTGACGGCAAATGCCTCACAAAAAGCAGTAATCACTCTGGAAACGAAGGAACTGTTCTTCCTTGCCGGGATTCTAGGTTCGGACCGCCTGCTGGGGATAGATGATCCGTTCCGCGGATATCTATCAGAAGAAATTGCCGAGGAATGGGAAAGTGCCAAGAATTCACTCCTAAGCAAAGGATATTTAACCCAAGTGAACAACGGGGTTGAACTGGAGATGTCACCACAGGTATTCTCGCAGGTTGCTATAGCGGGCCTGGCTGAGCGTGCATGCTGGGTAAGATACACGAATGAGGAAGAGAGCTTTGAGGGATATCTGCATGTGACGGATGAGAAAGTCGTTGAGGTGAGGAAGGTCTACGACTCCTCCCGCGAATATCAGCTTCTAGAGATCGGTAACGTGAGACAGGCTAGCGAGGTTTTGGTGAACAGGATGAGATGGAATTCCAAATCTCCGGAGAATATGCCTGCTCTGCTATTATCCCGAAAACAATTTAACGAGCTGTATGAGAACAGCGAGCATATGAGCGTGGATGAGATTAGTACAGAGCTTGCGGAATCTACCGATGATCATGAAGGGGCATTGGCCCTGGCCAGATGCATCAAGACTAGGATATCGGACGGCGAGCTTCAATTGTCCGTATGGGGCGGAACTGATTGGGAGACCCAGGGTGCGGCTTTTATCGTGAATGAATCTATGAACTGGTTAATCCGCATGAGCACGAAAGATGATGAAGACTGGTTGATTGCTACCCCGACGACAAGAGAGCAATTTCACACAATGCTGCTGCTGTGGTTGGAGAGACCTTCTGAAGCAGAAGAAAGGTGATTATGATGCGTATAAGAATGGAACCCGAGCAAATGCGGACGCTGAGCAAAAATCTACAGCAGTCTGCGGAACAGCTGCGCCAAATGGCAGCAGGCCTTAATCAGTTGCTGCATTCCCTTATTCAGGAGAGCGGACCTCTCGGCTCTGTTACAGAACAATGGCAGCAAGCCCATCGTTTGTCTGAGCAGCTTCATACCGAACTTCACCGAATTGGCAGGTTTGTCGAGACAAAGGCAGATGCCTTCCAAGGTCTTGAGCATGAACCTGCATCTTATCAGAAAGGAACACCCATCGCTGCTGTGGGAAGCGCTGCGGCTCTATATGCCGGCCTGCTGGCCGTTCATAATCCTGTAATACTCCCGGGAAGCTATAAAATGCATGGCGTGATCTCCAACCCGGAATCCGCTGTCCAGGCCGTGAGGAATGAGAAGAATTCGGGGCCAAGGCAGAAATGGGAAGTGCATACATCCCCGTCCAATGTACTTGGCTTCAGAACCTCGGACAAGCTCCCTCCAAGTGGGAATCAGCAATCAAGTGCTGATAGCATGGGAGCTGAATCAGATGAGCGGGAGCTCCTGCAGGTAGCTGTCAACAACCCGCCTGCATGGAAGTTTACCAACCCTTCTGCAGTCGTTCAGCGTCCCTTGAAGCTTCGCAGGATTAGAGTTATTCCAGGCGGCAAGAAACCTGCGGGCATGCGCCATTTAGATAAACTTTTTAACAAGCAAAAGCCGTCTGACAGAGACATCATTCAAGATTGACAAGAATTCTACATTATAGGCAGGGAGGAAGACACAGATGGCAGGACGTATTACAATCAGCCCGGAACATGTGGAGCAAATCGCCAAGCAATTTAAGATGAGCAGTGAGGAAAGCAGACAAATTGTGTCTAATTTAACAAACGCAGTCCAAGGAATGGAGAATGAATGGGAAGGTGTTACTAAACAACGTTTCATTAAGGAGTTCCAGGAGGCCGATAAGCAGATGCAGTCCTTTGTACAAATTCTGGATTCCATCAGCGAAGAGTTATTATCGATCTCTCAGAAGTTTCGGTCCATTGACCAAAGCCACAGTTAATTCGGAATTATTTATACTTGCGGAAGAAAGAGGGAGTATTAATGTCATTTCAGCCTAACCCGGGGGATGAAGTCTATATTAGCCACACGAAATATCTGGTCGGACAGCATCCAGCAGCGCCGGGTATGGCTTACGCCCAAGCCGGAAGGCAGGGCACCGTGTATAAGCTGATCCCTGAACACGGGGGTGAGGATGAGGCTAAGGCACTGAAGATCTTTTATCCCAAATACCGGAATCCTGCACTGGTATATCAGTCTGAGAATATGGAGGTCTTCAGCTCACTGCCCGGCCTTAAAGTATGCTCCCGCCTGGTGATTACACCTGAGACGAACGGGACGCTAATCGCCAAGTATCCGGATATGCTGTATGCGGTGCTTATGCCATGGGTGAATGGTTCGACCTGGATGGATGTTCTTGCTCACCGTGATCAACTGACCCTCCTGGAGAGCTGGGAGATGGCTAAAGGACTTGCATCCGTAGGATCAGCTATGGAGCAGAAAGGACTGGCCCATTGTGACTTATCTTCGCCGAATGTCCTGCTGCCGGCTTGGCGTAACCCGAATCACCCGCCAAATGGCAGCTCTTCGATTGAGCTGGTGGATGTAGAGCAGCTATATAGTCCAAGACTAGATCCTCCGGATGTTAACTTTACCGGGTCTCCTGGCTATGCCTCGGGGCAGCCGGTACATCGTAGTACCGGCGGACCATGGCATGCTTATGCAGATCGATTCGCAGGAGCTATCATTCTTGCAGAGATGCTGAGCTGGTCCGATCCTCGTATTCTTGCTGAGGCCTGGGGAGAGAGCTACTTCGACCCTGAAGAGATGCAGACCCAGAGTGCGAGGTACGAGCTCATGGTCCGAAGTCTGGAAGCGAATTGGGGAAAAGGTGCTGCCGAATTATTTGTTCGGGCGTGGCAGAGTGATGATGTCCGCAACTGCCCTACCTTTGGAGAATGGCTGGTCGTTATTTCGATGGTTGCTCCTGAAGGTCCGAAGAAGATATCAAGTCCAGATCATGTTATGTCCGTTCCTGTGATCCCGCCTGCAACAACAGAAGATCATCAGGTACTTGAAATTCCTGCATTCCTTACTGCTCACGAATTGGTGGAATGGGCAAGGAAGCAAGAAGCAGAGGGAAATAAGGAATTAGCGTTGGAAGGGTATAAGAAGGCACTTGCCGACTCTCCTCCGGGGGGAGATTTATATACAGAACTCTCGGCGGCTGTGCAGGGCCTGATTGCAGTTCAAGCGCCGCTGAACGCAGAGGAGCCCAAAGCTCTGGTCTCATCTCAAAGAAAAGTTCCAAAACGTAAACTTTGGCTTTTTGCTGGAGCAGCTCTTCTTGTCTTACTCATAGGAACCCTTCTTGTCTATGCTTTGCCTGGGAATCCCAAACCCGGGGATGAAAGCATCACTCATAATATAGATCCTGTCAAGCAGCCTACCGCAGCTGCGCCTCCGAAGACGACGACACCTGTTCAAAGTCCGGTGAAGGCACCTGCAGTTAAGCAAGATCAACAGGCTGAACAAGCCAAGGCAGAGGCGGCAGCCAAAGCCGCAAAGCTCGAAGAGGAGCGTAAAAAGCAGGAAGAAGCCAAGCGGCAGGAAGAAGCTAAGAAGAAAGCTGAGCTCGAGAAGCAGAAGGAAGCTCAGGAAAAGTATGACCGGCAGCTGCAATACGAGAAGTACCTGGTGTGGAAAAAAGAGCGGGACGAACAGCTGGCTAAGGAAGCTGCCGAGAAACAGAAAGCTGATGCAGCCCGCAAAGCTAAGCTTGAACAGCAGAAACGTGAAAATGAACAAAAAGCTCGGATTCTGGCTGCCAAGCGTGATCAGCAGATTATTAAACTCAACGCTTCTTTTAACCAAGCCTATAATGCGCTGAAAACTGGCAGTAATGACACTGCTAAGGCTTATGCCTGGCAGTTCCTGGATATATACAGCCAGGACTCCGGATATTTCAGCAAAAATGCTAAACTTGCCAAACGAGCAGCAAGTCTCAAAAAGTTCCTGGCCAAGAATAGTGCCGGGCTGCCCGATATTTAGAATAAGATTGATTTAGAGCAATTAAAGGAGACAGAAGCTGCATGAAGTACACGGTTCAAGCCTCGCAACGGACACCGGCCCTGATTATATATTTAATTGATATTAGTGCTTCCATGAACTTGCTGATGGAAGGGCGCAGACGGATTGATATTGTATACGATGCCCTATCCCTGGCGGTTAGACAGATGGTGTTCAGATCAACCAAGGGGAATAGGTTGACTCCCCGCTACCGAATTGCCCTGCTGGCGTACAGCGACGAAGTCTATGATTTGCTTGGCGGAGTCAAGGGAATCGATGAGGTTGCCCTGCTTGGGAAGCTGCCCGATCTGACACCGAAGAGGTTCTCAGATTCAGCTAAAGCCTTTGCCCAAGCAGAGAAAATTCTAAAGGCGGAACTTCCGGATATGCAGGGCTGCCCGGCTCCCTTGATCTGTCATATGACCGATGGGGTCACTACAGGGGAGGACCCGGAGCCAATTGTGAAGCGAATCATGGCTATGGGCGTCGAGGATGGGAATGTTCTGGTTGAGAATATATTCATTTCAGACCACGTGCTTGATGAGCCAATCCATGAGCCGCGAAGATGGAAAGGAATCAACCACGAAACTGCACTGAAGGAAGGTGCCGGCCTTAAGCTTCGCGAAATGTCCTCGGTGCTTCCTGAGAGCTACAGGGAAATGCTGGCCGAAGCCGATTACCAGCTTGCTCCTGGAGCATTAATGCTGCTTCCCGGAAACTGTGCTGAGCTCGTCTCCATTGGATTCCAAATGTCAGCAGCGACACCAGTAAGGTGAGGCGGCAGAGGTGAGGAGTAAATTTACACGCACAGTACCGTCCGATTTCGAGTGGTCAAGTCATCAGAATCACGTCTATCCCCTATCGGAGAAGATGACCAGCCGGTTCACCTGTCGGTATACATACAGCCCTTCGGATGAAACAATGGAATCCGGGGAGGCCAGTCAGGATTATTTGGCAGTAGGGATCGAGGGCAATTCCTGCAGATTCGTCATCTGTGATGGCGTATCACTGTCTTATCGCGGAGATTTCGCTGCGAGGTTCCTCGGCAGCCGCATATTTAACTGGTTAGGTCATACCAAGGACTTATCCAGACAGGGTTTTGAACAGTTCCTGCATGACCTGGTTCCAGACGCTTCGGAGGCCGTCGACAATTTGGAAATGCCCTCCAATATGCCTCTTCTCTTAAAGGATGTACTGGAGGAGAAGCGTTCCCGTGGAGCAGAGACCATGTATTTATGCGGAAGAATCGATCTTCCGGAAGCCGGCCGAACACGGGGGAGGATTTGGCTGGCTTGGCAGGGGGATTGCCGATTAAGAAGATGGATGGATAACAGTGAGGTGATAACAGAGCCTGGTTCGTTTATCACCAAAGAACGATGGTCCGGTCGACATGGAGTCGTAGGGGGCTCCCCCCATGTGTATGCGGAAGACTTCATGCAGGAGAACAAGAATCATCGCATCATGATTTACACGGATGGATTTAAGCTGCTTGATCTCTGTGAGGAGCCGTCAGAAATTATTTCTATATTGAACCGAACCTTTGAAAAACAAGCTGAAGAAGCACATCTGGAGGATGACGCCTCTTGGCTTGATTTATCATGGAGTACGTGAGGCAACAACGTCAAATTCATTTGGCGTTGTTTTTTTATTTAGAAATAAATGACTTTTTGATTAAATAGTATCACTTTGTGGGTAATCTTGTGACAGAAGCAGAATGCTAACTAAGTCAAATCCTATAAATAGAGAGAAGGAGTGTATAAATCATGCCCCATAATCAGACCAATCGACAACGTTTTCACGGAAAAACAGCTATAGTAACAGGTGCGGGCTCTGGAATTGGGAAAGCAACTGCAATTCGGCTTGCCCAAGAAGGGGCAAAGGTGGCATTGTTTGATCTGCAGAATGACCGCACAAGGTCGACGGAGCATGAAATCAACAACATTTTTCGAGGTGTCTCCCGTTCATTTGATGTGGATGTCTCAGATCCGGAGCGGATGGAAAAGGCGGTGCAGGAGGCTGCTTCCTACTTTGGGGGAATCGACATTGTTTTTGCCAATGCGGGCATTAACGGTGTGCTGGCACCTATTGAAGAAATGGGCTTTGAGGACTGGGAAAGAACGCTGCGCATTAACCTGAATGGTACGTTCTTGACCGTGAAGTATACGGTCCCTTATTTGAAAGAAAAAGGGGAGGGCAGTATCATTATCACAAGTTCCATTAACGGAAGTGACCGGTTTGCCGGGTTCGGTATGTCTGCATACAGTACGACCAAAGCGGGACAGGTCGGTTTTGCGAAGATGGCTGCACTGGAACTGGCCAAATTCAAGATCAGAGTGAATGTGATCTGTCCTGGCGCCATTGCCACCAATATTGACCAAACCTCGGAGCCCAGCGATGAATTGAAAGAAATTGTTATTCCTGTCGAATATCCTGAAGGAAGTCAGCCGCTGGCTGATGGACCCGGTCAACCGGAGGATGTAGCTGACCTGGTTGCATTCTTGGCCTCGTCAGAATCTAAGCATATTACAGGAGCAAGAATCGTGATTGATGGAGCAGAATCATTACTGTAACCTTAAGTTTAGAGAGGAGCTGTGGAGCTGCATGTTCACCTGGCTGGCTGAACAGAGAATAACAGAAGCAATCGACAGGGGGGAGTTCGAGGATCTTCCCGGCAAAGGTGAGGCTTTGCAAATAGAGGACCTGTCTCATATCCCTGAAGATCTTCGTATTGCGTATAAAGTAATGAAAAATGCAGGTTATGTCCCTGAAGAGTTAACCCTGAGAGGTGAGTGCCTGCAGCTGGAGGATCTTCTGCAAGCCTGCAATGACCCGGGTGAGAAGCAGCGCTTGTACAAGCAGTTAAATGAGAAGACCGTTAGGCTGCGGTTGATGATTGCACAGCGGAATATGGCCGAGAACACGGCATTTCAGCAATACGAACCGGCTTTGAGCGAAAGGTTCAAATAATTTCTTTCTCATCATGGAAGAGGTCACTAGTTATGCCTGCGGGCACGATTAGTGGCCTCTTTGTCTCGTTCGAGTTTTGACAGCGAAATAACCTCCATTTATGATTAGGTCACGACAGAAGACTTTGGCCAAGAAAGCATTGCAAGGAGAAGTGTAATACATGAGTTTGCCCATAGATGAGATTATTCCGGATTTGAAAGAAGCTCTGAATAAGACCAATTGTGCAGTATTACTGGCAGAGCCTGGGGCAGGGAAGACAACCCGTACGCCTCTTGCCTTATTAGGGGAGCCTTGGCTGGAAGGTCAGGGCATTATCATGCTGGAACCCCGTCGATTAGCAGCAAGATCTGCTGCTGCCTTCATGGCCGCACAGCTTGGAGAGGAAGTAGGGGGAACAGTAGGTTATAAAATTCGCATGGACAGCAGAACAAGCTCCCGAACACGGATTGCGGTGGTCACAGAAGGCATCCTTACACGGATGCTGCAGGCAGACCCTGCGCTTGAGGGAACCGGATTAGTTATATTCGACGAATATCATGAACGAAGCCTTCAAGCAGACCTGGGGCTAGCCCTCTCACTGCAAAGTCAGGGTATTCTTAGAGAGGATTTGCGTATAGTAGTCATGTCGGCGACCCTGGCTGCTGAACCGGTCTCCCGCCTGATGAACGATGCACCTGTACTGCAAAGTCAGGGGAGGACTTATCCGGTTGAGACTATATATTTAACAGAGCCGAGCAGTCAACCGCCGGGCCAATTGATGGCCGGAGCCATCCGTTCAGCCTTGTCCAGGCACGAAGGAGGGATTCTAGCATTTCTTCCCGGAATTCGGGAGATTCGCGGGGTTCAGATGAGTCTGCTCCAGGGTCTCCCGCCAAATGTTGACGTAGTTCCTCTCTATGGAAGCATGCCGCAGCACGAACAGCTTGATGCAATCCGGGCACCGCGAACAGGGCATCGTAAGATCGTGCTGGCTACCTCAATAGCTGAATCCAGCTTGACGGTAGAGGGGATTCGGGTTGTTATTGATTGCGGACTCAGACGGACACAGCAGTTCTCTGCCCGAACGGGCATGGGCAGGCTGGTTACAATCCGGGCCGCCAGGGATTCGGCTGATCAGCGGAGAGGACGGGCAGGACGAACAGCACCGGGTGTATGTTACCGGCTATGGACTGAGCAGGAGGATCGTCAGCTTCCTGAAAGGACATCTCCCGAGATTCTGGAGGCAGATCTTTCAGGGCTTGCTTTGGAACTTGCTGTATGGGGGGTGAAGGACCCAGCTGAGCTTCAGTGGCTGGATCTGCCTCGAACGGCTTCATTCTGTCAGGCCCAGCAGCTGCTTACCCAGCTTCAAGCCATGGACTCAGCCGGGAATATTACAGCACATGGACAGCAGATGGCTGGACTCGGCCTGCATCCTAGACTTTCTCATATGATACTTGAGGCCTCCCGAATGGAACAGGGCAAGCTGGCCTGTTTTCTGGCCGCACTCCTTGAAGAAAGGGACATCTTTCCAAGGCATTCCTCAGGCGGCATGAATAATGATCTACGGGCCAGGCTTGAAGTCATGACTAGGGCTGCCCTTGAGGGGGCGGGCCGCACTGACCTTGGCGGAGCCCATAGAGCTGATGTTGAGCGGCTGCTGAGTCAGGGCAGACAGTGGATCTCCAGACTTCCTGATACCAGCTGTGCACAGCAGGAACCGACAATCGAAGCTGCTGATCTGCTGTGCGGCTTGCTGCTTTCCTTTGCCTTTCCAGACCGGATAGGTCAGCGGAGAATGGATGGACGTTACCTGCTGCGAAGCGGTCGTGGAGCAGAGATGGTTAACGGGGAACAGCTGGTCCAGGAGAGATATATTGTCGCGGCAGAAGTGGATGACGAAGGTACAGAAGCGAGGATTCTATTGGCCGCCCCGCTAACAGAGAGCCAACTTGAGCACCATTTCAGGAAGGAAATGAATGAGGGGCTTGAGATTAAGTGGGATGAAAGATCAGGCACGGTAAGGGCCAAGAGCATGATTAAGCTAGGAGCTATTGTGATTAAGGAGACGGCCAATGTAAAGCCTACTGCAGAACAAATACAGATGGCTCTATTGGAGAGAATCCAAGACGGTGGTATTCACCTTCTTCCCTGGGATGTGAAATCCAGGCAGCTTCAAGCGAGAATTAGGTTTATGCGGGAGTACTGTGGAAAGGAATGGCCGGATGTGTCGGACGCCACACTTCAGCAGAGTGCAGGGCAATGGTTGTCTCCTTATCTTGAAGGATTTAAGAGAAGTTCTGATTTCAGATTATTAAAGCTGCATCAAATTCTGGATAATCTCCTGAATTGGAGTCAGAAGCAGGAGCTGGAACAGCAAGCTCCGACACATATTACGGTCCCAAGTGGTTCCAGGATTGCAGTGAACTACGAGGGTCCCCAGGCCCCCTATATCTCTGTCCGGCTTCAGGAATTATTCGGTCTCATGGATACTCCACGTCTAGCATATGGACATGCTGCGGTTACGCTGCATATCTTGTCCCCGGCTTCCCGGCCGGTCCAGGTTACTTCTGATTTGCGGAGCTTTTGGGAGAATACCTATTTTGACGTGAAAAAAGATCTGAAAGGCCGTTATCCTAAGCATTACTGGCCAGATAATCCGCTCGAAGCCACGGCAACGAAGCGCGTTCGCCCCACGGGCGATCGGAAATAAGATCGGTCCTATGGTTAATTGCTTCCTGATCGGGGTAATGATGGAGGGAACAGTCAAATCAAAGGAGGCAATTGTTATGGCTAAGAAAATAGTGGGAGTATTTGATACCGACCGGGAAGCAACCGCAGCGATCGAGTCTCTTCAGAACCAGGGATTCCGTGCTGATGAAATCTCAGTCATTACCAAGAACCGCGATGATCAGGCAGCTATCTCGGATGAGACGGGTTCCAAAGCACCAGAGGGCGTGGCTACAGGCGCCGCAACAGGTGGTGTTGTCGGCGGTGTAACGGGACTGCTTGCAGGGCT
>RCUK01000573.1_pt1 | contig 30703 bp, 27 predicted proteins | sample 2166381 | NCBI WGS metagenome assembly RCUK01 (sample SAMN09932809, study PRJNA488358) | compost metagenome | isolation source: compost soil in an enriched community | place: Germany: Experimental Botanical Garden | reverse complement strand
TATGCGGACGTGGCTCAGCGGTAGAGCATCGCCTTGCCAAGGCGAGGGTCGCGGGTTCGATTCCCGTCGTCCGCTCCATTTTTTGCGCCCTTAGCTCAGCTGGATAGAGCGTTTGACTACGAATCAAAAGGTCAGGAGTTCGAATCTCTTAGGGCGCGCCATTTTTTCTTGTGATTGCAATTGATAATCTCATAAGAGCACCACATTTCGGGACGTAGCTCAGCTTGGTAGAGCACCTGGTTTGGGACCAGGGGGTCGCATGTTCAAATCGTGTCGTCCCGACCATTATCATTTTGCGGGTGTAGTTCAATGGTAGAACTTTAGCCTTCCAAGCTAATAGCGTGGGTTCGATTCCCATCACCCGCTCCATAATTGACCAACAGCATCATCGTAAGCGATGGTGTTTTTTGTTATAATAGGTTTTTATTTTTACCCATGGATTTTACTGCTTTGACGTGTCAGTGCATTGATCGAATGTTGAAGTGGTTTTTTATGCAAATGAGTTAAATGCTTTTGCTGTTCAGGAGTTCTAATTTTTTCGTTAAGGGAGTGTCTCAATAGTCCTTAGCAACGTTCTATCTATAGGCTATAATAATACAAAAAAATGATTAAATATTTAACTTATTCACCTCTTTGGCTGCCTCTACAGCCTTGTTTTAATAAATAAAGTGAAGATTTTATGCACAGTTTATTGTATTATGTAAAAAGGCATTATAAAGACGGAAACAGGATGAAGTGGGAGGAGAAGCATGACAGAACTAGCGGTAACCGCCAACAAAAGTAATTCCAACAACCTGCTGCGGCGTGATATTCGTTTTTTGGGCAATATTTTGGGAGAAGTCCTTGTACATCAAGGCGGTAATGAACTCTTAGATATTGTCGAAAAGATACGTGAAGCCAGCAAGTCACTTAGAGCCGTATTTTTACCTGAACTGCATGAGGAGTTCAAACAGATTATCAACACGCTTGAGCCGGACATCCGCCATCAAGTTATCCGGGCCTTCGCTGTTTATTTCCAGTTGGTCAACATTGCGGAGCAGAATCATCGTATTCGCCGCAAGCGTGACTACGAACGCTCTGCAGGGGAGAATGTACAACCTGGATCTATTGAAGATTCGGTTAGAGACCTTAAAGAACGCGGCTTCTCTTACGATGAAGTACAGGATATTTTACAAGGCTTGTCTCTAGAGCTTGTTATGACTGCTCACCCAACGGAAGCGATGCGTCGTGCGATTCTCGATATCCATAAACGGATTGCCGATGATGTCATGCAGCTGGATAATCCGACTTTGACTTTCAGAGAACGTGAGCAGCTTCGTGAGAAGCTTCTGAATGAAGTAATTACCCTATGGCAGACTGATGAGCTTCGTGATCGTAAGCCAACAGTGCTCGACGAAGTACGAAACGGTATGTACTATTTCCACGAGACTCTGTTCCATGTGCTGCCTGATGTATACCAAGAATTAGAACGCTGTTTGACGAAGTACTATCCTGAGCATAACTGGCATGTTCCGACATATTTGCGTTTTGGCTCATGGATCGGTGGAGACCGGGATGGTAATCCTTCCGTTAAAGCAGAGGTAACCTGGGAGACCCTGTTGATGCAGCGTAAGCTGGCTGTGCGTGAATATCAGCGTATTCTGGCTGAACTGTTCCGTTACTTGAGCTTCAGTACAACTATTGTCAATGTAACTGATGAGCTGCAGGCTTCAATTCAGAAGGACCGGGAGATTGTGATTCTGAACAAAACGCCTCAATGGCGGAATGAGAAAGAGCCTTACCGGGTGAAACTCACTTATATGACGGAAAAGCTGCATAATGTTATTGATGAGTCGAAAAAGGATTCCAATGAACGCTACAATAGCGTAGAGGAACTCATTGAAGATCTTAACGTTATTGATCGTAGTTTACGTCATCACTATGCTGATTACGTGGCAGATACACACATCCGTTATTTGATCCGTCAGGTGGAGTTGTTTGGTTTCCACACAGCGAAGCTGGACATTCGCCAGCACAGTCAGGAGCATGAGAATGCGATGACTGAAATTCTTGCTCATATGAATATTACAGAGAACTACGGTGAGTTAAGTGAAGACAAAAAGGTGGAGCTTTTGGAGCGTATTCTTAACGATCCGCGTCCTTTGACTTCGCCTTACCAGGATTATAGCGAAAGCACAACAGAATGCCTGAATGTCTACCGTACAGTATTCCTGGCTCAGCAGGAATTCGGGGAGCACTGTATTAGCAGCTATTTGATCAGTATGGCTGAAGCAGCTAGTGATGTCCTTGAAGTAATGGTATTCGCTAAAGAAGTTGGATTGTTCCGCAAAGAGGTTGATGGCACTGTAGTCTGCACACTACAATCGGTTCCTTTGTTCGAGACTATTGATGATCTCCATGCGGCACCAGATATTATGCGTCAGCTGTTTGAGATGCCGATCTATCGTCAGTCCGTAGCAGCAATGAACGACCTGCAGGAAATTATGCTAGGTTACTCGGATAGTAACAAAGACGGTGGAGTTGTGACCGCTAACTGGGAGCTGCGTGTTGCCTTGAAGGGGATTACAGCAGTAGCCGGAGAATTCGGCGTGAAGCTGAAGTTCTTCCATGGACGTGGAGGCGCTCTGGGACGTGGAGGCATGCCTCTGAACCGAAGTATTCTTGCTCAGCCGCCGCATACGGTAGGCGGAGGAATCAAGATTACAGAACAAGGTGAAGTGATCTCATCGAGATATTCACTGAAAGGGATTGCTTATCGCAGTCTTGAACAGGCAACTTCTGCATTGTTAACCCAGGCAGTACTTGCCCGTCAGCCTCAACAAAGTGATCTATACGAAGAAAAATGGGAAGCTATTATTAGACAAATGTCTGAGGTATCCCTTAAAAAGTATCAGAACCTGGTATTCCGTGAACCTGAATTCCTTAAATTCTTTAAAGAATCGACTCCACTCGGCGAAGTGGGTGAACTCAATATCGGTTCCCGTCCTTCCAAGCGGAAGAACAGCGACCGATTTGAAGATTTACGTGCGATTCCTTGGGTATTCGCTTGGACCCAAAGCCGTTATCTGTTCCCGGCTTGGTATGCGGCAGGTACTGGAATTCAAGATTTTTACGGTGACGATGAAGAGAAACTGAAAGTTCTACAGGATATGTATGCGAACTTCTCATTCTTCCGTTCCTTGATCGACACTCTGCAGTTCGCTGTGGTTAAGGCAGATCTAATTATCGCTTCAGAATACGCAAATATGTGCAGCGATGATACGGTAAAGAACCGCATCTTCAAGCAAATTGAAGAGGAGTTCAATCTGACGAAGAGCTTAATTCTCAAAATTACTGGAGAGCAGGAAATGCTGGATAATGAGCCTACTCTTCAGGAATCTATTCGTCAGCGTAATCCGTACGTAGATCCGCTTAGCTATCTGCAGGTTCAACTGCTGACAGAACTGCGTACGATCAGAGAACAGGGTGGAGACGATCCTATTCTGCTGCGTGAAGTTCTCCTTACTATTAATGGTATTGCTGCAGGACTTAGAAATACAGGCTGATTGAACAGCTCAATTGCACATCTGGAATCATAAGGAGCCGTGTCGCGTTTAGGACACGGCTCTTTTATTGAACTTGAACTGCGAAGTTCGTATGTGCGCTTGCAATTTGTGAGAACTTGAATTACCATTTGAATGAAGCGCCGGGACATGCCATTACCGTCCGTTCTTAAGCGGTCAAACCGCTAATATTATCTATGAAGCATGGCTTGGAACCGGCAAGAGACCGTTTTGGCGGATCTGGGGGAAAAATGAATGATTGACAATTATGATACGAGACTTGCAAAGCTGGCCCGTAAGGGTGATCAGGGTGCTTTTGCAGAAATTGTAGATCTTTATAAAGATAAACTGTTTCACTTGGCCTATCGTATGCTGAATAACCGGCATGAAGCCGAGGATATTGTGCAGGAAACTTTTCTCAGAGTACATAAGAACTGGATGCGATACGATGAGAATCAAAAGTTCTCTACATGGATTTATCGTATTGCTACGAATTTGTGTATAGATCGTTTAAGGAAGAGAAAACCAAGTTATTCTCTTGATGCAGAGATGAATGACCAGGAGGGCATGGATGGATATACGCTAATTCCAGGGGACAATCGAACTCCGGAGAGTGAATATCTGGTATCAGAGACCCGTGAGACAATACATTCTGCTATTGAGAGCCTTCCGGCAAAATATAAATCCGTTATGGTCCTTAGATATCTGCAGGAGCTGTCTCTGCAGGAGATCAGTGATGTGCTGGGTATGCCCGTAACGACGGTCAAAACCCGTGTGCATAGAGGGCGTGAATTTTTGCGCAAAAAATTGGAGAATAAGCATATTTAAGCAGGTTAACTAAAAAACTTTTTGAAACGATATACATAGTAGAGCGTATTTAAAGTGTATACCTGAACGCTTTGCCCCTTGATTGTAAGGATAGTGTCTATATAAATGGAATGGCTCTTAGGGTTTAGCGCATATTCCATGCAGATTTCAACTGAAAGGATTGGCTCATATGGATTGCAAACAAGCTGCCTCTTTAATGCATGAATACCTGGATGACGATTTAGACCAAGCGCAAGCCTTGGAACTAAAGAAACATCTTGTACAATGTCCATCCTGTAATATGCATTTTCAAGAGCTGGAACAAACGGAAATGATGCTTTTCCATGCTGTCAAGAGCTCTGTGCCTTCCGCTTCAGATGAGCTGGTAGATCGAATTATGCGAGAGCTTCCAAGGAAACGTGGACAGCGTGTGTGGATGAAATGGATCAAGAAGCATCCTGCACTTACCGCAGTGGCTATGTTTATCTTTGTTATGCTCTTTAGCACGATGTCACTCTGGAAGGCTGATGACCAGTTAATTGTTAAAGGTGCGGGGCTGGACCAGGTTGTTATTGAAGGTAAGACGGTTATTGTTCCAAATGGGAAGACGATTGCCGGAGATCTAACTGTGGAGAATGGAAAGGCTCAAATCTATGGCGAAGTGGATGGGAATCTTACGGTCATTGATGGTTCACTGTACCAGGCTTCAACGGCTAAAATATCTGGTGATGTGAAGAGTATTGATCAAGCGCTTGATTGGATCTGGTATAAGATCACAAATACATTCACAGAAGTCGCCTACCGATAATTGGAGATATGTAATGAATTTAAGGGCGCCACTCTATGGAGAGGCGCTTTTTATTGTACTATTATGGTAAAATATACATACTTTAGTTGGTCTAAGACAAAGAAGCTTGCAACTGAAGTTCGATCGTTATAACCTAGAGTTTAGGGACAACATAAGACTGATAAGCTCGTTAAAAGGGAAGACCGGGGGTTGCCGTATGAATTATTTTTCGGACATAACATGGCAGGAGTCCATAAAAGATACAATAGATATTCTAATTGTAACTTATATTATTTATCACTTGATTTTACTTGTACGGGGAACCAGAGCGGTTCAGCTGCTAAAAGGGATTCTGGTGTTGGTTGTGATATGGGCGGCAAGCACCTGGTTCGATCTCTACACACTCAAATGGCTGATGAATCAAATGTTCACATTCGGTGTTCTTGCTGTATTCATTATTTTTCAACCTGAGCTAAGACGGGCCTTGGAGCAGCTTGGACGTGGTAAACTGTTTGGGCGTACGACCGCGGATGAAGAAGAATTTAGCCGGGAGATCGGCGAGATTATTAAGGCAGTTAATTATTTATCCCGTGGAAAGATTGGGGCATTAATTGTATTTGAACGAAATACAGGGCTTAATGAATATAAAGAATCGGGAATTCCAACCCAGTCGGTTATTACTTCTGAACTGCTAATTAATATCTTCATTCCGAACACCCCTCTTCATGATGGAGCAATCATTATTCAAGAGCATCGGATTGCTGCGGCAGCCTGTTATTTGCCACTTTCAGAGAATCCCTTCATTAGTAAAGAACTGGGGACAAGACATCGCGCTGCCATCGGGATCAGTGAGGTAGGTGATGCGGTGTCCGTAGTCGTATCGGAAGAGACGGGTCAAATCTCGCTAGCGATTAACGGGCAGGTTGTGCGAGGCATTAATGAAGAGTCCCTGATCTCCAAGCTATATGAAGAACTTAGTCCAAGTACGGCACATAAGGACAAGAAGACCCCATTCTGGAAGCTGAAGGGGGGCCGCAAAAATGGATAAGTGGTTCAACAATAATACCATTGCCAAGATTATAGCGCTATGCATCAGTATACTACTATGGGCTATGGTACATTTGGACAGCAGTACGCCGGGAACCTCAGCTTCTTCAGTGGATACCAAGACCATTAATGATATTAAAGTGGAAGTTGTCGGTTTTGACGATAAATCTTATGTTCTGATGGATATGGATCCGAAAGTTGTGAGTCTGGAAGTTAAAGGGAAACGCCCTAATATCACCTCCGTATTTACCGATTATAGAGTAAAATTGAATTTGGAGAATGTAGGTCCGGGTACGACTATGGTACCATTAACCGTTGAGCTTCCTTATGGAGTTGAGCTGGTATCCAAAAACCCTTCTTCGGCTAAGGTAACGATTGAAGCAAAGCAGACAAAGACATATAACGCCAGCGTCGTGCTAAAGGGTGTTCCAGATGGAGGTCTGCAAATGGGTACTCCAATCCTGGAGAACGACGGAAAGGTTAGTGTAACGCTCCCGGAAAGTGAACTTAAACGGGTTCACAAGATTGAAGGTACCTTGGATGTTAGCGGAGCCCAGGATTCTGTAGAAGGAAAATCCGTAAGGCTAAGGGCATATGATAAGAATGGACGGGAGATTCCGGATGCGGAGATTAGCCCATCATCCGTACAGGTCGATGTACCTATGAACAAACTATATAAAACGGTACCCATAGAAATTAAGCAAACAGGAAAGCTCCCCCAAGGATACGCACTGTCAGAAATTCAGGCAGACGTAGAGGGAGTTGCTGTATATGGGACTAAAGATGTGTTAGAGGGGATTGATTCCTACTCCCTTAATGTGGATTTAAGCCAGTTCAAGGGCCCAACCACGACAGAATACTCATTGGACTTGACTCCACCCAAAGGTTCTGAGAAAATCGAGCCGAGCTCTGTGAAGGTCGTTGTCAAAGCTGCGCCTTTAGGTGAAAAGACAGTGAATGACATTCCGGTTACGATCAAGAATCAGAGTGAGAAGACGACGATTAAAGTTCTGAGTCCGGCAAATGCAAAAATGTCTTTGACGGTGCAGGGTTCGGATGAAGTGCTGAAGTCTATTCAAGCAGGAGACTTTGCAATTAGTGTCGATGTATCCGGTCTTGGACAAGGGATTCACACGGTTACCCCCACTATTACGCTTCCTAAGTTTGTATCTTTGGCAAGCAGTGGTGATTTGAAGGTCGAAATCGAAGTTAAGGATAGTGCTGCTAAACCTGTGACTTCGACTCCTTCTGGAACAAACACGGAGGGTAGTAATGGGCAGAGTGTGAATTCAGGGACAGACTCGGGAACTGGGGGAGATGGGTCCTCTGGAGAATCAGGCAGTAATTCGGAACAGACAGGGAAAGAACCTTAGAAGCAGCAGACAGATTGAAGTAAAATAAAAACATGTAAGTCATGGATGAGAAACCATTTATCTGGAGGAGTGAGTGATTGTGGGGAAGTATTTTGGAACAGATGGAGTACGTGGTGTAGCAAATAAGGAATTGACTGCAGAGCTTGCTTACCGAATCGGTCGTACTGGCGGGTATGTACTGGCGGGACAAGTAGAGAAGCCAAAGGTTGTTATTGGTATGGATACCCGTATCTCAGGTGTGATGTTGGAATCTGCACTTGTAGCAGGTCTATTGTCTATCGGAGCAGACGTGATTCGTATTGGGATTGTCTCCACTCCGGCTGTCGCATATCTAACCCGTGTGTTAAAGGCAGATGCGGGTGTAATGATCTCGGCTTCTCACAACCCGGTAGAAGATAATGGAATTAAGTTCTTTGGTAGTGATGGATTCAAGCTGTCCGATGAGACAGAACTTCAAATTGAAGATCTGCTGGATAAGGAAGTGGATGAGCTTCCTCGTCCAATCGGCGACAAGCTAGGAAGTGTGACTGTAGATAACGAATCGAAGTACAAATATCTGGACCACCTGAAAACAACGATTTCTTCAAACTTTGAAGGTTTGAAAATTGTACTGGATTGTGCAAATGGAGCTGCCTATGAGCTTGCACCGAAGCTGTTCCGTGAACTCGGAGCGGAAGTCTATACGATTGCAGCTGAGCCAACAGGGCTTAATATAAACGATCACTGCGGATCTACACATCCCGAATTGTTGAAGGAAGAAGTAGTACGTCTGGGAGCAGATCTAGGTCTTGCTTTTGATGGAGATGCTGACCGCCTGATTGCCATCGATGAGAAGGGCGATGAAGTAGACGGAGACCATATCCTGTGTATCTGCGGGGAAGCGATGAACCGTGCGGGGAAATTGAACGGAAGTACCATTGTTTCAACGGTAATGAGTAATTTTGGCTTCTACAAAGCAACTGAAAAGCTGAGCTTAAATACGGCAAAAACAGCCGTAGGTGACCGTTATGTTATGGCTGAAATGCTGCGCGGCGGGTACAACCTGGGCGGAGAGCAGTCCGGACATGTTATTTTCCTGGATTATAACACTACAGGAGACGGCATTCTGACTGGGATTCAACTGGTTGATACGATGAAGAAGGCAGGCAAGCCTCTAAGTGAATTGAAGAAGCTGATGGTTCAATATCCTCAGGTGCTGGTGAATGTGCGTGTTCAAGATAAGAGCAAGTACAATGGTAACCAAGCGATTGAGGAAGCTATCACAGTAGTAGAGCAACAGCTTGGCAGCAACGGCCGGGTGTTGGTACGCCCATCAGGTACAGAGTCATTGATCCGTGTTATGGCTGAAGGACCGGATAAAACGGAGCTTGAACAGTATGTATCCCAGATTACAAAAGTGGTTGAGCGGGAACTGGTGTAGGACCAAGAAATCATACTATATTAATGGGTAATTAGGCCGCTGGAATGGGTTTCCTGTTCTGGCGGTTTTTTTACGGGTAGGAAAGTCGCATTTTCACGGGATGGGTCCCCATGCCATTGCAAATTACTAGTGGGGTGCATATAATAACATTATTCCTAGAAAAGAAAGAGAGGGCAGTGAGGTTTCAGGTAAATAAGCGCCAGAGCTTCGGATTCGCGCGGGAAGGATAACCGTTATTAAGAACTACGGGTATCCACGGCAATCGAAGCTGACGAGGTGGAGGTGTTCGAAATGTTCGGCGGGGGCCTCCCGGTAATTGCATCTAACCGTAAGTCGGATAAGCAAAAAGTATGGGCGACCCTACTAACAAACTTACCGACCGATGCCACAAATATTAGAGATGGATCTAAAGACAGGATGATTCGAACTCATCGCTTTAGTTCACATCGTGTTCGATATAATTCTATGAATGTACGAAAGAGATTGCGGTTGATTCGTGGTAGTGGAGAAGAATGTACATTCATGAAAATATTTGGCCTTATCAGAAAATTTTCATTATAAAATAAAATACACTCGACTCCAGATTGCTGCGCAGTCTTCCGCTTCCTTCGTCATTCAACCAAAAATTGATGAGATAACGAAACGGAGGATTTTATAAAATGTGTGGTATTGTCGGATATATCGGGAAAAGAGATACACAGTCAGTTCTGATCGAGGGTTTGAAGAAGCTTGAGTATCGTGGGTACGACTCTGCTGGGATCGCTGTATTCACACCGCAAGGTCTGCAGATCAGCAAATCGATTGGCCGTTTGGCTAATTTGGAGTCCAAGCTTGAAGGTGCGCCGCTAGTTGGTTCTGCGGGCATTGGTCATACACGCTGGGCGACTCACGGTAAGCCTTCTGATGTTAACTCCCATCCTCACACAGATAACAGTGAGAAGTTCTCCGTTGTTCATAACGGGATCGTAGAGAACTATCTGGAGCTGAAAGAGGAATTGATCAGTCAAGGACATGTATTTGTGTCGGAGACAGATACTGAGGTTATCTCTCACCTGGTTGCCCGTGAATATGATGGCGATATCGTTAAAGCTGTTCAAAAAGCGATTAGCTACATGCGTGGAGCGTTCGCACTTGGTGTGTTAACTGAGTATGAGCCGCACAAACTGGTAGCTGTACGTCAAGCTAGCCCGCTTATTATCGGACTTGGAGAAGGGGAGAACTTTATCGGTTCGGATATTCCCGCTATTCTCAAATATACAAGAAACGTATATATCCTTAACGATGGTGAAATGGCCGTTCTGACAGAAGATTCTGTCGAACTGATGACTATTGAGGGGAACTTTATTTCTCGGGAAATGATTCATGTCGATTGGGATGCTGTTACAGCAGAAAAGAACGGATTTGATCATTTCATGCTGAAAGAAATCCATGAACAGCCTAAAGCTTACCGTGATACAATCCGTGGACGTGTTGACGAGTCCGGCCGTAAGGTAGTGCTGAAGGACCTGAATTTGACGGAAGAGCGTATCAAACAGATTCAGAACGTCCACATCGTAGCCTGCGGAACGGCTTACCATGCCGGTCTGGTAGGTGGAACAGTAATTGAACAACTGGTTCGCGTTCCTGTATACAATGACGTTGCATCTGAGTATCGCTACCGTTCACCGTTGATTACTCCTGAAACATTGGTTATCGTGGTAAGTCAATCCGGTGAGACTGCAGATACACTTGCTGCACTTCGTGAAGCGAAGAGCAATGGTGCGCATGTACTCGCGGTAACAAACGTTGTAGGCAGCTCCATTGCCCGTGACGCTGATGATGTGCTTGTAACATTGGCTGGCCCTGAGATCGCTGTAGCTTCGACTAAAGCGTACTCTTCACAGTTGATCGCGTTCTATCTGCTTGGCTTGTACCTAGCACAAGTTCGCGGCACACAGTCGGAAGATCAAGTCGCTCACATGATCTCTGCAATCCAGGCCCTGCCTGAGCAGGTAGAAAGCATGCTTGAGAACTCCGATGCCATCAAGGCTTATGCTGAGCAAATCTCTCATAACCAGCACTTGTTCTTCATCGGACGCGGTCTGGATTATGCCGTTGCCCAAGAAGGTTCACTGAAGCTGAAAGAGATCTCTTATATTCACTCCGAGGCTTATGCTGCAGGTGAATTGAAGCACGGAACGCTTGCCCTGATCGAAGAGGGTATTCCGGTTATTGCCTTGGCAACTCAAGACGCTGTCCTTGAGAAAACAGTAAGCAACATCAAGGAAGTGAAAGCTCGCGGTGCTGACGTAATGGTAATTACGCATGAAGAGCATGTTGCCAGCCTTCTGAAATCCGTGGATCAAGCTTTCGCGATTCCTAAGACGCTGCCTCTGTTCACACCGGCTCTGTCTGTAGTGCCGCTGCAGTTGTTGTCCTACTATGCTTCACTGGCACTTGGCCACGATGTGGATAAACCACGTAACTTGGCGAAGAGTGTAACTGTAGAGTAAGGTAATGGGTAAAAGAATAACTTTTATTTAGTGATAAAAAAGTGTTGAACCAGTAAGAAACTGTGGAATCGACATGTAAGATGATTAATACATCTGGAGGGGAGCCCGATAATCGAGGCTCCCTTCTTTTTTGAATGAAAAGTGTATCAGCAGCAAAGGTAACACCGTCTCTCTGAGATCTCTTTAAGCAACGGTAGTGAAAAGCAACAAGACCACTATAGGATTAAATCCAAAGTGGTCTTGTTTATACCTGTTTTGCTGCCAACTGTAATTGCATTTAATATTACGTGTGCAGCTCTCTATTACAAATTCCTATCTAACAGAATCCCTACTTGTTCTGCCATAACTTTGGAAGACTCTGATAATCCGTTATTGATCCATCCTATTATTGTTTCTACGATGGCAGCCCCGAAAAAATTAAGAACTAAATCCTTACTCATGCCTTGATTTATCCCTTCGGCTACGTTAACGTCTAGCTCTAATTCCTCAATGATAAATTCTAGGAATTGACTTCGAAAAGCAGATGCACCTTTACTGGCTAATAGAGTTGAAAAGAAGGGGAAATTACGTTCAAAGTATTCAAACCACATCAGATTTCCCTCAGCAAAACTTAAATCGGCTGCCGATCTGCACAGCTTCCTGAGTTCGTTAATATGTTCTTCTATAAGTCTTGCCAATAAATCAAACTTATCCATGTAATGATCATAAATGGTTCTTCGACCGACATTAGCTTTGTCAGATATATCTTGTATTGTAATCTGATCAAAACTCTTTTCGGCCATAAGTCCAATAAAAGCACTTTTTATTGCACCTTGGGTTTTTTGTATTCTTCTATCTATCTTGGACATTTAATTTTACCAAGCTCCCTTAAATTCTCGTACAATTTCAGCAAATTGTGCAATAACACACAAATCCCGACATTCTGATTATTGAAGAAACACATATTTCACTTTATATTACATATGTGCGGTAACGCAATAGTATGCGGTTTATTTAATGCTAAACTTTCTCGACAAGGGGGATGTTAAGCGTTAAGTAGAGGGGGCTTTAATTATGGATCGGGTTCAACATAGCAGAAAAATAGTCTATTTGGTGAGTGCCTGCAACATACGCCACTACAGATCCTGACTTTCAAGACATTCTAAGCCGTTTCATTTTGGTGAAGTTTACAATCAAGGCAATTTGGATGATAAGCAGCGAGAATTGACCACTCTAGTGGTTCTTGTAACTAATCAGACATTACCCCAATTAAAGGCTCATGTTGGTGCTGCACTTAAGGGAAACCTTGATTACTGCCATCACTCACTGCCTTCCCTATATAGGATTTCCGAGAACGCTGAATGCATTAGCATGTCTAAATGAAATTATTTCTTAAAGACTAAGTATACAGGACGGAGGAGACAAAACATGTTTAATGAAACCTACAAATTATCAAATGGGGTAGAAATTCCAAAGTTGGGTCTTGGCACCTGGCTGCTTGATGATGAACAGGCAGATCAGGCATTGCGTGATGCAGTATCAGTCGGATATCGCCATATTGATACGGCTCAGGCTTATATGAATGAAGCTGGTGTAGGCGAAGGAATCCGTTCCTGCGGTGTTGCAAGAGAAGAACTTTTCATTACGACAAAGGTTGCCGCAGAAGCAAAGACCTATGATGCAGTTACCCGGTCCATTGATGAGTCTTTAGCAAAAATGGGGCTGGATTACATTGACCTTCTTATAATCCACAGCCCGCAGCCTTGGAAGGAATTCCGTGAGGAGAACCGTTACTTCGAGGAAAACAAAGAAGTATGGAAGGCGATGGAGGATGCTTATAATAAAGGCAAAGTAAAGGCAATCGGCCTTTCTAATTTCCTTGAGGATGATGTAGAGAATATTCTTGCAAGCTGTGAGATTAAGCCTATGGTAAATCAGATCTTGGCGCATGTGAGCAATACTCCTATGGAGCTCATTGAATTCTGCCAGAAGAATGGCATCCTGGTAGAGGCATATTCACCCATTGCACACGGTGCAGTTCTTGATCATGCAGAGGTTAAGGTAATAGCTGATAAGTATGGTGTATCTGTTGCTCAGCTATGCCTGCGTTATGATATTCAGCTTGGTCTTGTAGTCATTCCTAAGACGGCAAATCCAGATCACATGAGAATCAATGCAGATCTTGATTTTGTGATCAGCGATGCAGATATGGAGACTTTGAAGAATGTAGAGCAGATTCAGAATTATGGTGAGCATAGCTTCTTCCCGGTATTTGGCGGGAAATTAAAGTAAACACGTAACAAATATTTATTGGAGGAATTTAAATGGCAAAATATGAAGAGATCAAAAACGGCGTTATTTTCCCTGCTGGAGAAAAGAATGAGGCCTTTGCACAATTTTTTGTAGGACAAAGTTACCTTCACACCTTAATTGCTGACCCACAAGTGAATGTGGGTGTAGGCAATGTAACCTTTGAACCAGGGTGCAGAAACAACTGGCATGTCCATCGTGATGGATTTCAGCTTTTGCTGGTAACAGGCGGCGAGGGTTGGTACCAAGAGGAGGGACAACCTGCACAATTCCTGAAAGCGGGTGATGTTATTGTCACCCACGATGGTGTTAAACACTGGCATGGTGCTGCAAAAGATAGTTGGTTTGAACACATTGCAATCACTGCGGGTAGACCGGAATGGTTAGAACCGGTATCCGATGAGGAATATAACAAAATTCATGAATAGGTTAAATTAAAAGCCCTGTTTTCAGGGCCTTGAACAGACCGTATATCAAATGCCACACGCATGTAACTCGTATTAGGGCCGAGCAGATCAGGGATTATTTCCTGACATTTGCTCGGCTTTTTTTGGGCAAGACAGGAGAATGCAGCTAACCGATTTAATGCGAATAGGTGATTTAAATGAACTATACCTGAAATTTAACTTACGTAACTATTTCTCAACCTTTTATCAATAAAACGAAAAAAGCGACGATTTTTCAATGTCATCATTAGACATCCCACCGTTGATGTTCTACGTTGCGTTTTTGGCTAAACGGTCGGTAGACTTCTCAGATAGTCGACATGGCGGCGAACTTCATTTACCCCCAGCGGGCCGCCGTGGCCCAAATAAAATGTCTGGTGGCCGGATGAGATCAGGCGCAGAAGCTCTTCGGCTACCCGGTGAGGATCGTCTTCGAATGGCGGGCGTATGGGGTGGTTCTTCCGCATGATGCCGCCTAGTAAAATACCCGATGCCAAAAGATCACCCACCATGGCCTCTTTCGATTCCAGTTCAACCGAAATGGATCCCAAGGTATGTCCAGGCGTGTGGATAACCGTGCCGGGGACGCCGAAAGGCCGTAAATCGATAGCTTGTTCTCCGGAAACCAATAAGTCCGGCGTAAACCCCTCATAAGGCTGAAGAATAAATCCCGTTTTGAAGAACATACGGGCAAAGGGACCAGTCGGGCAGAAAGTCATCTCTTCTTCCCGGCTGTAGTGCTTTGCATCGCCTTCATGAGCGAGGATAGGAGACCCTGTAAGTTCACGCAATTTTGCCGCACTGCCAGCATGATCGACATGCGCATGGGTAATGATGATGAGCTTGATGTCCTTGAAGGTCAGCTTCTCTTTAGCAAGAGCTTTTCCTATTTTCTGCTCGGACCCTGGGATACCGGCATCGACCAAGACAGCGCCGTCCGGTCCAAGAAGCAGATAGGCATTCACCATGCTCATCGGCAGAATAGGAATGCGGACAATTTTCACTTTCGGCATAAACGAGTTCTCCCCTTTTTAAATAAAATACCGAACGGTTCGGTTTTTTATAGAATACCAAATATTTCTCAAATAAGCCATCGCAATGTTAAAATGAAAAAGCTATATTATCGTGAGTAGGGGGTTACAGTCATGCGCAAGGGCGAGAAGACACGCCAGCATATTATTGAAAAATCTGCGGAACTGTTTAATCAAAAAGGGTACGCAGGCTCTTCAATACAAGACATCATACAAGTCACGGGATTGACTAAAGGCGGTGTCTATCGGACATTTTCGGGGAAAGACGAAATCGCGCTTGAAGCGTTCGATTATGCCATACGGATTTCGATGGAAAATTTCTTGAAGGCTGCAGAAAAAGCAGTGACAGGGATTGATAAGATCATAGCGGTTTGCAAGGTGTACGAAGATCCCGTCAACCATTCTCCAATTGAGGGTGGCTGCCCTTTACTCAATACGGCGGTAGAGGCAGATGACGGATATTTTCCCCTCAGAGAGAAGGCGGTCCTTGCACATGGCCAATTCATAACTTTTATTCAAAGCATTTTGGACGAGGGAATCATGACGGGTGAACTGTCCTCAGATCTCAATACGGAGGCCGTCGCATCATTCGTGGTTTCTTCGTTGGAAGGTGGGGTTATGGCAAGCCGGTTAACCCGGGACAATAAGCACGTTCAGTTCGTAATTCAGCAGATCAAGTTGACTCTTACAACGTATCAAAAACTGAAATAGGAGTCTAAGATTTGCAGATACATAGAATAGAACATAGTAATCGTATATGACCTCGCTAGTCGGATGTCAAACTATATCGCCTCAATGAAAGTCGCATATACTGCGGCTTTATTTGATTTATGGAATCAAGTTCTTGTCATTATTAAAGGGTAGACAGAAATTTTGTTAAATTTTGCTACTCAAGACTCAAGATCTATCCACCAAATCGTTTTAAAATTCAATAGTTAAGCTTCTTAATCAAGCTTGATGTCCGGGCAAGATGGAAGCACGATAAATTACTCAGTCGGAGGAATCACTATTTTGAAAAAGTTATCATTGATTATAGCCATTATCATGTTAGGCGCGATGTTGTCCGCATGTTCTGCTACCACACCCGCCGTGAATCAAGCAGTTGCAGGCGTTACGCCGGGCGAAAGCAAACAAATCGAGAAATACAATGCATATGTGAGGCTGAATAACTTGATGACAGGCCGAATCAATGAGGTTCTGGTTCATTACTTCGAGAAATTCGGAGTTGATAAACAGCCTGTAATTGAGAAGAACGTCAGCTTCATCATGCTGGGCGTTGCTGATAGTGAGCGGGAAGTTATTGATAAAGCGAACAGTTATACTACAAGCCAGCCAGCTTTTGCGGATGCGGACCCTGTAGTGATCAAACTGACACCGGCCATCAAAGATCTGTTGTCCGTCCTGGACGATTTGAAAGCTTACTATGATTCAAAAGGCTACGTGGATGATGGTTTTACAAAAGGCAAGCAGCTGCATACCAGACTGGTAAGTGCCAATCTCGCTTACGAGACTGTCGCCAGACAATACTTCACTGCTTTGCAAAAATTGGCTAACGAGCAGCGTCTGGCTGAACTGCAAAAGCTTAAGGATGCAGATCAGCAGATCAGGTATAATGCCCTGAAGTTCATGATCGATGCCGAGGCTGTGGCCATTGAAATGGATGAGCAGGGAATCACCGCTGGCAATGTGCTGAAGCTTGATATGAAGAAGTTTAAAGCCAAATACGACAACATGACCGCAGATATGAATGCGCTGATAACCATCGCTAAGGACAAGAAACGAATACAAAAAGAAGGGATTAACAGCTTCAGTATCCAGAACTATGTTGGTTCAGCCACTGAGGCAAAAGCGGCCGCTTCGAAAATCATTGAACGCATCAATAAGAAGGAACCTGTATCTGATTCCGACCTGAACGGTCAGTTCCTGAACACGACGGATGGTACACCTGAGAATTTCAATTATATGCTAAGCAAGGCAATCGAACGATATAATGAAATAAACTAAGCTTGTCTAACGATTGAGGATACGAAATTAAATAAACGCCAAGGAGGTATGGTATCCTTGGCGTTTTTGATATTTGGCTGTTATAAAATAGAAATCGCAAAATAGAAATTTATTGGATAAATCAGTATTGAGCGAGGTCCTGCTTCGGAATGCCCATGGTATTATTTTGGCCGCTTGGTCTAGGGTTATAATCAGCCACTTTACTAGCTATAAGGATCGACTTCTCCATAACGCCAATACAGCGGAAAAGGTTAGAAGCGTGACCGAGATGAAGGACACTAACCACTTGGCAGACGTCAAGCAGCCTGCTATTGTTGGCCAAACGATCAAGCGTTCGGGGTAGTTAGATAATATCACCAGCATGGACATGTTCTCTATGTAATCAAAAAGTCCGGCGAATAAGGGAAGAAGATAGAGTTTGGCCGCATAGGTTGACCTTAATGCAGCTTTGCGGAGGAGCACCCAGATACTCAGAGCTAACGCACTGGAGTAGAGCAAAGGGAATACGGTATCGAAAGTAAGCAGGAATGTCCGGTAAGCTTCCCGGCCAGAGGTCCCAAGGGATTCCAGGGTGTCGTATAGCCGATGGCTGTCGTAATAGAACAATGTGTCGGGTAGAAGAGCTCCCGGGTAGGATACTTCTTTAATGTAAGATACAGAATTCGGTACGGGTAACACATTTATGACGAACATAGCAAGTATGGTTAGAGAAAATAGAAAGAGTGCGATTCTTCCTTGTGAGAAAAGCTTATTCCCTGTTTTCACCGTGCCATTACTCTCCATTTCATTGTATGATAGTTTTGAAATATCGATTAACTTGCTCGAGCTTTTTCGCCTGATTACCACCGGACTTCTCCATACCTCCAAATTCAAAGAATTTGACTTTCTTGATTCCGACATAGCTGAAAAGCGCTTTTCGCATAAGAGTTTTGTGGGCATTATTAAGCCAGAATAGTGGGTAAAGCGCTGGCCCCTTCATTGTCGAAATACAGACGACAGATTTCCCCTTCAGCAATCCCTCCGGGAGAAGGCCTCCCTTGTCGCGATAAGCAAAATTCGAAGAAAACATTTGGTCGATATAGCCAAGCAGCATAGCAGGAGGGCGCCCCCACCAGATCGGATAAATGAACACGATTTTCTCAGCCCATAGCAGCTGGTTGCGGTATTTCTCCAAATTTGGATCGACGTGCATATCCCTTCTCCGTTTGTGTTCATTGAACACGAGAAGCGGATCGAATGACTCGGCGTATAAATCCACTACTTCAATTTCATGTTGGCTCGGGTTGTCTTGCAAGCCTTGAATCGTTGCCTCGAGAAAAGAATAGGATAAGCTCTGATGATTTGGATGCGTAAAGATAATCAGGGTTTTCATATCACACCTACTTTGTTATCATTTGGTAATAAAGTAGCACAGAATTAAATTACTTGTCAAATGATAATTGTATTTTGATAACAATTTTTATTGGATATAAACTTGCCAAAGGAGGACGGGTCTGAGATGGTGACCAAAGAAACGTTATTTCAGCAGTTAGCTTCCCTTATTGCCTCAACACATCAACTGCACTACGATTTGACGAAGGATATGCCGATGGACGATATTACCCCGCTGCAATATGAGATTCTGGAACTTTTGACGGTGAAGCAGCCAATCACAATAAGTGAGTTAAGCGAGTGCAAAGGCATCTCCATGCCAAATATGAGCCGGGAAATCCGGAAATTACGGTTAAAAGGGCTGTGCGAAGGAACTGAGGATGCCGGGGATCGAAGAAAGCAGTATATAAGGTTGTCCCCATTAGGAGAGGAAAGGATTTCTGCGGCCTTTGAGCATATGAGGAAGCTTTTTATGCAGAAGATTGAACAATTGCCTGATACGGAGCTTGTCAAGATTTCTGAAGCGATGGGAGTTCTGGAATCTACGATTTTTCGTTAAGCAAATATTTAACAGGAAATTACCCGATAATACCAATATGTGTGATAATGTTTATAGTATTGAGTATTAATAGTTTCCTATTCTACTTTCCTGGAGTTGAAATCATTCAAATGTTGAAAAAAGTAGGCTTGATTCTATTTGCGGTATGTTTGCTTGTGCCCGTCTATTTAGTAAAAGTAGCGCAGGCGGAAACCGTTACTAACAACGTTAATATCTTGGCTTTAAATTTTCCAACGGGAACGGAGCACTTTCCAGAGTTCTCCAATGAGATTAACGACTATGATGTGTATATGGATTCGAGTGCTGTTAATATGTATTATCTTGCTGTGATGTCCCAAGATCCGAATCAAACCAGGGACTATCAGGTTAATGGGGGCGGTTGGATTAATATTGGGGACTGGACTTCCTCTGGTAACTTCCTCATTAATCAGGGAACCACCAACCTGGTGGAAGTTCGAATTACTTCAGCTGATCGTTTAACAACCCGGACCATTAATTTATATGTACATTCTCCACTTTCCACGGATCCTGATCTACGTCATTTGGTGCCTTCTGTGGGTACTCTGTCACCTGCCTTTGACAAGAATACCGATGCCTATGAAGTCCATGTGCCGAATACAACATCCTCATTGACATTAAAGGCCAAGCTGAACGATGGGAAAGGCTCTATGAAGGTAAAAGGGGTGACGACGACAAGCGGTACAGATAGTGCACCTATCCCTCTTGATGTGGGCAGTAATGTGGTTACGATTGATACTTTATCCCAAAGTAACGGGAATTCAAAACATTACAAAGTGGATATCATTCGTGAGCCGGATCTCACGGCGCCTACTGTGAGCAGCGGAACGATTAACGCCAGCAACGTAACCACGCAGGGCGTGACTTTAAACTGGGCAAAAGCAACTGATAACGTCAGCCCCAGCAGCAGCCTGCAGTATCAGGTGTATCGCTCAGACAGCGCAAACATGGATACAGTGAGCAATATAGAAGCAAACGGTACAGTAATCGGAAGCTATACGGCGGATATTGGGACATACAATGTGACGGGTCTTGCACCGGGCACTACCTATTACTTTAACGTGATCGTCAAGGATACGTCGGGGAATAAAAGTGCCTATACGATGCAGTCTGTTACTACCAAATCGGTGTACACCGTAACTTATGATGGTAACGGAGCGACCAGTGGAAGTGTGCCGACAGACAGCAAGGTGTATGAAGAAGGAGCCGCTGTCACCGTGGCCGGCAACACCGGAAGCTTAGTCAAGCCTGGCTACACCTTTGCAGGCTGGAATACGATGGCGGATGGCAGTGGAACCCGCAATAACCCGGATGCATCGTTCGAGGTAGGCGTGAGTAACATCACACTTTATGCGCAGTGGCATTCTGCCAATGCGATGCTGTCAGGCTTAGCGGTGGATCAGGGCACAGTGACACCCGCATTTACATCGGCAAATCTGAACTACAGCGTGAATACAGCTAACCCCAGCATAACGGTAACACCGAGCACCGCAGAGAGCCACGCTACAATGACTGTAAATGGAGACGTGGTTGCCAGTGGCCATGCAAGCAAAGCGATTAACTTGAATGTCGGCAGTAACGTGATTACCATCGTTGTGACGGCGCAGGACGGTACAACGAGAACATACACGATTACAGTGACACGTGTATCCGCTGGCACTGGTGGTGGAAGTTCATCACCAACCACCACACCGCCAAGCGACAACTCACCGCTCATCTCCACAGATGGCAAGTTAACTCTTCCTGCTGGGAGAAGCGGCGTGGTCAGTTTGGAAGATGCGGTCTCTGTCTCTGTTCCGGCAGGTGCTGCTGACAGAGAATTGAGATTAACGATCGGGAAAGTATTGAACACGGGGGCACTTCTTAAAGGTAACGAAGTACTGGCCACTCCAGTCTATGAAATCATAAAGAACTTTTCGGAGAATTTCAGTAAGCCGGTAACTTTGAGCTTCTCATTCAATCCGGCAAGCTTAAATGGCGCAAAGCTATCTGTATTTTATTATGACGAGGCAAAGAAAGAATGGGTGGAAGTCGGCGGGAAGGTGGACGGCAATCACATTATCGCAGAGGTTAATCACTTTACAAAATTCGCGGTAATTGCTGTAAGCCAAACATCAGATGTATCAACAACAGATCCATCGACAGACACGAAACCAATGATTAAGTTAAGCGATATCTCTGGACACTGGGCAGAAGCTTACATCAAGCAAGCGGTAGACAGCGGAATCGTCAGAGGTTACCAGGACGGGACATTTAAGCCGAATCAGAGTGTGACACGTGCGGAATTTGCAGTCATGCTGATGAATACGCTGATGCCGCAAGGAGAAGGAGCACCGCTGACGTTCACAGATGCAGGGAAGATCAGCGCATGGGCTAAGAAAGCGGTAGCGCAAGCGGTGCAAGCAGGCATTATTGGTGGTTATGAGGATGGCTCTTTCCGTCCGGATGCCGAAATTACACGTTCGGAAATGGCAGCAATGGTTGCAAAAGCGTTAGGTCAATCTGCCACATCTGCTTCGTCAACGGGGTTCGCAGATGACAAGAACATTCCGGCATGGGCGAAAAGCGCAGTGGCGGCATTGAAACAGCTTGCCATTATTGAAGGCAAAGGCCTCAATGAATTCGCTCCAGCTGCTACAACAACAAGAGCAGAGGCTGTAACAGTGCTTCTGAAATTGCAGGCTCATAAGAGCAAGCAAAGATAATGATAAACAAGGCTGCTTTGAAGTCAAATTCGAAGCAGCCTTGTATTTTTATGCAATATAGAATAGCCAGTATGGGTGAAAGAGGCGTCAAGTTCAACGTATCCGTTGGACAGGGCGCTTTTTACTATCCTGCGAAAGCTGCAACTATCGGTTGAGGCTTGTGCAACCATGGCAATGAAAGTTAGGACCAACTTTCAACGTTCTCTCAGTTTCCCCTCGGAAGCATTCAACTTCGACTTCTATACTTGGTTCACAAGCATATAGCGAGTAAATAAATGACACATACACCGAAGGAGAATACATAATGAGAAAGTCGATTCGCACGAAGTTGTTCGCCAGTATGTCCTTAATTATTGTTCTGTTCATTGTAGCAATTATGGGCCAGACGAATGGTCAGGGAATGCTGTAGGTATCGCTGTTATTAAGGCAGGAAGGAAATGCATGATCCAGCAAGAAGGATTATTAGTATATTTGATAGAACTAGAGAGGAGTATTCATAATGACAAAGCGGCAGGGAACTCGATTGGAGGCGGATTGATTTTATGCATTTCCGAGTTTTGGATTGGAATCTAAATAAGATATCGAATGAAGTCATTAGAGAAAAAGCAGGTGAGTGACATGGATCAGTGGCTATCACTTGAGGCATTAATCTGGCTGTTTCCCGTCGCTTTCATTCTGCATGACTTTGAAGAAATTATTATGGTGGAGAAATGGGTCGCCCGTTATGCCAATCGGGTCCGCCGCAAGCTGCCCGAGCGTTTGGCCAATCGGATGCTTAAGCAATTCTCAATGACTACGGCCCAATTTGCTGTGGCTGTGATCGTGATGTTTATGTTCGTAAGCACTTCTACCTATTGTGCATATCAATACATAACTCAAGGTCCACTCGGGAACATTCATTTTTTCGTAGTATGCACACTGGTCTTTTTTATTCATTTGTTCACTCATCTTGCGCAGTCCCTATATTTTCGCTGTATTACACCTGGTGCGGTGACGTCATTAATCATAATCTTGCCTTATAGTATCTTGTTATTCCGCTCGCTCGCCCAGCATCATGTGGTAGATTGGGCTGTAGTCCTTGCGAGCCTTCCTTTTGTGTTACTGATCGTGCCTATTCTGCTCCTCGCTCATTGGATCGGCAAAAAAATGGCTTGAAACTTTCTCTGACACGGAATTTATAGAGCTAGAAGGGGCGATTGCGACCGAGGTTGGGTATACCGATGATAAATACTTCATGCGCACGTTTAGAGTATACGTGAATATGACGCCGTATAGAAATGAAATAGGCACGGGGCTGTTCACCCCATGCCTAAATAATTATTTTATTTTAAATGCGGAAGCCGACTGTGCAAGGTCTCTAGTCATATTGTCGATGGCAGCAACCATGCTTGAGAGCTGCTGTACCATCGCTGACTGTTCCTGCATCGTTGCGGTAACTTCTTCCACGGAAGCAGACACCTCTTCACCGGAGGCCGACAGATTTTGAGCCGATTCAAGGACCTCGTTCTTGTCTTGTTCCATTAGGGCAACTTCACTTGCCATAGATTTAATCTGCTCTGTAATTGCTTCGATATTTTCCAGGACCACCTTGAATGATTCTCTAGTCTGCCCTACATACTCATCCTGCAAGGAAGAGATATTCCGGATTTCCTGTACGCTCAGGTTGTTCTCTGCCACAAAAGAAAGGTTCTCCTGGATAATCGCTTGAATCTCATCGGATTGTCTGGAGCTTTGTTCGGCCAGCTTCCGGATCTCCGAAGCCACCACCGCAAAACCTCTGCCGTGCTCTCCGGCTCTTGCGGCTTCAATAGAAGCATTTAGAGCGAGCAGGTTGGTCTGGTTCGCAATGTCACGAATGGCACCCGTAATGTTGCTGATATTGTTCGAACTTTCCTGTAATTTCATCGTAATGGAGGAAATCTTGTGTACCTCGGTTTCATTCTTCTCGTTATTCAGAGTCAGATTCTCAACGACCTGATTACTGATGGCGAAGACCTGGGTAATCTCCTCAGCCCGTTCTCTAACAGATTGGGCCTTTTTGTTCATCGACTCAAATTTCTCACCGAAGCCGTAGAATTTATCAACAATAAGTTCTGTATCATTAGCCTGTGATTCCATCGCTCTTCCAATTTCCATGGATGTGGTTGTGGTCTCCGCAGCGGACTGGGCTGTCTGCTTGGAAGAAGCCTCAAGTTCCTGGGTACTGTAGTTAAGGACCTCAATGGAACTGTTCATGTTGGAGATTAAGGACTTGTTCTGTTCTACCATACTGTTGAAGCTGTCAGCCAATTCTTTTAACTCGCTATGGTATTTACCTTCTGCCGATACCGTCAAGTCACCGGAAGACAGCTGTTTGAAGAGACGTGTCAACCGCATCACCGGATTAACAATGGAACGGGATACCAGAATCCCTGTGGCAATAGCAATGGCGATAGCAATAAGGGTAATGATACTCATTTCAACAAACATATCCCGCGCAGGTCTATTGATATCCTGATAAGAGTCAACGACCGAGACGGTCCAATCCGTTTTCGGGATTTTGTTATAGGCCATAAATTCACTGCCGTTATCTTGATAAGACTGCTTGATTCCTTCAGTCGCCCGCTCTTTCAGTACCCCATCGAGTCCTGCATCCTTAGGCTTCTTGCCCACTCTGGACTTGTCAAATGAACTGTAGAGCACGATTCCGCTGCGGCTCATAACTTCAATCTTTCCTTGACCATTAATATGAATATTACTTAACTTATCGATGAAAAATTTACTTTCCACTGTGGAAGCGTAGACGCCGATGACTTTGCCATTCTCGTCTTTGAGAGGCTGGGAGAATACAATCAGCAGTTTGCCGCTGCTCTTGGATACGATGGCATCGCTGATGAACGGTGTGCCCTTCATAGCTTCCTTAAAGTATTCACGATCCGCACGGGATGAATTTACCGAATCTCCCCTGCTGGAAGCTAGGATCAAGCCCTTGGAATCAATTAACAAGAATGAATCATTTCCTTGTGTCCCTGCAAGGCTCATCTTCAATATATTATTGGCCTTGATGAAATCGGGATTCTTGTCAGAGAAGAAATCGGCATCCGTCATTTGGCCTTCATCTCTTAGTTTAATTAGATCAATGAAGGTGGAATGCTTGGAAATGAGATAGGAGGCCTGTTCTTGAAGCTGGGCAGCGGTCCAGAGTCCTTCTCCAATCCGGTTCGCATTCGCCGTGATTTCATCTTGGCTCTTTTGTAATAGCAGTTTGGAAGCCCCCGTATAGGATGAAATACTGGTTGCTATTAACACAACAATCACCAATAAGCTAATGAAAAGAGGGAGTTTGACTCGTAATGAGACGTTCCTCATCTGGTGAAGGTTCCACTTCGTTTTATTCATCGTTGTTTCTCTCCTTGACTGTTCTGTATATGTATTTGTGAATCCAAATTCAATCACTTCTTATTTATCGGATTAATCTAACGGGGATTGCAGGTATTTCATGGAAGTTTTCATCTTATTTTTCAAAATACATGATCCTTCATCAATCAAAGAAAGCAGCCCAGTGATTTCTCACTGGGCTGCTTTTAACTATGCTGAATTACTTTTTGCCGTTCTTGAGAATTTGGAAAATAACCTTGGCATTGTCGGTATTGTCAATCAGGCCGGCAAATTTTTCTTTTCCGGGTCCGAAGGCATAGACAGGCACGTCCTCACCGGTGTGGCCGCCTGTAGTCCAGCCTGTATTCGTTCTTGCATTGAAGATAGCTTCAATGGCGTTATCAATGCCAGTAGCATCCTTATCCTTCTTGGCTGCCGCATCTTTAACGGCTTGAATCTCTTCAGCGGTTAGATCAAGGGTAATATATTTCTTCAAAGTCGCTTCCACATCAGCGCCAGCGAAGATTTCGGCTGCCATGAAGTCAGGGGTGCGTTTGGCTGCTTTGATCGGGCTGGCATCGAAATTATATTTGCCATTTGCGGCAACCGACAGGCCTCCTGTGGAATGGTCAGCGGTAGCTACAACCAGGGTATGACCGTCTTTCTTGGCAAAGTCAATGGCTGCCTTAAAGGCTTTCTCAAAGTCCTGCATCTCGCTCATGGAGCCTACGATATCGTTATCGTGACCGGCCCAGTCAATTTGGCTTCCCTCAACCATGAGGAAGAAGCCTTTCTTGTTGGTATTCAGGCGGGAAATCGCCGTATTCGTCATTTCTTCCAGCGAAGGGGCCTGTGCACCCCGGTCGATGGCTTTGTCGAATCCGCCAGGGGCGAACAGCCCAAGAACCTGCTTGTTCTTGTCTTTCAGCAATTCGTCGCGGGTTGTAACGAAGCTGTATCCGTCTTTTTTGAACAGATCCGTAAGATTCTTATCCTTGCGTACAAAATTGTTCAGTCCACCGCCAAGCAGAACGTCAACCTTGTGTTTGCCGTTAATTTTCTCATTATAATAGTCATCCGCAATCGCATCCATATTCTTGCGGCTGATATCGTGAGCCCCGAATGCGGCAGGTGTTGCATGTGTAATCTCGGAGGTAGCTACGAGACCTGTAGATTTGCCTTGTTTCTTGGCTTCTTCAAGTACGGTCTTCACTTCGGTGTGATCATTATCTACCGCGATGGCGGCATTGTAGGTCTTGACCCCGGCTGACATCGCTGTAGCGGCTGAAGCTGAATCGGTTACATTCTCATGCTCATCTTCCGGGTAGGTCATTTGGTTACCTACGAGGTATTTATCAAATTCCGTTCTCTCCATTAGAGGAGTAGCCGGATTATCTTTAAGATAACGGTATGCTGTAGTATAGGAGACACCCATGCCATCCCCGATCAGAAAGATAACATTCCGGATCTCGTTATTGTCCTTCTTCTTGTCCGCTTGGGCAGCTGAGTTCACAACGCCTCCCGAGAGTAAGGTTGTAACAGCTAGTGAAGCTAGTAATGCGGTAGGTATAATTTTTTTTGCAAATTTGATGGTCATGATTTTCCTCCCCATAATGGATAATCTAAGTGATGACAGGTGCTCCAGGCACTCACTTCTCTAGGGTAGTATTCGAACATCATGAGCAGGGGCGTTTTGTGTAAAATATTTGTAAAGTGGTGTGGTTTTCTGACGTGTTCACAAGCTAGTTCGGCCGCTGAGGCTCAGTAGTTCGGTATATGAAAAAATACATTATAAATCGTTGACAATTATACGGTAGGGGGGTATAGTATAAATAACAAAACGAATAAAACATCCAATTTAGGAGGAGATATAAAATGAATACGATAACACTGCAGGTTGATGGCATGTCGTGTGGTCATTGTGTGAATTCCATTGAAAAGGCACTTGAAAGTGCCGGGGCAGCTGGTCGTGTAGACCTTGCCTCCAAGACGGTGGAAGTGCAGTATGACGAGGCTCAAATCTCCGTGCAAGCTTTGAAAGAAGTTATCGAAGATCAGGGGTATGAAGTTAGATAAGCGTTTAGGATAGGGGGTGAAGCAGGATGGATAAGTTGAAGCAATCAGGACAGGAGCAGACCGTATTACAGATTACTGGAATGACGTGTGCCGCATGCGCCAGCCGGATTGAGAAAGGCCTCGGCAGGATGGAGGGGGTATCTGAAGCGAACGTGAATTTCACGCTTGAGAAGGCTTCGGTAACCTACAATCCGGCTGTCGTTAATCCAGAAGCCTTGGAGAAGAAGATCGAAGCTCTGGGTTATGGCACCGTTAAGGAGACCGTAGATTTCCAGATCGGCGGGATGACCTGCGCAGCTTGTGCAACCCGGATTGAGAAGGGACTGAACAAGCTGGACGGGGTAACCCGGGCCTCGGTGAATCTGGCGCTGGAGACGGCACAGGTCGAATTCTCCCCGGGCGATGTCTCAGCAGAGGAGATCATCCAAAGGATAGAGAAGCTCGGTTATACGGCAGCTCTCAAGACTGAGAAGCAGGAGGCTGGTGATCATCGCAAGAAGGAAATTTCACGGCAGAGAAGAAAGCTGATTGTCTCAGCGATTCTGTCTTTCCCGCTGCTGTGGGCAATGGTGGGCCACTTTTCCTTTACCTCCTTCATCTGGGTGCCGGAATTGTTCATGAATCCCTGGTTTCAGCTTGTGCTTGCTGCACCTGTACAGCTTATTATAGGAGCGCAGTTCTATAAGGGCGCTTATAAGGCTCTGCGCAATGGCAGCGCGAATATGGATGTGCTGGTTGCACTTGGAACTTCGGCGGCTTTTTTTTATAGTCTATATCTGTCGATTGAGAGTCTTAACATGCATGGACATGGTGAGGTAGAGCTGTACTACGAGACCAGCAGTGTACTCATCACCCTGATTCTGCTCGGAAAGCTGTTCGAGGCCCTTGCGAAAGGCAGATCCTCGGAAGCGATCAAGACGTTAATGGGGCTGCAGGCCAAGACGGCTCTAGTGGTTCGGGGAGATCAGGAAATACCGGTACCTATCGAGCAAGTGGTCGCTGGAGATATCGTTATCGTCAAACCCGGCGAGAAAATCCCTGTGGATGGTGTAGTTACTGAGGGAGTATCCTCGGTGGATGAGTCGATGCTCACCGGGGAGAGTCTTCCAGTTGAGAAGAGTGCGGACAGTCAGGTGTTCGGCGCTACGATTAATAAGAACGGGCTACTTAGAATCCGTGCAACCAAGGTCGGCAGAGAGACCGCATTATCCCAGATTATCCGTGTTGTGGAAGAGGCGCAGGGCTCGAAGGCTCCAATCCAGCGTGTAGCTGATGTGATCTCGGGAATCTTTGTTCCGATTGTTATCGGCATTGCAGTGGTAACGTTCCTTGTATGGTATTTCGCTATCGAACCTGGCAATTTCTCAAGTGCTCTTGAGAAGGCTATCGCAGTGCTTGTCATTGCCTGCCCTTGTGCGCTCGGTCTGGCTACACCGACTTCCATTATGGCAGGGTCGGGACGGGCTGCTGAACTGGGGATTCTATTTAAAGGCGGAGAGCATCTTGAAGCTACCCACAAGATTGATACCATCATTCTCGATAAAACGGGAACAGTGACCAAGGGGACACCTGAACTTACCGATGTGCTCATCGCGGATCACAGCTATTCGGAGAGCGATCTGCTGGGGTGGGTTGGAGCTGCCGAGAAGAACTCGGAGCATCCTCTTGCGGAAGCGATTGTGGAGGGAATCCGCCGTAAAGGCATCGCGCTGCCAAATGCAGAGCAGTTCGAAGCTATTCCGGGATATGGAATACGTGCCGCCGTACAAGGTCAGGAGCTGCTAATCGGCACCCGTAAGCTGATGAATAAGTATCAGGTTGATGCCAAAGCTGCTTATGCACAGATGAATGAACTCGAAGAGGCGGGGAAGACGGCGATGCTGGTGGCGGTGAACGGGCAGTATGCCGCTATGGTTGCCGTTGCGGATACGATCAAGGAGACTTCTAGAGAAGCTGTTACAAGAATGAAGAATTTGGGCATCGAAGTCGTGATGATCACCGGGGATAACGAGCGTACTGCGAAAGCTATTGCCGAGCAGGTAGGGATTGACCGTGTGCTCGCTGAAGTCCTGCCCGAGGGTAAGGCAGCTGAGGTGAAGAAGCTTCAGGAGAGTGGACGCAAGGTAGCCATGGTTGGAGACGGTATCAACGATGCGCCCGCACTGGCTACAGCAGATATTGGAATGGCCATGGGCACAGGGACGGATGTTGCCATGGAAGCTGCGGATGTGACCTTGATGCGCGGGGATTTGAACAGTATACCAGATGCCGTATACATGAGCAGGAAGACCATGCTGAACATTAAGATGAACTTGTTCTGGGCTCTGGCTTACAATGTGATCGGAATTCCGGTTGCTGCGCTTGGCTTCCTGGCCCCATGGCTTGCGGGTGCCGCCATGGCGCTGAGTTCGGTCTCCGTCGTGCTGAATGCGCTGCGGCTGCAGAGAATTAAATTATAGTTATACAATTAGATTAACCAGAGGCAGTTATGAATCCGTTCATAACTGCTTTTTGATTGCTGGATTATACGAGTTACCTATAAAGGCTATTTGAACTATATATTAGAACAATAAGAGAAAGAGGGGTATGATGGATTGGAATATACATCGATGACCATATCCAGGAGGAATGTAGATATGTCTATATACGATTTTCAGGCCACCTCAATTGGGGGAGAAACGATTCCCCTGTCCAGGTACAGCGGAAGAGTGCTTCTTATCGTTAATACTGCCAGCCGCTGCAGTTATTCCCGTCAATTCGCTGATCTGCAGAAGCTGTACGAACGCAGGCAGGGACAAGGGTTTGAAATTCTGGGGTTTCCTTGCAACCAATTCAACGAGAAAGAGCCTGGAAGCAGTACCGAAATTCTTGAAGCTTGTAAGACAGACCATGGAGTAACCTTCCCGCTATTTGAGAAGACGGAGGTTAGAGGGCCATCCGCACATCCTTTATTTGAATATTTAACGCAGCAGGCTCCGTTCCAAGGCTTCGATATCCAGACGAAGGAAGGGAAGTGGATGGACGATTTCCTAAGGGACAAGCATCCGTATATTCATGCCGGTAACGGGGTGAAGTGGAACTTCTCCAAATTCCTGATCGATCGCAGGGGCCAGGTGACCGGGAGATTTGAATCCACGGCGGAGCCCATGGATATCGATCCTGTGATTGAATCACTTCTTCGCAGATAATTTAGGACGATTATGGACGAAAGCTGATTTATTGAGCAGATGAGCTGTTATATGGAATGAACTAAAGAAGTAATCAATCACGTAGTCTTTAGTTCAATCCATATGGGAATAAGCTATAATTTATTTTATACGCTTAATAGAAAGTAGGAGAGCAGCTATCATGAAGTTTGCTAAAAGAATGGATCATTTTG
>RCUK01000566.1_pt1 | contig 31153 bp, 29 predicted proteins | sample 2166381 | NCBI WGS metagenome assembly RCUK01 (sample SAMN09932809, study PRJNA488358) | compost metagenome | isolation source: compost soil in an enriched community | place: Germany: Experimental Botanical Garden | reverse complement strand
ATGCAAGCGTCGTCCTTGCCGAACCACCGATACCGATTACGTGCAACAATATCGTACACCGCATCCCTAATGAAGGGGGGTATCACGATGAGTCCATACCATAACGGCCATGGAAAAGGAAGCAAGCGCGCTAACCTCAGAGCTGCCTTTGAACGCGTATAATAGCGCCCGTCTTCTACAAGTACAAATGTACTGTAAGAATCAAGCGGCATCCCCCCTTCCGCAAGAAGTCTCTGCCCGGCGTCCGATTGCAGGGACGCAAACCGCAGACGCCCGGCACGATCATGCTTAATCAGGAACTTCGTGAGTCCTTGGCATAAATGACAGACCCCGTCCACAAGAACAATAGGCCCCTTATATGTGGGATGATTAGGCTGACTCATTTCTCTACACCCTTCCTGAGATTGGACTAGGACGAACTGCAAAGCTAACTTCAGTTTTGGTTAAAAATATAAAGAAGACTTATATAGAAAAAAGGCGCGAGGTTGATCCCCGCACCTTGTTTATCTGCCTAACGCCCGTGTTTATTTGGCTTCTGCTTTATCCAAATATTGTCCATCTACGATCTGTTGTCCGATATCCCCTGCAAAGTTATCCATGCATTTGCAAATGAAGTCTTTGCGGCAAATCGGGCAAGGACTTTGAAGAAGACGGCTAATGTTCGTAAGCTTCCATTCTGGAAAGCGATGATAGAACACGCGGCACTTCGTTCCATCGACCATTTTGACAATAAATTCGTACAAGCCATCTTTTTGGTTGCTGCTGGCTTCGGTCACGTTCTCAACAATTGGTCTGTAAGACATGCTCATCACCCGTTTAATTAAATTTCGATCATTTTTCAGTACTTAGACATATTAAATAATTTTAGGCAGCATGTCAACTAAGCGTTCAAACCGCTGCCCTGCTGAATAATTTAATAAGCCAGGATGCATGTTAGGACCGTAATTATTATTGCTAGCCCTGTAGCCTTTTATCCCGGTTCGGCATACATATAAATACCGGACAAAAGCCCGTAAAAACTACGCAACATTAAACATTAAAAAAATTAGAAATAAAACGTTTCCATCAAAAAGTTTCCCTAGACAAAAACTATTGTAGGTGTACAATATGAATGAAAGCATAACTTCGGATTAAATCATGAATTACTGAAGGGGTGATTCCTATGGAAGATATTCAAGAAAATACGGCTGGACGCTTGCCCGGCTGGAGAACGAATCAAGGACTACCGTCGCTTCCGGAGGCGCATCGCTCTCTTCGGATTCCGACCAACGCGAAGTGGTTCAGGAAGTTCCTGGCCTTCGCTGGACCTGGTTACATGGTGGCAGTCGGCTACATGGACCCGGGTAACTGGGCTACTGATATCGAGGGCGGTTCGCGATTTGGCTACACCTTGCTATCCGTTATTTTAATTTCTAACCTGATGGCCATACTTCTTCAATCTCTGGCTGGTAAGCTCGGGATTGTCACAGGGAAGGATCTGGCGCAAGCCTGCAGGGACAATTACTCCAAACCGGTTGTCTGGGGACTTTGGATATTGTGTGAACTAGCCATTGCTGCTTGTGATTTGGCAGAAGTCATTGGTACCGCAATTGCACTCAATTTACTATTCGGGCTGCCCTTACTATATGGGGTAATCATAACCGCGGTTGACGTCCTGCTGATTCTGATCCTGCAGAATAAAGGATTCCGGTTCCTTGAAATGCTCATTATTGTGCTGATTGCAACCATTGCCGTATGCTTTGGAATTGATCTGTTCCTGACAGGTCCGAATATGGGAAGTGTCCTAACGGGTTATATTCCAAGTGCTGAAGTTATCAGCAATCCGCAGATGCTGTATGTGGCAATTGCCATTCTTGGTGCTACGGTTATGCCTCATAACTTGTACCTGCACTCTTCCATCGTTCAGACCCGTCAATTTGATCAGTCTGCCATTGGAAAACGCCAAGCCATCAAATATATGACCTGGGATTCGACGATCGCCTTAACTTTTGCACTATTTATCAACTCCGCGATTCTCATCGTCTCTGCAGCGGCATTCCATACCAGCGGTCTGACTGAAGTTACGGACATTGGCGATGCCTATCATCTGCTGACACCAATTGTAGGGACCACCCTGGGGAGCGTCATGTTCGCAGTAGCCCTTCTGGCTTCAGGTCAGAACTCGACGCTTACCGGTACACTTGCGGGTCAGATTGTAATGGAAGGCTTCATTAATATTCGCCTCAAACCATGGTTGCGGCGTCTGATCACCCGCTTGATCGCCATCATTCCAGCCGTTATTGTAACGGCAATGTATGGAGAGTCAGGAGTCCAGGATTTATTAATCTTCAGCCAGGTGATCCTTTCCTTACAGCTTCCATTCGCTGTGGTTCCTCTTGTGAAATTTACGGGCAGCAAAACGAAGATGGGCGAGTTCGCCAACAAAACCTGGATTAACATTTTGGCTTGGTTCGTTACAGGAATCATTATTACACTTAATATTTACCTATTGGTTCAGACTATTACTTCATAAGTTGCAAAATAAGCCCCCGAACTCTCCAATAAGAGAACGGGGGCTTATTTCTGAATAAAAAAGAACGATCCTTCTGCACTCTGCAGAAAGATCGTTCTTTCAATACGATATGCGGTCGAGAGGACTCGAACCTCCACGGGTATACACCCACTACCCCCTCAAGATAGCGTGTCTGCCATTCCACCACGACCGCGTGGCTTAATCGCTCTTTTTCAAGCGAACACTTCATATTATATAGCTGCCAAGCACAAATGTAAAGTGGAAATTAAATGAATCCGTCAGGCCGGAATAACCAGCTTGTCGCGTTACAGAACTTTATTAACTTTCAGGAGCAGTTTCATGAACATATCAGCCTCTACGTCCGTTAGCCCGCTGGTGATGTTCCCCTCTACTTCGCTGAAGATCTTATTGAACTGTTCGGCTAGGGACGCACCTTTCTCGAGTACGTATATTTTCTTTTGGCGCTCGTTGTCTTCCGGGATAATACGCTTGATAATTGTCAAAATTCTAATATTTCTCCTTCATTTCTAATATCCTATAAGCACCGTGACTATATGCAAAAAAAACAAAAGGAACCTTGTTAACAAGGTTCCTTTTGCTTGAACAATGATGCGGTCGAGAGGACTCGAACCTCCACGGGTATACACCCACTACCCCCTCAAGATAGCGTGTCTGCCATTCCACCACGACCGCATATGAAATTTAAAATGGTGAGCCATGAAGGACTCGAACCTTCGACACCCTGATTAAAAGTCAGGTGCTCTACCAACTGAGCTAATGGCTCTCACTAGGAATAAAAGTGGTGACCCGTAGGGGATACTCGCTCTACGATCGAGACTGCGAAGTAATCCTAACGAAGTCTATGCTTCGACGAACCCTTATGGATTCTCATCCCCAATTGAGGTGTAGGAATGAAAGTGGTGACCCGTAGGGGATTCGAACCCCTGTTACCTCCGTGAAAGGGAGGTGTCTTAACCCCTTGACCAACGGGCCATGCCTTAAGTATTTCATGTTGTTCTCGTGTGACAACAAAAATGAGTATATCAAAAACAGATAAGGCTGACAAGCTTTTTTTTATAACATTTTTGATGAAGATGAGCTTTCACTATTAGATCTGGTAAATATACCTTGAAGAGTTAACACTTTCTAGAGAATTTCGCACTTTGACCGCGTGAAAATTCCCGAAGTGTCGTACATACCAGAGGTGCTGGTGCACATGGTTATTTAAGGACCTATGGCACGCCCCAGATGAGCGATGTCCGCTATGATCCATCTTCCTTCCCTGGGCGGCCTGAGAAAAGCGTCTAAGCAAGGGAAGCATCATGAACCCGAATAATTACCACGCAAAGCTCGTTCACCAATAAATTGACCGTGCAGAACGGACATGAAATCGACCCTCACTGACCTGACCAGCTTATGTTAGGAAAACAAAATAAAAACAGGGGCTTCTAAACTTCAGAAGCCCCTGTTCGTTATGTAAGATCATGTTATGTGAATTATGGCGGAGAGAGAGGGATTCGAACCCTCGCACCACTTACGCAGTCTAACCCCTTAGCAGAGGGTCCCCTTATAGCCACTTGGGTATCTCTCCAAATAGAAATGGCTCCCCGAACAGGACTCGAACCTGTGACAACTCGATTAACAGTCGAGTGCTCTACCAACTGAGCTATCAGGGAACAATAATTTATACTTCAATTAATTTATCACGCTGACTTAACAAAGTCAAGAAATAAGGGATAAAGATTCCCTGGAAATATTGGACACCACGGGAAAGACCCGGCCGACAGGCCAGGTCTTTGTAGTGGAAACTCAGGAATCCTTTCTGTGGTGATCCAGACCGATGATCATTATGATGAGCACAAGCAGTTGAATAAGCAGTTCAGCACTCATGGTGCCTCTCCTCCATTCCATCCGCAAAATACTCCTTCGGTCCAGTTCTCCTCTCCCCAGGGGTTATTCCTTGTACGTTCCCACTATCATGTATATGTAAGACATGCTCACTTATGAGCACACAAGTTACTTACTAATGTAAAATATAGCCTAAATTCCTTTGCCGCCCAGCGGGCTTAGTTTAATTTGTTCTATTCCAGCGATGAGCGGTTTTGCTCTCTCAATAAGTACTCTTGCCTCGTCTAAGGTAAGCGATGCTTGGTGGGCAGACGGGTCATTCCATATTTCAGTTACCCAAACGCTATTCGGCTCTTTATCCGGGATATTAACCACATATAGGTCGCAACCTTCCACTGATTCCATCCCGCTTGCAGCTTCAAGCAGCATTTCAACCAGGGAGTCACGTTGACCTTCATGAGTGGTGAATTTTGTATATAGTCCAAATTTGCTCATACCCTAATTCCTCCTTTAATTAACACATGATCAACTTGCATTCTTTCTTATTCGATGTCCTGTTCTCACATTCCTTGATATAACCTGATACGCCATATAGGCAAAATAAAAAGAACCCGTATCTCCGCCTCCGGAAACCTGGTTCTTGTGTTTGATCAAATACATTTTCTCATGCTTGGTTTTGGTCTTTCTTGTTCTCATATCTGTAAAAATAAATGGGCTTCTTCCGGCCTCAGGATTGCGTCTTCCTTCCCGGCTCAGCTTGTCTCTTTGCTTCTTGGCATTTGATTTGGCCAAAGGGATCACTCCTTATTCTTGAATTGATCTCAAGTATATCACGGGCGATCGTTAACTGAGAATATTAAAGTTCTGCCATCCTTAAGGTACCAGAGCATCTCCCACAGCGGAAGCGGCCAGGATCAACCTTTCGCTTGCGCAAATATTCCATTCTGCAGCGCGTGCAGACCAGCTTGTAGCGGTATGGCTGCGGTCTTCGGCCGGAAGCACCCGGTAGCGATTGGCAGTAGCGGCTGCCCTGGACCTTATGAAGTAAGGCCTTAAACTCAGGATCTCTATGCTGGTACCCTCTTCCGGCTAAATGCAGGTGATAGTGGCACAGCTCATGCTTGATGATCTTCTCGACTTCCTCTCTTCCGAAAGCTTCAAGCTGATGAGGATTGATATCAATATGATGGGTTCTCATGAAATATCTGCCGCCTGTCGTTCTTAGCCGTGCGTTGAAGGAAGCCTTATGTCGAAACGGCAGACCAAAGCTGTGTAGGGATATCTCCTCTACCCATGCCTGCAGCTCATCGTTAGTCACAGGTATCATCTCTCCTTTTGCCATTCAGAAATCCCGGTACATACACTTGAATTTTAACTTCTGATTACGCTACACTGTCAAGTAGGAATCATTGGAGGGAGTCATCCATTTATGCAGACAATGCGTTACGTCATTTTACAATTCAATCATGAACTGCAATTCGTGGAAATGCCTGCGGACTATGCCTATCAGCTGAGTGCTTTGAACCTTCGCCTTCACAAGGAAATTGCCAAGCTGACGGCTGAGCAAGTTCCTGCACTTCCCAAAGCGGTTGCCGAATGCGACCGGCTTGATCTGCTTGAAGAGACGAGCCACATCACCAGCGGACTTGATTACATCAACTCACTAGAAGCTTCATTCTCTTCGATTAAAGAGACCAGCTATCCGCTCATTTCGCTGCTTACCGAGATCCGTGCTCTTCAAGCCCAGCTCGAACAGTGGTACGAAGAAGAAGCTGAACAATCGGTGTAGGACCTGCACACTTCCGGGCTTCTCCCCATATGCTATGCATATTAAGGGAATCCGACAGGAGGGTGAGCCTTTTGCCAAAATGGCTCTGCAATCAAATCATGCGGGCTTTTCATAAGAAGGACCGGCGCCAGATCAGGCTACTTAACGAGTGCTGGTTCTTCTACTACAATCGCCCCGAAGACAATCATAAGGCAGGTCAGCTGTAACTATTTACAGCTCCTAAGAAGCCATCCCTAAAGTCGCCCGCGACTTAGCGATGGCTTCTTGTCTTTGGAGGAGATATAAGGGTAGGCATTCATCTTATATGCTAAAATATGATTAATAATTCAAAGCCTAAATAGTAAAGGGATGTTGACTGATGGCCAAACTTACGACCTTCATTTTCTCGGAAGACGCCAGATCGCAAGCAGAGTTCTACATCAAGGCACTCGGAGGAGAGATTCGGTCCATGACGACCTATGGAGAAATTCCTGGGACGAAGGAGGAGCTGAAGGACAAAATTATAAACTTAAGTTTTGTAGCTGCTGGAGTAAATTTCTTAATGTCCGACTTCGTATATGAATCATTACGTTACGGGAATTCAACTTCACAGGTGCTTGAGTTCGAGTCTGAACAAGAGGCGCGCGAGGCTTTCGATAATCTGGCCGTGGATGGTAAAGTAAAACTTCCGCTTGAGCCCGCATTCTGGGGAGCTTTGTTTGGCGAGATCGAGGATAAATACGGTATTAGGTGGATGATTACCACTGAGCCAAAAGAAAGCCAAGCTTAAGTCTATCGGATTAGTCACAAGTAAACTGATTATATAATCAAAAAGAAGGTTGTCCACGGCAGATCAACTGCAGAGGACAACCTTCTGTATTTCTATTCTAATTCTTCTCGGGATCACGCATCGTCAGGCCGACCCGGCCTTTCTTCACATCCACGTTCAGAACCCAGACGGTTACATTATCACCAACGGATACGATATCCATAGGGTGCTTCACATAGCCGCTGCTAAGCTGCGAAATATGAACAAGCCCATCGCTCTTAATCCCGATATCCACGAAAGCGCCAAAGTCGATCACGTTACGCACCGTACCCTGCAGCTTCATCCCAGGGGCAAGGTCCTCAATCTTCAGTACATCCGTACGGAAGATAGGAAGCGGCAGTTCCTCACGGGGATCACGCCCTGGACGCTGCAAGCTCTCCAGAATGTCCTTCAGTGTGGGTACACCCACGCCTAGGCTGTCTGCAAGCGGCTCAGGCTGGAGACTCGACAGCTGGACAGCTACCTCTTTGGAGCCCAGCTGCTGCGGCTCGATATGCAGCTCTTTAAGCAGCCGGGTGACCACTGAATAAGATTCCGGGTGAATCGGCGTGCGGTCAAGCGGATCACTGCCTCCAGGAATACGCATGAAGCCGATGCACTGCTCATAGGTCTTGGCTCCAAGACGCGGAACCTTCTGAAGCTGCTTGCGGTTCGTGAACTTGCCGTTCTCTTCGCGGAACTTCACAATGTTCTTCGCCGTTGTAGCATTAACACCAGAGACATAAGACAGAAGTGACGGCGATGCTGTATTCACATCCACCCCGACATGGTTAACCGCGGATTCAACCACCGTCTTGAGGCTCTCCTCCAGATGCTTCTGGGAGACATCATGCTGGTATTGGCCGACCCCAATGGCTTTGGGATCGATCTTGACGAGCTCGGCCAGAGGGTCCTGCACCCGGCGGGCGATAGAGACTGCGCTTCGCTCAGCGACGTCAAGCGCGGGGAACTCCTCCTGCGCGAGCTTCGATGCGGAGTATACGCTTGCTCCAGCCTCGCTGACGATCAGGTAAGCGAGCTCCTGCTCTTGACGTTCGGCGATGATCTCAGCGACGAACTGCTCGGATTCGCGCGAAGCCGTTCCGTTCCCGATGACAATGAGCTGGATGGCGTATTTATCAATCAGCTCATTGAATTTGGCGGCAGCTTCGCGCTTCTTGTTATGCGGCGGTGTCGGATAGGTCACCGCCACCTCGAGCAGCTTGCCTGTGTCGTCGACGACGGCAAGCTTACAGCCTGTCCGGTAGGCGGGGTCAACGCCAAGGACGTTCTTGCCCTTCACCGGCGGCTGCAGAAGCAGGCTGCGAAGGTTGCCTGAGAAGATAGAGATGGCCTGATTCTCGGCCTTCTCCGTCAGCTCGGCTCTAACCTCCCGTTCGATGGACGGAGCAATCAAACGCTTGTAGGCATCTTCAATCACGGTATGAAGTGCAGCCTCCACCGGGGAATGCCCTTTAATAATTTGGCCGGCAATATACTTATGAACCGGCTCTGCCGGGACATCCAGCGAGACTTTCAGCACATTCTCACGCTCGCCCCGGTTAATGGCCAGGATACGATGCGGCGGCATTTTCTTGGCCAGCTCCCGGTAGCTGTAGTACATTTCATAGACCGATTCCTGTTCAGCATCCTTCGCTGTCGTATCAATCATGCCATGATCAAAGGTATATCTGCGTACCCAGGCCCGAACAGAAGCATCATCCGCAAGAATTTCAGCCACAATATCCATGGCTCCCTGCATGGCTTCCTCTGGAGATTCCACTCCCTTATCGGAGCTGACATAACTCGCAGCTTCAGCAAGAAGGTCACCCTGCTTCGGCTGGGATAAGAGCCATTCAGCCAAGGGTTCAAGTCCCTTCTCCTTCGCTACACTCGCGCGTGTCTTGCGCTTCTGGCGGTAGGGGCGATATAGATCTTCCACTTCCTGCAGCTTCCCCGATTGCTTGATTGCAGCGGCTAGCTCCTCCGTAAGCTTACCCTGCTCATTAATAATCCGGATAACTTCACGCTTCCGCTCTTCGAGGCCGCGCAAATAAGCTGCCCGTTCTTCAATATTACGAAGCTGGTTCTCATCCAGCTCTCCTGTCATTTCCTTCCGGTAGCGGGCAATGAACGGTATCGTATTCCCTTCGCCCAGCAGCCCGATCGTTGTGCGTATTTGTTTGACGGAGATTTGCAGTTCCTTGGCGATCTGCTTTATGATTCGCTCCTGCTCTTCCGCTTGCACTTCCTGAGGTGTAACTTCCACCAACGTCTCCATGTCTGACAAATCCAATCCCTCTTTCTCTAAACTATATGTAACTTATTATCACAAACTTCGGCCTATATTGCCAGTTGCCTAATGCCCAAATAAAAAATGCGCCTGAGTTTCCCCGGCGCACCTCTTATAATCAGGTCATGTTTTAGTTAGAAATCAATCAGTCCCACACTGATAAGCAGTGACTCATCCACCTTCTTCATCGTCTCTTCATCCAGATGGGTGATCTTGTCAGTCAGCCTTTGCTTGTCAATGGTTCGTATCTGCTCCAGTAAAATGACGGAATCCCGGTCAAACCCGTGCGTAGCCGCTTCAATCTCAACATGAGTCGGCAGCTTCGCCTTCTGAATTTGAGCCGTAATGGCAGCAACTATGGCCGTTGGGCTGAAACGGTTCCCGATGTCGTTCTGGATAATAAGCACCGGTCTTACCCCTCCCTGTTCGGAACCGACAACAGGTGAGAGGTCAGCAAAAAATACGTCACCGCGCTTTACGATCATGTTCACACCCCACTTACTAGCCGATCCAGAGTGCTGTCCGCATCTTCCTCCGCATGGAACGCTTCAGAGGCCATGGTCAGGTTAATCTTCGCCATCTCCATGTAACCGCGCTGCATGGACTCACGGATGTAACGCTTCTTCCGCTCGTTCAAGTAGAGCTTCATTGCCTGCCTAATAAGTTCACTGCGGTTGGAATTCTCTAGAGCTACAATCCCATCCACTTCTTGCAAAAGATAATCTGGCAAGCTGATCATGATTCTTTTGGTGCTCTGCATATTGGCCAATTACTTTACACCCCCACAAACCTTTCGACCTTCTTCCCTAGGACCAGTATATCATTATCCAAGGAAATTTATACAAAGGAATATATGCTCCCTGTATATCAAGTATGCTGCATTTCATTATAAACGAAAAACCACAGCGGCGTACATACCATTTGTCATTTTCCAATTACTTGATATATTCGGGATGCTACAAAACAATTCCTTCATACAGGTAAAAACTTTAGGGTAGTTAGTTAAACTTGGCCAGATGCAACCAGCGGATTCACCCTGAGTTCAGGCACCCCTGAACGTGTGTAAAGCCGCGGTATACGGTGAGCTAGCATGCAGATAATCTCGTAGTGGATGGTGCCGAGCTCAGAAGCCAGTTCGCCTGCGGTGATGGTCTCCCCGCGCTGCTGACCTATGAGGACAACCTCTTCTCCGGCTTGAATTTCCTCTGCCGTACCGGCAAAAGTTTGCAATGATACCATACACTGGTCCATGCAGATCGTTCCAACGACAGGAACGCGGCATCCGCGTATCAGAACCTGTGCTTTCCCCGTCAGCATACGTGAATAACCATCCGCATAACCGATCGGAAGCGTACCAATCAGCTCCTCGGATTCAGTTGCATAGCGTATTCCATAGCTGATACCTGAATGCGGGGGCAGCGTCTTAACGAATACTACCTGTGTTTTCAGCGTTAATACCGGGCTTAGCTTCACCTTAGTCTGCTCGACCTCTGCCGAAGGATACAAACCGTATAGAGAAATACCTATACGAACCATATCGCAAGAGATCTGCGGCATATCTACGGCGACAGCACTGTTGCCCGTATGTATAATCGGGATCTCATAACCTTGCTCCCGCAGTGCTTCGCACGCGCCCTGAAAACGTCGGTACTGCTCCAGTGTATAGGTTTTATCTTCCTCATCTGCCGTTGCATAGTGGGTAAATAATCCTTCTACCTCCACATGCGGCACTGCCATCGCTTCACCGACAAATCGGGTCAGCTTCTCACCAGGTAACAGCCCCAGCCGTCCCATTCCCGAATCCACTTTAATATGAACCTTAAGCTTACCCGGGAATTTGGAGGATTCCATCTCCTGAATGGCCGTCAGCACTTCTTCACTGAACAGGGCAATCGTTACATCGTTCTCCCAAGCCGCCTGAACACCATGCGGAGGCACATATCCCAGTACCAGGATGGGTAGCGTAATGCCTGCCTGCCGCAGCTCCAAAGCTTCATCCAGAAATGCTACGCTAAGATAATCAGCACCCAGACGCTGCATTTCCTTGGCTACTTGTACCGCTCCATGGCCGTAAGCATTAGCTTTGACACAGGCCAGAAGCTTCATACCTTCAGGCAGAGCCTGACGGAATGCCAAATAGTTGGCTTGAAGAGCGTCCAAATCAATTTCTACTTGGGTGGGTCGATAGTTTACTTGCAATGAGGTCACCTTCTCTAATGTTTGAAAATCCATTAACACAATAAATTAATGTTAATGTTCCTAAGGATGGCTGTCAATTGCGACAGAGAAACCTTTTTCTGCAAGTAAACCTGGTTGCCGGGAGAAGAATCCGGATAATAATCACCTCTAAACAGCAGATAAAAAAAGAGGACGGATGGACGGTGTGAAGGGAAGAGGATTATTCCTCCCTGCAGCCGTTATCCGTCTACCCAGTATTATTTACCCGTTTGGTCCTGCATAGAAGCGGCTATCTTGATCATTTCATTTGCTGGCAGGTTGTTGCTGGTAAGATTGAATTCAAGGCCATCCACCGTCCAGGCCAAGTTCTGCGTCTCTTGATCAGATCCAGTCAGATATCCCCAGGTGAAACCTAAATCGATAACCTGACCATTTGCCGCCAGAGATACCGCACGGTCTGCTGCTCTGCCCTCGGTCAGTGTATATTGGTACGTTCCATCATAACGAAGCAGTACCGCACTGTTCTCGCTGCCTGGTATGACCTTCTCTTCTTTCTTGGCTACACCCTCAGGAAGGTAGGTTGGCATAATGACCCCAAAGGTCTCATTCATAGCGGGAAGCTTGGCAGAATCCTGAGCCGCCTTATTGTCCGCAGAATTTGCTGCTGTATCCTTGGTGCCCGTGGACGAATCAGCCGCTTGGTTCTGATCCGGAGTCTTCTCGACTAATTGTCCGTTCTCATCCACTTCCAGAATGGTACCCTTGGAGTTCGGCGTAGAAGCATTCAGGTTCTGCTGCATATCAAATGACTTTTTATCAAAACCGGCATCGAACTTGAACTTGTCAAATTTCACTTCAACTACGACATTGGCGTTAGAGTCTGAGACCTGTACCTGTTTTGGCGCATAGTCCTTCTTGTTCAGCCAAATTTTCTGGCGCACCAGGGTCTGGGTATTATAATTGGCTGCCACATCAAAAACATAGCTGTCCTTATCATCCACAAATTGTCGGGATGTATCGTTCAGAATGCTGCGAACCAGGGTCTGATACAGGTATACCTGCCCTTGATTCTCCGGCCAATCGCTCTGGAAACGGAAGCTTTTGTTCAGACTTGGTGTAAGCACGTACACCCCTTGATCATTGCGGAGCACGATCTGGGTCACATCCTTCTGCGCATTCGTTAACGCAATCCGGTAATAAGACGGATTCTGATACCATACCTCAACCCGGTACTCCTGAGGCTTGTCACCCGTATGGAGGGTCATCGTCCCTGTACCTTCATAACTTTCCATCTTTGTAACGACTTGATCCAAGTCTTTGACAACATCAGCAGAATTCTTCGTTCCGCAAGCAGCCAGCAGCATGCTGAAAGCTATCACCATGGTTAGCATCCATGTGATTCGACGCATGGTATCATCCCCTTAGCCCATATGAATTTTCCTAAACTTGATACATGTCTATGTGGGAACTTGGACGATTATGCGGACATGTTTGACAAGCTGGGACTTTCACATTGCTGCAAAAAAAAGGAAGCCAGAAATGGCTTCCCCTCAGGTTGATATGCATGTTTCTTGCGCTTCAGCAGGCTAGGCGGGTTATAAGAGGAACGTTTCACTCTGCTACCAGTAGTGTCTTCTTCTCCTTGGTCGTTCGAGTAAGATAATGGCAAGCAGATCAAACAGGACAAGAGGCAAAATCAAAGGTGCGAACGTGACATGGGCCTTTGTATCTTTTCCGTGCAGCGATGAAGTATTTAAATACAGCCGCTTGCCAGATACTTTCACAATGGTTCCGTACAGGACACTGCCTGTCTTTGTCTTTATCTTTACCCGTTTGTTCAAATACTTACGAGCTTTCGCGTGATTGGACAACTTCGCCAATTGCAGTTCACCTCCATAGGTTCATGACTCAATTTACGTAGCCATGAGCCTGATGGTGTGGGCCTATCAAATAAAGTCTCTTCGGAAGTTCAGAGACGCGATTCTTTCCTTAAGAGGTCATGCCAGGCCTCTGATCTGCCTGCTGCCTTGTCTTCGCCTTCAGCGGTATATGCACCCCGACAACCCATTTGCCGAATGGAAGACGTGCAAGTAACCATGTTAGAAGGCAGCACATCACCAAACATAATAGAAAAGCGATAATTGTCCGAAGGGCAATACTCCATTCTGCGAACAAACTGCCTTCCAGAGCATAAGCCAGCCGCAGCACCCCGGCATGCATCAAGTAGGCTCCATACGATAACACGCTTATCCGGGTAAGCATTCGCAGGAGGATTGGATTGCCGCTGGTCTTCAGAGCCATTGCGATCCGGTAGAGTACAAATATGGAACTGGTCAGGAAAATAACCATAAGCGGCTGCAGCAGGGCCACTCCGTTAAAATTAATATGGAGCCCATCTGCACTCTCAAAACCATTCACCAGTCGATAGAAAAAATAGGCTATGAAGCCGATAAATACCGGCCAGTAGAGACATTGTCCCTGCCTAACCCATAACTGCCATCTGGAAGTGTTCATCCCGGCAGCCGCACCCAGCAGGAAATAAAATAAATAATAAAGTACATTCCGGTCCGCATAAGTGGTGAACAAAGGGGTGAGCACTGGAATATCCGCTGCCGAGAACAGACCCGCGATAATTCCGATCAGTGGCATTAGCCCTATATAGGCTGCCCCCGCTGCGGCAACGACCCATGGACGAACCGATGGATGCAGTCGGTCAGATACTCCCCTAACCCATTGCCGGAACATCGGGAACAGCAGATAGAACTGGATCATCATGAACACATACCATAAATGATAGCTTGATTTCCCCGTGATTAATCGCTCTCCAGCGGCTAAGACCTCGTGAAGCCCGGCGCCTGGAAGGGCATGGTTCAGAAACATATAAAATACGGACCATATGAAGAAAGGAGCTCCAATATCCTTGATTCTTTTACCCAGAAAAGACCGGTAATTCAGCTGGCCGTCATAATTATAGAAGAGGACCATTCCAGTAATAAAAATAAATACGGGTACCGCAAATTTCGATAGGATAACGAGCAGCGCCAGCAGCGCTCCGTCAGCAAGTCCAATATCCTTCAGGTAGCCATAATGGGCAACTGCGTGCTGAAACACAACCCCTGCAAAGGCAATCCCCCTGAGGAGTTCAATTTCTAGTATTCTTTCTTTCGCTAACCGAGTCATCACACTCTCCTATTCTTTCGCCTGAATTCATTTAACCATTATATCAGGATTATCCTAACTTCAAGTTCTCCGAATATATGGAAATAGGAAAAGGGGCCTTCCCACAAGTCATAAGGCGGCCCCCTATTTGTTTAGGAGTTCGGTTTGTGTTCGAAAGACTCCGAGAACGAACGTTGCTCCCATCGCTGTTGGTTTTGGATTTCTTGAATGGAGTTAAAGCAGATGAAATCCAAAACCAAAGGCGACCGCTAGCGCTTGTCCGCAATCGTTCGTCTCTCCGCAGGCTTCCGCGAAATCGCTCCAAAAAACAAACAAAATAAAAGCAAAAGAAGCCGTTCCTTTACTTGCCTTTGGGACGGCTTCTTTGTAAGAGATTAGGTCAGGTCATCTTGGCTTACAATACGTTAGCCATTACCTTTACAGCTGCTTTACCGGAACCAGCACTTTCTGCTTCACTTTCTCAGGGCGTGAGCCCATGAAGCTGTAAATTACCGGCACGATAAGCAGGGTAAGCAGAGTTGAGCTGACAAGTCCACCGATCACCACCACCGCAAGAGCACGGGATACTAATCCGGCCTCGGTGGATAGGGCCAGAGGAAGCAAGGCGCCAACTGTGGCAATAGCCGTCATCAGAATTGGCCGCACGCGGGTAACCCCGGCTTCGATCAAAGCCTCACGTTTCTCCATCCCCTTCTGTTCATTCTGCTTCACCCGGTCAAGCAGCACGATCGCATTGGTTACGACGATGCCGTTCAGCATGAGCAGCCCAATCATAGCCGGCATTCCGATAGGTTCACCTGCCAGGAACAACCCGCCAATCGCTCCAATTACAGAGAACGGAATGGAAGCGAGAATGACGAACGGCAGCATGGCCTGACCAAAGGCGAGCAGCATCACGAAGTAGACAAGCACAATGCTGATCAGCAGGGCAATCCCCATGCTAATGAATCCATCATTCATTTCCTTGGCTGCCCCTTCGGAGGTCCAGGATACTCCATTCGGCAGCTTTAGGGCATTGATCGCCGCGAACGCATCACTACTTACTTTAGCTGAGTTGTTATCGGTGATCGCCGCATAGACTTCCATATATTCTTTCTGGTCCAAATGGGCAACCATGGTGCGGCTTTGGACCTTCTTAATGTCACCCAAATCCCCAAGCTTCACATGTTGACCCAGCAAGCCGGTCACTTCCTGTTCTTTCAGCTGCTCGGCAGAACCCGTATGGTCCGTTTGCAGCTGCAGGATCATATCGGACGGCTTATTATTAATGTCCATACTTGCAATGGTGCCTCCGGTAACCATCATTCTGAGGCTTGAGGCAACCTGGGCAGGTGTCAGCCCTTTCTCGGCCACTCGTGCATGGTTCAAATCAATGGCAATTTCCGGCTTCTCTCCTTGAGCTGAGCTTCGAACATCCGCCAAACCATCAATCTTGCGGATGGCAGCTGCAATTTGATTGGCTCCTTCTACGATCGATTCGCGACTCGGCCCATTGACGATAATGTTCAAATTGTTCCCGCCGATCCCCCCAAGACCAACTAGTACAATACTTTCAGCGCCCTTGATATCGGAGAATTTCTTCCGAAGCTCTTCGCCAATTCGGCTCGTATCCGCTTCCTTAGTTACTTTGAAGGAGACACGTCCATCTTCATTGCCCGCAAGAATAAAAGTACGTTCCACCCCCGGTTCAGCCTTGACTGCCTGCTCGACCGCTTTAACAACTTTCTGCGTTACGGCTCCATTTGTCCCTACCGGCATGGTGACATCGACATTAAAGTTGGTCGGTTTCTCTGAGGGCAGGAAGTTAAACCCAATTGCACCCGCAGCAGGGATTGCCATACTTCCAGCAAGAAGTACAATCGCCAAAGAGAGCGTCACAGCTCTGTGACGAAGAACTCCAGACAGCATTCTGCGGTAGATCTTCTGCAGGCCGCCTTCCTTATGCTCCCTGTGCTTAATCTTGAGCAGGAACAGCCTCGACATTAGCGGAACAATGGTCACCGCGACCAGGAGCGAGAACAACAGTGAGATTACAATGGTCCAAGCTAGCGGAACGAAGAACTTACCTACAATCCCCGGCACGAAAGCCAGCGGCAGGAAGACCGCTACTGTCGTAAGCGTCGAGGAAGTGATGGCTGAAGATACCTCGCGGGTAGCCTGTTCGACCAGCTCCGAATCCCGTTCCTGAGCTCCCCGTACCCGGCGGAATACATTCTCAATGACCACAATCGAGTCATCCACTACCCGCCCGATCGCTACGGCGATTCCTGCAAGAGTCATCATATTGAGTGTATAACCAAGCTGGTTCAGAACGATAAATGAAGCCAGCATCGACAGCGGTATAGATATTACAGCAATTAAGGTCGAACGTAGATTACGCAGGAACAGCAGCGTTACCGCAACGGCCATCAGACAGCCGAGCAGCACTTCCCGAAGCATCCCGTAGACTGAGTGTTCTATATCTTCGGATTGATCCAGCAGCAGTTCCTGCTTGATTCCTGAGGGAATCGTAAGACTTGATAACTTATTCTTAATCTGCTTAACCATCCCCACGGCGTCATCTCCGCCCTTTGACAGAACACTGATAGTAACTGCCGGTTCCCCGTTCATATGGGTTATGGTCTCATCGGATGCACGGTATGTAATATCCGCAATCTCACCCAGTGTAAAGGAGTTCAGCTTGGTTTCTCCTCCAAGTGCGGACTGGGGCGCAGCTGTCGCAAACAAACGAATATTCTTGATATCTTCGATAGATCTCAATGTATCATCCATACGAACAGGCAGAATCTGTGAGGATGTCTTAATGTCACCAATCGGTATGTTCACATGATTCGCTGTAATCATCTGCTGGACCTGATCAAGGGTAAGACCTTTCTCTTTCAGTTTGTCCGGTTTAACCTGTATGTATATTTTCTTATCCTGGATGCCCTTCACCTCAACCTGTCCAATGCCCCCTACTGCTTTAACAGCCGGAACAGCTTCATCCTCTACGAACCGCTGCAGCTTCTCTTGATCTGCGCCACTATAAGCCACAGTATAGATCTCAGGATCAAGCTTCTCGCTGAAGAAGACGGGCTCGCCAGTGCCTTCAGGGAGCTTGGCTTTGGAGACAACGTTACGCGCTTCCTCCTCAATCTTGTCCATGTTCACCGACATGCTGGTTTTGATTACACCGGAGTATGCATTCGGTGCCCCCCAGGTATATACGCCTGTAACTCCATCAATATTTTGGAATTCCTTTTCAAGAACCTCGCCCACATCTCTCATGGACTGCTCAGGTGATGCCCCCGGGTATACGATATTTACATGCAGATAAGGAATATCCACATCTGGATATTTCTCCATCTTCATTTGGCTGACCGCGTAATAACCTCCTGCAGCCAGTACCGCTACCAGCAGCAATACGGCTGTGGCATTCTTCATACTAAAACGAATTAATGATTTCAATTTCTTCTTCCTCCCCCAAATTTGTCTGTCATGTTGAAAGTATAGGATAAGTTGCCAGGGACCGAATACCTTCTGGAGGATGTACTTAAATCTGGACCTTAGAGCCGTCATTCACTGGACTTTGGCCCAGTAGCCAAATGGTGGAATCTGTGCTTAATTATAAGTAATGAACCAAAGTTACAATTTTTGCTACATACACCAAGATACCGGATGACCAGCTCTGACTTAGTTCATATCATTAGATCATTTGAAGAGAAGTAAGGGGAGGAATGAAATCATATTATGAAGAGTAAAGAGAAACAGCTCGTGAAGGAGTTCGCCTCTGACTCAAGGGTGTTGTTCATCACATTTATGCTGATCCTGTATGCGGTTATTACGCTCATCACACCCTACAGTCGCTGGATGTGGGCCGCAGTCTTAGGAGGATTACTGGTCTTTTTCATTGTCGAATACGTCTCGCACCGATTTATCCTGCATGGATGGCTGTCCAGAATCATGCCGAAGGCTCATGAAGGACATGACAACCACCATAAGAATCCGCAGGATTTCAAGGATATGCTCACACCTAACTCCTACAACGTACCGGTTCATCTCTTATTCTGGCTCGTCTTCACATTAGCTTTCCAAAGCATTCACCTGGGTAGTGCGCTCATGTTCGGTGTAGCCGTCTATCATCTGCTGTATGAATGGGTTCATTATGTCTCGCACCGTCCGATTACCCCTCGCACACGCTTTGGGAAGTGGATGAAGAAATACCATTTACTTCATCACTTCAAAGACTCCCAGCATTACTTCGGAGTCACCAATCCCGCGCTGGATATGATGCTTGGAACCGACCAGCTTCCCGCTGGAATCCGCAGTTCATCAGAGACGGCTGCCGCTGAGGAGTAGAATCTGCCCGGATGAATTAACGTTGCCCTCCCCAGGCTCGCTGCATTGACTTACGCCAAGCTTGCCTATTATGCTGTAATAGATATTTTCAGCGGGGAAAGGAACATGCATCTTGGCACAGTTATACTTCAAGTACGGAGCAATGAATAGCGGTAAGTCAATTGAGATTCTTAAGGTAGCCCACAATTACGAAGAACAGAACAAACCCGTTCTAATCTTCACTCCGGCTATCGATACCCGGGATGAAATCGGGTTCGTATCGTCACGTGTCGGTATGCGCAGAGAAGCTATCCCGATCTATGAGGACACAGATATATTCAGCATTGTGAAGAATCATGTACCCAAACCTTACTGCGTGCTGGTAGATGAGTGCCAGTTCTTGAAAAAAGAAGGTATCCGGCAGCTTGCCCGTATAGTGGATGAGCTGGATGTACCCGTCATGGGATTCGGGCTTAAGAACGACTTCCAGAACCACTTGTTCGAAGGCAGTGAGCAGATGCTCATCTATGCCGACAAATTAGAAGAGATGAAGACGATTTGCTGGTTCTGTGAACGCAAAGCCACCATGAATCTACGGGTGGAGAATGGCAAGCCGGTATATAATGGCGAACAGATCCAGATTGGCGGCAGCGAAGCCTACTATCCGGTATGCCGTAGATGCCATGCGAATCCTCCGTTATAAATCAATAGAGGGGGTGTTCCCGAGGTTCATTGACCTTGGGACACCCCCTCTGTCTATTCTAAGAGATCAACGCAGCGGTCAGCTCTTACTCTACTTTTTACCCCATGTATTCATCTTCATTCCCCAGATTGTATCCTTCCTGTATCCGGCCGCTTCCTGAAGATTAGGCAGTCTTGGATCATGCGGATAGTGCCGCTCCAGATAGGATGCGAACTTAGCTCTTAACCCAATCTCCAATTCCAGCTTATTGAACTCATTTGGACGTGCCTCCAAAAAGGCCAAATAGCGTTCCCACTCGGGTAAATCTTCTTCCGAAGATTGACCCGTCTCCACCCTATCCGCCAATGAATAAATCCCTTTATAAGTATGCCTGACGGTGGCGGATAGGAGCTGCTTATTATTGAACAAGATCAGCATGACAAACAAGATGATAATAACAATCCAAACGCTGATAGAACCCACAGTCATTCCCCCTCTGATGTATGCGTTTTCTATTCCTCAATCCTAAGCTATTTCACCGCGGTCGACAATTATTTTTAATAATATAAAAATAAATAATTAAAGATCTTGGCCCAAACACAACTATCTCAATTCACCTCAACTGCTGGATCTGCAGGTTGTAAAGAAGCTTCCTGAAGGTGGAGCTCATAGGTCTGCTCGATATGACGGACACCCCAGGCATTGTTCTCTTGTTCAGCAATCTTTCTAAACCCTGCCCTCGTGTACATACTGATGGCCGTTTTTTGATCTCCTGTCGTTTCCAAGAAGACGCTGCGGAAGCCTCTTTCTCTGCAGTAATGAATTGACTCATGCAAAAGCTTCTTACCGAGTCCCATGCCTCTAAATTCGGGATGGAGCATAAACCATCTTAGCTGTGCTTTTTCATCCGAATGGCTGATAATCGCGATACTACCGACAATTTCTCCATCCACTTCGGCTATCCAGAAACGGTCCTTCCCCGCGTTGTATGTGAGGAGTACATCGTAGAATGTCTTACATACGTATCCTTCGAACACATGATTATATCCGCACTCCCTAGCATAGATCCAACCATGCATATGAATAAGAAGACCAACGTCTCCCGGTTTAAGCTCTGTTCGAATACTTACGTTTCGTTCATTATTGTTAGATAGCTCCCGTTCGATGATGCTCATGCTTCTGGCAATATTCCTTTGGCTCTGTTCCGACAGTTCGATAACCATCTTGCGAATTTGATCATCAGATAATGCGTCCATCTTGGCCAGTGTCTCCTTTCCAACAGGCGACAAAAACAAAAAGGAGGATCTTGCATCCTCAGCGGATTGGACCCGATAAGTCAAACCAAGTTTTTCAAACTGTTTCAGGATCCGGCTTAGATAACCTGCATCAATCCTTAGCTGCTCAATAAGTAATTTGGCTGTGCAACGTTCCGTATTTCCAATTTCATAAAGCACTCGAGCTTCTGAAAGTGAAAAATCGCTAGCCAGAAGGTGCTTATCGAGTAACCCAAGCACCTTTGTGTAAAATCGGTTAAATTTGCGGACGATTGGAATTAAAGAAGTTTCAGAACCCATTAGGTGTACCCCTCTCAAATAGTTGACTAAATCAACAATAATTTAACAATTATAATTGACTTAGTCAACAAATTAATTTGACTATGTCAATTAAATTAGAATTTAAACTCACTTCACAAGACAAGATAAACGTTGGTACAGGTTCGTTTTCTCATCCGTAATCCCTTGTATATGATTAAAGGCTTGCTCCGAAATTATCGGGTGCAAGCCTTCTCTTTCAGTTGAAAGGTCCCTTCAAATACTGACATCATTCACTCAATCGAAGCCATTAAAATGCGTTAGCATTTGAATAAAATCTTGAAGTTCTGTATCTTCCCAGTTTGAAAGTCGTTCGTAATATACGGACTCTTTTTCTTTAAGAGCTTCAATTACCTTTTGTTGCCCATTCTCAGTAAGGGACAGCAAAACTCCCCGACCGTCATTAGGCGAAACTTCTCGGTTTACATATCCCAACAATTGAAGTTGTTTTACCAAACGACTGACTGAACTGCGATCCATTGCAGTAGAATCCGCTAAAGTGGCTGCATTGGTTGGACCATATGAATATAACCACCGAACAATATGGAAAGCTGCCGGTTGTAACGAGGAATCGAACTTCTCAGCAGCCCTCACGTTTAAGGCGTGTGCAGAGCTAATAAGCGCATTTAGTTGCTTGCCTAATTCAACCTCTAGCCTCTCTCTTGTAGTGCTCTCATTATTTTTGTCCATCTGTTTATCACCTTTCTAAGAATGCAGCATGATCAAACGATGATTGACATATATCAATCAAATCAATATAGTGGATATATGTCAACTATCAAGAGTTTTAAAGTTCCTAAAAATTGTAGCACACAGAAGGAGACCTTAGCATGTCCCAAAAAGGAACCATTGTCATTACAGGAGCAACAAGTGGGCTTGGACAACTCGCCGCAATAGAATTAGGAAAGCTCGGATACGACCTTATTTTAACTGCCAGAAGTAAGGAACGTGCAGATACCACTAGGAAACTTATTAAGGAGAATGCTTCGCAAACGAAGGTCGAATTCTTTTATGGGGACTTATCGATATTAAAGGAGGTTCAGCGTGTAGGGAGTGAGATTGCCCAGTTTTGCCCCAAAATCGATGTTTTATTGAACAATGCAGGTATACATGCCTTCAAACCACGTATTACATCAGAGGGACTTCCCGAGATGATAGCCGTAAATTATTTAGCGCCATGGCTATTAACAAATACATTACTTTCATCATTGAAAAATGCAGGTACTGCCAGAGTCGTAAATGTCGCCTCTGAGGCATCCCGTCGACACGGTATTCTAAAATTACCGGAGGATTTAACGGATTTAAGTCCATTTACTTCACGAGGCTCATCTCTTATTTATGGAAAAACAAAGTTGTTAAACATAATGTTTACAGCTGAACTTGCACGAAGGTTATCAGGTACAGGAATCAGCGTAAATGCACTTAATCCAGGTTTTAATGTGACTGGATTAGGAAGAGAATTATGGTTTGCGCCAGCATTGGAACGAATATTAAAAGCATTGCGGATAGGAGATCCCCGCCGAGGAACCGAAATAATAACAAAGGTTGTTACGGACCCAAAATATCAGAAGTTAACTGGCGGGTATTTTAACGTTGGCACCGGGAATTCAATTGAGCCTATTCCACCCGGGGGAGATGTAAGATTACAAAAGAAATTATGGGAGACAACAGAAGAGTTAATAACTACAAGAGTTACGTTAACCTGCCCTTTAGTTGAGTGAAGAACTGCCACGCGGCAGCCCTTCCGGGGAGCCGGCATGGTCGGCAGCACCGGGGACTTTTTGCAACTGCTGGAAACTTACGCAAGAGCGGAGCACCCCTGCTGCCGAAGTCTATGGTTCGGATAGCGTAATATTTGGGTTGAAGTTATAATGTTTAAAAGGGCCATTCAATGGATCGAATTTATCAGGAGTTACTAAAGACCTGTGTCCGAAATATCCGAAAAAGGGGCAAGTTTTGTGAAAAAAACGGATAAAATTTACAACACTGCAGTAGAGGCCACTTTAGAGGTAATTGGGGGAAAATGGAAACCTGTTATTCTCTTTTATTTGACATTCGGAAAGAAACGTAATAATGAATTTAAGAGCTTGATTCCCGCAATTACTCAAAAGATGTTAACGCAACACCTTCGGGAGCTTGAAGAAGAGGGCGTCATCTTACGTACTTCCTATAATCAGGTACCACCCAGAGTTGAGTATGAGTTGACAGACTACGGCTGGAGTCTAAAGGAACTCCTTCATATGATGTGCCGTTGGGGAGATTCGCATATAGAGAGAAAGTACGAGGGAAAGGCTACTGTTCTGGCTAATCCAATGCTTCCAGTCGTAAATAACAGTTAAGAAACCGACCCAATATAAGGTCGGCTTTCTTATTTTATACGGTAGTTTACGGGATGACTTTACGCTTGCGGAAGTCATTGAAGATGTCCATAAACATTGCTTCGGTATCAACGAATTCGTGAAAGCCTAAACGACGAGCCTTAGTTCCGTCGGCAAAAAAGTCGTAATCCCATGCAAATACAAAATCGCCGAATAGCCAAGAGGATACGTCTTTATAGGAATTCCGAGCTAGCCCATGCTTCTCAACCATATTGTTCCAAAGCTGCTCCTTGTCCGCCATGACAACGTCCAGAGACATCTGCAACGGAGGCGCTACTTCCATACCAAAGTATTGAGCGATCTTCGGCCATAACTCATTCCAACGAAACAGATCGCCGTTCGTAATGTTGAAAGCCTGATTCGCACAGCGCTCGTCGGTCGCCGCCCATACTGTTGCCTTTGCGAGAAGCCCAGCGTCTGTCATCTCCAAGAGGCTGTTGTATGCTCCTGACTTACCTGGAAACCGCAAAGGTATTCCAAGTTCCTTCGAAATTGAAGCGTAAATCGCTATGACCATTGCTAGGTTCATCGGATTTCCAAGCGAGAAGCCGCAGACTACAGAAGGTCGGAGTGCAGACCAAGTCCAAGCCTTACCTTTTTGCCGTTGTTCTAAGAAATCTTGCTGATCAATATTGAACTCAGGAGGCATGTGGTTAGCGTCTGTCTCACGGGCAGGAGTTTTGAACGGGCCGAGATGTGCGCCGTATACCTTGTATCCCTGCATCAGGCTGACATGTTCCAACCCCGGCGCGATTGGCTCGATCACTTCTACGATGTTCACTAACATGGCGAGGTTCGGTGGAACAAGTTCAGCCCAAGTTGGACGGTCTTGGTAAGCAGCATAAAAAATGTGTGTTACCTCAGTTAAATGACTTAACTTCTCGTGAAGCTCGTCTTTATTAAGTAGATCCGCAGCCACATATCGAACATGGTTGCTAGATTCTCCACCGCGACGCGATACGCCGATCACGTCCCAATCAGGGAGAGTAATGAGGTGATCAATGAGGTTGCGACCGATTACACCATTCGCACCGACGACCAAGGCGACTTTGCGTGTTATTGTAGATTCAATATTCATAGTGTTTCAACTCCCTTTGTACTATTCATTGTGCAACATTAGTTTGCATCAACTAACCATACATAGGAAGTACGCACTTTAAAGTGACATAAGCACTTTAAAGTAATCGAGGCATATTCGGGTATATTAGTTCAACAAAGCCGTGGGAGTCTAGTATAGAGATTTATTTTTCCACCCAGGCTGCGCTGCTTCTATAACTTGGGTCAGTCTAACACTTATACAAGTACTCGCATTGATCTAATTTGAACTTGCCGGAACCTCTGACTCTTGCAATTGCCCTGACTCCTGGCGCCGCAGATTCATGAATACCAGAGACAATGCAATTACCGTGAGGATAATTGCCAGCCACCGAAATCCCCCAAAGCTGAACTTGCCCCCCATTACGATACCTATCAACAAGGAAGAGAGAATGGTTCCCAGATATCTGGATGTATTGAATAATCCGGAGGCTACACCGATGATTTCTTTGGGAGAACTTTGGAACAAGGCTGCTTGCATGCCTACATTGTTCAGCCCATTACTAATACCAAATGCAGCCAAAGCCAGACACACACTGATTACCGGTGACGTTTGATTCAAAGTCACGATCCATACGGACCCAAGTGTCATCAGAATGGCAGACACGAACAACGCCGGCCGGGGTCCTGACTTATCGATCCATCGACCTGCCAGTGGTGAAACCACTAACGAGCATAGACCCAGGGTCAGCATGAGGATTCCTGTGTGGAACTCGCTGACATGCCGCACCGTCTGCAAGTAGGACGGGAACCCGAAGAAGAGCGAGTAATAAAGTAAATTAACAAGTATATATTGGACATTGACGGAGGTCATCGCAGGATGCCGGGCGAATGTGCGCAAAGGAATGAAGGGTGACTTCGTCTTTAACTCATGTCTTACGAATGCCCCCAACCCCGCGAGTCCTATCAGCAAGGCAATGGCATTTCCTGAAGAGATTTGCCCGGATGATTTGGCTGACAGCAATCCAACGAGCAGGGCAACCAGTCCTACTGTGAAGAGCAGGATGCCTAATACATCAATCAAAACAAACCATTTACGAAAGGACATGCCCCGTGCAGCCAAGAATGCTGATTGTTCTTCCTTGGGAATCGTCCTCCAAGCGAGTAGAAAGCTCGCCACCACAAACGGAATATTGACCAAAAAGATAGCAGGCCAACCCCACCAGTGAATCAAGACCCCGCCTACAAAAGGCCCAATTGCTGCAGCTCCGGATAGGAATATGGACAAAACAGACAGCGCAGTCGCTTGTTTCTCCGTAATATGAATTCGTATAATAGCCAGCCCAACCGCAACCATCATGCTTGTTCCGATCGACTGCACAATACGCAGCACAATGAGCATACCGAAGTAGGGTGATAGCGGAGCAAATAAGGATGCTACGAAGGAGATAATAAGACCGGCAAGAAATATCTTTCTGCGGCCGAATAAGTCACTGGCCTTTCCCATGACAGGTTGAGCGATCGCACTTGCAATATAGAAAGAAAATATAATCCAGGACACACCCGTAAAATCAAGCTTAAACACATTTTGCAGATCTGGAATAGCCACAGAAACCATCGAAGAATTTAAAGGGTTGAGTAGAATCCCGAGACACACTGAAATCATTAACCATCTGCTGTGAGCATTCATTTTTGCTCCCCCTCGCGTATTTTATGTCATCGTACTTGAAACTCGTTATTTATTCCAACGCATTTCATGTTATGATTTCATTGACTTGAAGGAATGATCGGAGGGTTAAAATGGAGCTTCTTCAACTGCAATATTTTCTCATGGTAGCCAGATTGGAGCATGTGACCGAAGCTGCACGAAGTCTGCATGTGACTCAATCATCATTAAGCAAGACGATTCAGCGTCTGGAGGAGGATCTAGGGGTCCCACTATTCGACCGAATAGGGAGAAAGCTGCGATTAAATGAATTTGGGAGCAAATTCCTTCGCCGTGCCGAAAGGGCATTGTTTGAACTCGAACAAGGGAAGCAGGAGATTAGCGACTTATCCAGCCCGGAACATGGCACACTCGAATTGGCGGTGACTGCCGCAAGCGCGCTGCCCTACATCCTTCGGGAGTTTCGGAAAAAGCGGCCTAATATCCAGTTTTATGTCCAAATGCTGACCACGCAGGAAATGGTCACGCTTCTTCACCGGGGAGAGGTCGATTTCTGCTTGTCCTCCCCTTCTATATATGGGGATGATATCGATACCCAAATCGTGTTCATCGACCCGGTTCTTGTTGCTGTTCCCAAGAGTCATAGGCTGGCAGACCGGGATAGCGTAACCTTAACAGAACTGAGAGAGGAATGGTTTGTCGGTGTAAAACGAGGCTACGGTACACGCGATTTATCGGACTCGGTATGTAAATCCGCCGGATTCACGCCCAAATATGTGTACGAGGGAGATGAACCTGCAAGGCTGGGCTCACTTGTGGAAGCCGAAATTGGCATTGCCTTCATTCCAAGCACGGCAAGCAATTCAAATGACCATATTCACTATCTCCAAGTAGAGGGTCACGAACTGGTACGGGAGATTGCTTTATTGTCGCATAAGAGCCGGTATATTTCGCGGGCAGCTCTGGAATTCCGTGAGGTCGTTGTGGAGTATTTTGAGTCGATAGGTAAATAAAACAGCGGCAGAATTAGACCTTATGGTCCAGTCCAATTCTGCCGCTGCTTAGTGTATTCGAGTTCGCGTAGTCTCTAGTGATTAAGCAGGATTGCTGTAGTTCCCGCATTTCCTGAATTATTCTTCATAACAATCTCCCCCTGGGTTAGCACTGTCTGCTGGAGTTAATCCAGATCGTAAATCGAGCCGACCTTGAGTCCATACAGTTCATTATATATCTTCTCAGCGTAAGCGTCGGTCATGCCCGCAATATAATCAATGATCATATGCTCCCAGGTCCAGATCGGGTGCTCTCTCTTCTGATCGCGGTCAAAGCGGCGAAGCCAATCCCCCGGAATAATGGACTTCGAAGTATGCGGGTCCACAAAAGCATCCCAAAGCCTCTTGATAATCCATGCGCTCCGCTTCTGCAGGCGCTGTACCCTGAGATCCCGGATCATCGTAACCCAGGCGAAGCTCTTGAGCACACTGACCGTTCGCAGCATATCCTCGTCTTCTTCCCCATTCTTCACAAAGGTCACCTTCTGCCAATTCCCGTCCGGTATTACGCCAAGGCTTCCCACGAAGAGGCTTACCCAATAAGCCTTGACTTCCCGGCGGGTACGAGACTGATCGAATTCACAGGTAGGCATCTTCTCATTCCAGACCCGAAGGAATGCCGTTAGCACTTCCTCTGCCTTACTGCGAATTCGCTCATCGTCCCATCCCTGCCAGCATGGATCTTCCAGCGTATTCACTTTCTCCACAATCAGCTGCTGGATATGCGGGTCCTGCATGAAATGCTCATGCACCTCGATCTTCCCCGCCTTGATGCCATCCTCCAGATCATGAGCCGAGTAGGCGATGTCATCGCACAGATCCATAAGCTGGGCTTCCAGAGTCTTCTTGCCGGCCGGGATGCCCCAAAGACTGCGAATCTCAGAGATATACTGCCACTCATGGTGATACATGCCCTTATGATTCACGGTACCGGGAAAAGGATATTTATTCGTTCCCAGCAGAACCGCATCGGACAAGTTCAGACCGTCCAGGTTCTCCCGCTTCTCCAGGAACATAATCAGCCGGAAATTATGGGCATTTCCTTCGAAATGCTCGTACTTCTGCCTCATCGCAGAGCGGATCACGTGTTCATTTGCAGCAGGATCACTGCTCTTCTTCAGCTCCTGCTGCACTTTATCCTCAATCAATCGGTCCAATATCCCCGAGAGCACCTCTTCCCCCTTATGTCCAAAGGGAGGATGTCCGAAATCATGAGAGATCGCCGCACATTCCACAACCTCAGAATCAATGATGAGTCCTGGATTGCCAGCCCGCGCCGTATCTATACCAGGATAGGAACGGATCAGACTCCGCGCGGCTTCCCTCGCAATCTGGGCCACCTCGAGAGAATGGGTAAGACGGGTTCGGTAATAGTCTCCGGTTCCGGCCCCGAACACCTGAGATTTCCCCTGCAGACGCCTGAAGGTTGGCGAATGAATTAATCTTGAATAATCGCGCTCGTAAGCCGCCCGTGCATTGCCATGCCCGTGCCCGGTTTGATCCGGGTATTGCCTATGCTGCCTGAGTCCATTAACGTCCATAATAAAGCCACTCCTATACTAGATCTTCTTATAAGTTGAACTATTGGTTTACATGTTAGCCAGCCGTGTGAAATGTTCACATTGGTGGGCACAGTCGTAACTACGGGGAATGCTTGGACTTTCGGCCGCTGTTCTCTCCAGATTTCTTGATGTATACCGAAGTAGGGATGAAATCCGGAGACAAAGCATATGCTTCCGATGTAGCTTTCTTTCAGAAAGCTTGTAGGCGATCGCTTTCGCTCCTACAGTTCCAAGCTTCCCCTCCGTGCACGCCTTACCTACATGTCATTTTTTCAACTGTATACTATGTAGTAGATTTTAGTAATTTTTAACTAGTGTACTTCCAGACTCCATTTGAAGTCAAAAGGAGAATGCCAAGTTCCCTGCCCCGGTACAAAATCCTGCAGCAGCTCGCGGTCGCACCAAGGGTCATTTTTATGATATGGTAACCTTAATTGTGAAGTGTACTAGCAAAGGGGAATGAACATGCCGATCAGAAGACCTCTCCTGACTGAACAGGACTTTCAGGAAGCATTGGATCATCAGTTTCGAATTCGTGTATTTCAGGACGATCATTTGGTAGACTCCGGCGGAGTCATTATCCGCTTTGATGATCAGACTGTCATCCTGCAATCGAGCGTAAGCGAGCTAGCTTATCATTCACGCAAAGATTGCCAATTCTTTGAGATCCGGAAATAAAAAGATTAGAGGAGGAGGAATAATTATGTCTACGTTGGTTGCAAAAAACTGGCTGCTCGCAAGGCTCTACGAGCAGGATCAAGTGATTGTGGATTGCCGCTTCCAGCTCGGCAAGCCTGAAGCAGGACGGCAGGCTTATGAAGCCGGTCACATTCCCGGCGCCGTCTACCTGGACCTGGAGGCGGACCTGTCAGGACCGGTACAGCCGCATGGCGGACGCCATCCCCTGCCGGACCTGGAAGCGCTGGAGAACCGGCTTGGCCAGGCCGGGATTGGCCCGCAGACGAGAGTCGTAGCTTACGACGATCAGGGCGGCATGTACGCCGCGAGGCTCTGGTGGCTGCTGCGCTATGCCGGGCATGAGCAGGTCTACGTGCTGAGCGAAGGCTTCTCCGCATGGGAGGCGGCGGGTTATCCCGTGAACGCCGAGCAGCAGGTGGTCATTCCGCAGACGTTCACCGCTCATCCGCAGCGCGGCATGTGGGCTGACGTCAGCGAGGTGCGCGAAGCCTCTGCCGCCGGGACACGCGGCGCACTGCTGGTGGATTCGCGCGAAGCGAAGCGTTATATCGGCGAAGAAGAGCCGATCGATGCCCGCGCAGGGCATATTCCAGGAGCGGCTAACCGCTTCTGGAAGGAGGTGCTTGACGAGCGCGGAGCCTGGAGAAGCGAGGCCGAGCTCAGGGAGCATTTTGCAGATATTATTCATGAAGCTGAAGCTGGCCGGGACATCATCGTATACTGCGGGTCTGGCGTGAGTGCTTGTCCGAATGTGCTCGCTCTGCATAATCTCGGGTATACGAACGTGAAGCTGTATCCGGGGAGCTGGAGCGACTGGATTAGTTATGAGGAGAATGCAGTGGCGGTGGGGGAGGAAGAGAACCCGGGCAAGGCATAGCAGTATGCAGATTGTAAACACATCGCCAAATGGCTACGCGCCCTGGCGATGTGTTTTTTAAGTTTCGACATCAACACGGAGTCAACAATTGACTTCAGAAAATGTTTACATCGTGCACCCACAGAGTATACCCTCACTTTTTTTGGGTGTACAACAAGTTCAATGTTCCTCAAACAAAGATATGCTTTGAATCAACAAATGAAGAAAATTTGGCAAATCAACGAAGAGTCAACATTTAAGGTTAAAGATTATTCACACGGAACTGTATCACCAGTGAGGCAGAAAAATTGTGACAAGCAGTTTTAGAGATGGAGAACGATATTTTAAAGCAAGCCGCGCTGATCATGTCTATGGCACGGGACCACATAAAGATGCTGGTCTGATTTCTAGCGCCTTCACCACGGTTCACGGTGATTTGTGACAGACTCAGTGGTTTCACACGGATCGGGGAAGCGAGTTCAAAAATCAAACTATTCCTGTCTTTGTCATGGTTCTTCCACACAACCGATCCTTCTGTTATTCACAAGATGATTTGAAGGTTATCGAACGTTTTGTAAGTCCCCGCAAATTATGCGTGTACTTACCTCAGCTGGACGAGGTCCGGCACCCGCAGCCATAGCTGCTATGCGAAGAATGGCCGAGGAATCTGAAGGCAGTTCAGCAAGATACTGGCTGGAATTGGACTGACAACGGAAGATCCTAGGGC